>Ga0307507_10003392_pt1 | contig 31087 bp, 6 predicted proteins | sample 7_EM_MG_FD_207223 | JGI IMG/M metagenome (GOLD analysis project Ga0307507, IMG submission 207223) | Populus trichocarpa ectomycorrhiza microbial communities from riparian zone in the Pacific Northwest, United States - 7_EM | ecosystem: Host-associated > Plants > Roots > Unclassified | place... | reverse complement strand
TAATAGTATATACTTAGCATATGCAGCGTATATGCTCACTATTCTATAGGCAGACTATACTATAGTATGTACTTAGCATATGCAGCGTATATGCCTAATATTCTAGGTAGGCTATATAATAGTATATACTTAGCATATGCAGCATATATGCCTACTATTCTAGGTAGGCTATACTGTAGTATATACTTAGTATATACAGCGTATATGCTTCGCATATGCTAAGCGTATACTTAGCATATACTTATACTAGTAAGCCGTTTAACTACCGCGATATATTCTTGTTTACTTTATGCTAGTATATGCATATGCTTAGTATATGCACTGCATATTTAGTGCATGCGGTTGCTTAGGTAAATTGTGGCTACCGATGCGCGTTCTATATAGGTAAAAGTTAAGTACCGCCGACCTTTTTCTAGCGTTCTATTAGTGACCACGCTTAGCTTTCGCCAACCCCTATTAGCGACCACGTTTAACTTTTTCTAGACTACGCTTAGCTGTACCCTAGCTCTACCAAAGCTATACATAGAGCTCTATATAGAGCTCTACTAAAGTACCACGTAGAGTTCTACTAAAGTTCTATATAGAGCTCTACTAAGGCTCTATACAGAGCTCTGCCAAAGCTCTATACAGAGCTCTATATATACTATAATATCTACTATAAAACCCTATATAGAACTCTATATAGAGCTTTATATCTATAAATATCTAAATATTCTAAAAGAATTACTTATAAATAATTAACCCCTAATAGATATATCTACCTTCTATAAATAGAAACCACCTCTTACCAATTAAGGCTTAATAGCTTTATATAGCTTAAGGCCACTACTAGTTACACACCCCCTAATCACTACACATACACCCCCTAATTAATATGCGTACACCCCCTACTAAACAGGCTTAGATTCTCCCTCTTTAGGTTAGATTATCCCTCTTTAGGTTAGCACGTTATATATATTTAACTTATATGCATCTATATTACGAAAATCAAACTTTTAAAAAACAACTTTTGTGACTATACCACCAGAATCAAGTCTTAATTTTAACTATAGTATAACTTATAGAGTTTAAATTAAAGCCGGAATGCACCAAAGAACTTATTAGCAAAGTAGTACTAAAAGGGTAAGGCCTTACGACCACTATAAGCCTGTGAAATATTGCCGCCAATACTTAGCAAGCTATCTATAGAGGCATCTTGACTTCTACCCCTATTCTTTAATACCGCATAGCCCTGCCCTCCGGCGAACTCGTTGATGTTATTAAGGGTAAAGTTTGCGCAATCATACAGCTTTAACGGAGGTGGGTTAAGAGCCATAGTAAATAGGAAAAAGTATACAAATGCGAGGTATTGATTTGGAGTTACATACTAATATAAATATATACAAGTCAAATACATATAATGTGCTAACCTAAAGAGGGATAATCTAACCTAAAGAGGGAGAATCTAAGCCTGTTTAGTAGGGGGCGTACGTATATCAATTAGGGGGTATACGCGCAGTAATTAGGGGGTGTGTAACTAGTAGTGGCCTAGCTTAATACTAAATTTTAAGACCTAGTTATATTAAAAAAATAAAGAGGGGAAAGGTATTATATTAGATATAAAGTTTTAGCAGAGCTTTAATAGAGCTCTATATAGAGGTTTAATAGAGCTCTGTATAGAGGTTTAATAGAGCTCTGTATAGAGGTTTAATAGAGCTCTGTATAGAGGTTTAATAGAGCCCTATCTAGAGCTTTAGTAAAGCTTTAGTAGAGCTCTAAATAGAGCTTCGGCAGAGCTCCGCGTATAGCTTTAATAGAGTTCCATATAAAGCTTTAGTAGAGCTCCATGTAGAGCTTTAGGGGAGCTTTATAAAAAGCCTCTAGTAGAGCTTTATATAGAGCTTCTAGCAGAGCTTCTGGTAGAGCCTTTAGTAGAGCTCCATATAGAGCTTTAGTAGAGCGCTATGCGGAGTCTTAGTAGAGCTCTATATAGGGCTTTAATAGAGCTCCGTATAGGGCTTTAATAGAGCTCCCTATAGAGCTTTAGTAGCTAGGGAAAGTAATTATAGATTAGTAGACTCTTAGTTAAATATAGTATAGGCTAAAACTAATTTAGAGGCTCTACCAGAAAGCTCTGCCAGAAAGCTCTACACAAAGCTCTACTAGAGGCTCTCTATAAAGCTCCCTTAAAGCTCTATACGGAGCTCTACTAAAGTTCCATATAGAGCTCTACTAAAGCTTTATACAGAGCTCTGTTAAAGGCTCTGCTAAAAGCTCTACTAAAGCTCTATATAATGCTCTGCTAGAGGCTCTTTATATAGCTCTATATAAAGCTCTACTAGAGGCTCTCTATAAAGCTCTATATAAAGCTCTGCTATAGTCTCTCTATAAAGCTCCCTTAAAGCTCTAAACGGAGCTCTACTAAAGCTCTATGTAAAGGCTTAGTTAATAGAACAAGATTCTATTAGTAGCTAGTAATAAGAATTCTAAGATAAGGACTAGAAGAAGGTCGAGGAAAGGATACGTCTATATATATAGCGCCAAGGCTCGGCTCAGCCAAGCCCCTAACTAGGGTCTATAATAGTGCCGTAACACTCTATATAGAGCTCTACTAAAGCTCTATATATAGCTCTACTAATGCTCTACATGGAGCTCTTACAGAGCTCTATATAGAGCACTATATCTATTATAATGTCTACTATAACGTCTACTATAACGTCTACTATAAAGCTCTATATAAGGCTCTATTAAAGCTCCATACGGAGTTCTATTAAAGCCCTATACGGAGCTCTATTAAAGCCTCTATGGAGCTTTATTAAAGTTCTATATAAAGTTCTATTAAAGCCCTATATAGAGCCCTATATGGAGCTATATATAGAGTTCTACGTCTATTATAATATCTACTATAATATTTATCTTTATATAACTTTTATAAGTTTCTTAATACCTAGGACCTAACCCGTTATAACATCTACTATTAAATTACTTATATATAATAGATAGCCTAATAAAACTTTAAGATTAATTAGGTTACCTATAGATCTATTAGGTTTAATAATCTAAGTATTACTTACTCTACTCTACCTATTACTTAATCCGTTTACCTATATATTATAGTAATTTAGAGTAATTACTTACCCTATTATAGGCCCGATCCTTATCACTATATTAAAGTAAGAATTATTTTATTTTATTATTATTTATATTTAATTAATATCTAATACGGTCCTAATACTAGTTTATATAAATAGATGCTATTATATAGGTATAAAAAACCTCTATAGAGAGACGTAAAAGGTAATGCTTTAGATATTATTCGTACTATATTAATAGGAGGAAAAATACTATTAGGTTACTATTCTAAAACTCCTATAGGGGAGTGCTAAATACCTATCTTACCCTATCTACTATTTGTACTATACTTCTATACTTTTATAGATTACTATAGATTACTATAGATTACCTTATATATCTACCCCTATATCCCTTTTTAAACGCCTTATATATATATACGCGTCGCCTATAGTCCTCCTACTTACAGTATAATTTAGCCCTATTTTATTAACCCTCTTTAAAAAATAATAGAATAAGCTAGGTATTTTATTCTAGGGCTCTAATCTAGGTCCTATATCCCCTATCTTCCTATATCTAATAGCGCGCTTAACTAAATATTATACTATAGGGGTACACTAAGCCCTTATACTATTAACGTATTAGAATATACTAGGGGGATTAAGGTAGAGGAAGATAGAATACTATATATAGTAAGTCTAGACTATTAGGTAGTAGAGAGTAGGTAGATATAAAGCTTATTATAGGCCTCCTACCTATAAGGCATATGCGGTTTAGTTGCCGTATAGATGCCGTATAGACGCTATATAGGTACTATATAGTATATACTATATAGAAAAGGGAAGAGGTTAAAGATAGATACTATAGTTTAATAACCTAAGGTATATAGATGTAATAGTTATAGAGCTTCTATTAGGGCTTACCCTCTTAATGAAAAAGTTTTGCTACTACATTATAGCGCTAACACTGCTTAGCCGTATATACGTCTCTATGTTTATTCTAGTAGTCTATTAGTATAACCCTAATAAAATACTAATAATATCTACTGGGTTCTTAGGCTCTACTATATAGAGGTATAAAGGCCGATTTTATAAAGCCTATTTAATTATATTAGTAATATCCTCTAGCTATTATAAAATTTTAATTCTTAATATTATATTACCTTAAGTCTAAAGGAACTCTTAGTTATTATAGATATATTAGCTAAACTAATATAGTAAAATCTCTTTAGTACGATACCATTTATTCGGCTAAGCGTATTATAATACTAATAGTATTATTATATTAAGAGTTACGTATTAGGTAAATAAGTAAGAAAAAAAGAAGCTTAATACCTAAAAAGCTTAGAATATTTACCTCGTGGGCTAAACAGGACCCTCTCCTATATAAATTCTCTACTAGTTATACCGATATTACTAGTAGTAAGCGCTTAACGATATTATTAAAAGTTATATTATTATAATATTACACTAAAAAGGCTTAATTAAGAGGTGTAGATCGTAATATAGAGGATATTATTATATACCCTATATTATATTAAAGGGGTTTAACTATACTACTTATAGGCCTCTACTTATAGTAAGTATTTTAGTATTATTATTTATACCTATACTAATAAATAGCCGGTTTCTTACTAAGCGGTAGTTATAGGAGAGTAGTATATAGCGCACTAACTATATAGGCTATCTATCTATATAGTATAGTATAATATCTAGAATATAGATACCCGCTAGTTATATATTTGGGCCTAAAACCTCTATCCATAGTAGGAAGGCGGCTATAGATTCTACTTTTATTAGTCCTTTATATAAGAGGAGTATTAGTATTATCTATAGGGTATTCTATATAGCTACTCTATATATATTCACTACCTTCTTCTAGTATCGCTTTTACTTAAGGTCTACCTATCTTATACAATATATAATAGATCTCTACTTATAGTAGTAGCCTCCTATCCTCTTTCACTATAGTAATACTATACTAGCGTAGCGCTAGATCTCTACTTAGTATTATAGTAGTTCTTATATTTCCTCTTCTTTCTCTTATTACGGACTTAGTATTATTAGTATTATAAATACTAAGGCAAGACCTTAAGAGTCTAGTTAACTCTATAGAGCTAATAGAGTTATAGAATAAGAGATAGCCGAGTTATATAACTAGGACTTAGTACGTGCAGAATCTTAGAATATGGGAATGCGACGTACTAACGTACTAAATATATTACTATAGGGAGGAGTTATATATTTAAGGACACTATCCCTACTACTATTATTATTTGTTCTATTTATTGCCCGATTTAGTCCCTTTTTTAGGTCTATATAGGCTTCTACCTTCTATTTATAGGAAAAATCCCTAATAAGGGAAAACCCTTAGTTGACCTTCTAGCTAGTCTTACGCGCTCTACCTTCGCCTAGCCTATTTACCTTTATAGTCTATCTACCTTTCATACTATACTTTTAAGGTATCTTAGAAGATCTAGGGGGTAGTAAAAGGGTCTAGTAAATCGCCTGCGCGCCTTTAGCTAAGTAGGGGAGACCAGTCCCTTAGGGGCTAGAATGGGGCGTATCCTTCTATATCCTCCTATTGAATCTCGTACGCTATCTAGAACTGCTAGAGGACTCCTTAGCCTATAAACCATTTTACTGCTATATATAGGCCCCTACTTATAGAGAACAATTGGGTAATATTATTTATACCTACCCTTGCGAATAGCTAGTCTCTTTCCATGCGGTAGTTATAGAAAAGTAGTGGCGTACTAACTATATAGGCTATCCGTAAGGGCAGTATAGTATAGTGTTTAGGACGTAGATGCTTACTAGCTATATATTTAGACCTAAGGCCTCTATCTATAATAGAAAGGCGGCTATAGACTCTACCTTTATCTATCCTTTATATAGAAGAAGAGTCGGCATTAACTATAGGGTACTCTACGTAGTTGCTCTTTATACTTTCGCGGCCCTTTTCTAGCATTGTTTCTACTTAATGTCTGCCTATCTTGCGATATATATAGTGGATCTTTACTTATGCTAATACCTCCCTATCCTCTGTTGTCTTAGTAGCGCTCTACTGGCGCAGCACCGGTTCTCCGCTTAGTATTATAGTAGCTCCTATATTTTCTATTCCCTCTCTATAGCTTATAGGCGTAGGGTCTCTTAGCTTATAAGCTTAGGTATAGTACCCCTTTAGGGGGCCCTCGCTCCTTATATACATTCTAGTATCTAGTATATCTCCTTCTCTACCAGGTGGTCTTATACTATAAATGCTCTCTATATGGCGGTTGCTTCTATATATACGTCTAGTAGTAGTATTGCTACTTCGCGTTCTAGTGCGGAGTAATAATAGGAAACCTAGAAGTACGATTTATATTTATAAGTTAGGATAACTTCGCGATAAGACTTATATAGATATTTAGAGACTTAGAAGCCACTATAACGGCAGAAAGAAAGCTATAAGAGTTAGTATAATAAGGGTTAGCAATAGGGTATACTATATAATTTTAAACGCTAATAATGTAAATAGATTAGAATGATAAAGTACTTATAGCATAATATTGTTATGGACTTAAGTTAAAAGTTTAAGATATACCAATCTTAATAGAAGATTTAGATAATATGCAAGAACTAATTAAGTAAGTAATTAAGGTGGATAATAGAATCTATTAACGCGAAAAGGCTAGAAGGGGTTAAGATAGAATACTATAGTTATATAAATAGGTACGTAAGCTAGCGTAGAAACTATAAAATAGCGGACTAGAGCTAATAGACCTTAGCAGGACATAAGAGTTATAAAAAAAACTATAGAAGCCTAGAGGTTAAGGACCTAGAAGAGGCGATAATAGGGAGTAAAGGCTAAACGTAAGATCTTAGTACTATGTATATATTAAGCTCAGACCCCTAGAACTCGGCTACCTCCCAAAGTCGGCCACCTAACCAAAATCAACCTACCAATTTGTTAACTTATTTTCTCCACAACGAATCGATAAATATAGACCAAAATAAGTAGAACTTATAAATAGCTATCGTAGATTTTAAATCTGGTGTTTATAAGTATGCGCAAAAAGCTATGCTTGCATACAGTGTCCCTTTATTAATTTAAGCAATTAATTAAGTGGTACGCTTCTAGGGCAATTTATACACTAATATAAATAGCTATGAACTCCAACACAGGGGGCCTTGCTTATTAATTAAGTACTTAAATAGGATTTATAAAGATTTATTCCCTTATATATATAGTTATAGAAGAATGGTAATCTAAACCTTTAATTAAAATAGCGATATAAACCACCTAAGTTAAATATAGGTAATTAGCTATTTTAAATAAAAATATATATATAAAATTTATTTCTCTAGTTAATAGAAAGCATATAAATTAATAGGGCATAACTAAAGTAAATTTAAAAATTCTATAACCTTTACAAAAAAGTAAAAAGAAAGGTTAATATATAAGTAGAAAATACCTAATATATAAATGAATTTAAAGTTATATTAAGTGTATATATAAACTAAATCACTATTAGAGATACCTTTAAAAAGAAGACATTTATATAGTCATTAAATAATTATAAATAGGCATTTATTATAGAGAAAATATCTACTCTTAATTAATTAATTAAACTTCTTATCAATTTTAAAGGAAAACACTTTCAATTAATATAATTCCACAAAGAAAAATCACCCTATTAAGTATATATAATATTATAAAATAATACTTATATTATATTTAGCGAAGCAGAACCAAAGGAGCTCTTACTACACCTGGCCTAAAAAAGACCAAAACCAATCAAAAGAACCCTAAAAAACACCTAGAGAATCCCCCTGAGATGCATATATTATAGGGGAGGCACACGCCGAACGACGGTGGTTCGCACTCGCGCGCGACCGCCAGAACTACGCCTAGCAATGGCCCCCCACAATAAAGATAGGTGAATACCACACTATAAAGCAAAAATACCTCTATTAAGAAGGCATCTAATAAAATATAAAGCCTATTAGACGCGTCTAGTAACCAGAATTACAGGGAAGTAACTATTAGCTATAATAAACTAACGCAGCTAGTAGAATGGCTCCGCCAGTTTAGCGAACCTTAGGCGCCCTTCTAGTAAACCCTTAATTAAATCCTCTAATGGCTAGGCAAAATTAAAAATAAATAAAACCCCTCCTTACCGGCAAACCGCTCCTAGGCCGCTATAGCTATGCTTCTATAGTATAGGGAATCCACCCCTCTTAAGATAATAACCGGGTATATAATTATAATATAACCAAATATAGAAAAAGTAGAGGGGTTTAGGGGATAATTAGAAACAGAAGTCCTTATAGAGATTTATAAAGAGGTTTACAACGCTGTTATAGTCTAATACCTTAGGAGCGGAGATATTAGAGTTACCCTAAAGGACTAATAGGTAAAGAAATAAGCTATAAGGGCAGGGGATAAGCTAGGAGAACGTATTAGCATAAAAATACTCTATAAGAATTACCTAGTTAAAGTCCTAGCAGTGCCTATAAGCCTTAGGGTAGAAAAGGGACACTAGGCGGATAATATAGCAATTATATAGGAGATAGTAAGATAAACGGAACGCCTTATACTAGGACTTAAGATCACCCAAATCTAATAGCTTTAATAGGAAAACGCAAATTAAGCATATAATAAAAATAATAAGAGAATATAAGGGTCGCTAGAGACTTGCTAGGGAAATACTAGTTAAATATATAGCTCCCTTATTATCAGCATACTTATACTAGAAATATAAAAACTCCTTATCCAAAAAGAAATAATTATAAATGGCCTTATATATAATATAAGGCTCTATAACTATAAACTACACCTAGATTAATGCTATTGCTATATATAATAGGGATACACCTAATCCACATACGCAGTATAGGTGTGCTATGGCCACTGTATAGGCCCCTATAATATAAGACACTGCTTAAATTAAGACTAAACAAAATATGTAAACTGCTACTAAAGCATATATAAGGCGTAGGAGAGAGAAGACTATATTAAATATAGGAGACGGAAGGCAAGGGCTTAACAGCTATAGGAATAACTGTATACTAAGTTATATAAATAGAAATAACAGGCAATAAGCTAGGGGGACGCAGGTGCCTTCTTAGCATTTCCTACCTTTAATACTGGGGGGCTAGGCTAGCTATCCCAAGCCTTAACAGGCTAGAAGTGACGCCACGTAATATTACTAAACTAAATAGGGATATAAGGGTCACAGGGGGTATAAGGGAGAGGACGCTCTATAGAAAGACCCCTATAGACAGCTATAATAAGCTTAAGACCAGGATAATTAAGAATTAGACTTAACGCGGTAAATATAACATTTGCAGCTAACCTATAAAGGGCATATAGCTAACTAGTAAGATTAGGGGAAGAGCTAAAGACAATAATAGATTTAGATATAGAAGCGCTAGTAGAAATATAAGACACGGGAATAGAAAGCTCTATATAAAATAAGTAGCAACTAGGGTGCAGATCTAAGAAATAAAAGTCCTAAAAATCCTAAAGAAAGTAGAATTAGAAGAAGTAAGGAATAAAGGAAAGACAAAGGACCCTTACTAGGGGTCCGCCACCTATCTATTATATAGTATAACTGTGGCAATATAAATCACTATCTCGCAAGACCCCTACTAGACAGTTTAAACCCAAAGAAATATTATATCCTTACTATATAAGAGCCGTATTATAACACCTATACTTAATTAATATACTGCCCCTAAGGATTCTAGCTCCTATATAAATTAAAAGCAGCTATATACGTGTACTTTATAATTAGCAAGGCCATTAGCCTATTCTTATAGTTATGGCAGGTAGTTAACCTAAATATTACAGTTATAACAATCTAGACATATAGGGGATTAGTATAAATTATTAATATATATAACCCTAGGGTCAAAGGGGTTCCATAAATAAAGAATATTATATTAGTAATAAGCTTACTAGAAACTAAAAGCATAGAGTTTATTCTATTAGGAGATATAAACCTCTACTATCCGCAGTAGGGGGGTATCTATATCACTACTAAATAATAGATAGAATGCCTACTAAGAGCTATAGACATTTAGGGCCTTAAACTAGCCACCCCCCTAGAAGCAATTATATGGCAATAAGGCACCACTAGAAGTATAATTAACCTTATATTTATAGACAAAGGCCTATACCAGAGACTTAAAAGATGCAACCCTAAAAAAGAATAGGCACTTGCCTTAGACTATATCCCTATCCAGATATAGCTAGATCTAAATATTAAGACGCAACTAAATGGAAAAAGATATATAATAAGGAAGCTTAAGATAGATAGTTTTCTTAATATAGTTAAACAATAACTTTAAGACCTAGAAGAAATCTACCTAATACTAAATAAGCAAGGCTTATTAGCTACCCCTAAGGAAATTAACCAAAGACTAGAAAGGATCTAGGCAGCAATTAAAAATAGGCTAAAAGAGCACTGCCTAGTTTTAAAACCGGGCCCCTATACGCGATATATATAGTCCATATAATACGCAGTTCTTATTACCAGCTAATAATAAGTAAAAAGGAAATATATAAGCAGCCATAACTCTAAAGATAAGAGACAATATAAAGACATAAGAAACCAGTTAAAGAATACCCTAAAAAAAGAAGTAAGGAATAACTAGAGACGGTTTATAAACAAGCATATATCTAACCTAAGCCTCCCCTATAATAAGGGCCTTTAGGCCATAGCAAAATAGGTAAAGAAAAAGGCTAGGCGCCTAGTAAAAGATCTATACCTACTACCCCTATAAAGAGCAGGGGAGTTATAGGCCACCAATAATAACAATAAGAAGGTAAAGATTTTTATAAAAAGGTTCTTCCCCTAACCGGCTCTAGCAGACCTTAGTAACATTATAGGTAAAATACTAGTAACTTACCTACGGGTTAACAGCAATATAATAATAGAGGAAATAGCTAGAACTATTAGCCGCCTTTTAAATAATATAGTACTAGGACCAGATAGGATATTAAACAAGGCCCTAAAGACCTGTGGACTACTTATAGCACCTTAGCTTATAGATATAGCTAAAGTATACTTTGCTATAGACTATTACCTACAACTTAGAAGATATATAACAACAGTAGTCCTATAAAAAGAAGGTAAAGTAGATTACTTAATCCTAGGAAGCTACCGCCCTATTGCCTTAGAAAACACCCTTAACAAGATCTTAAAAAGGGTAATAACAGACTGCATGGTAGATACAGCTAAGGAATACGCCCTACTACCATAAAGTTAAATAGGGGCAAGAAAGAACCGCTTAACACTATTAGCACTTACATTACTTACTACCACCATTAAATCTATATAGGCGATGCGAAGGGACTTTATAGTATTAATGCTTAGCCTAGATATTAGTAGTACCTACAACAATATACCCTATAAGCGCCTCCTATATATTCTTAGGGTAAAGGGCTTCCTAAAATAGATTATATAATTTATTTAAGGGTTTATAGGCCAGAAAGAAATATTACTAGTCTTTAACGGATACTAGAGCCCCGTTATCACAGTTATAACAGGAATACTATAAGGCTTACCCCTCTCGCCTATACTTTTTCTTTTCTTTATAAGCAACCTACTTAATTCCTTTAAGGAAGGGGCGACCTAGAGAATAGGCTTTGTTAATAATATAAACCTAATTATATATAGGCCAATAGCCGCAGAGAACTGCAGAACACTAAAGAAAGCCTATAATACCTATATAGAATAAGTAAGACGATATAGAGTCCAATTCTCACCAGAGAAATACTAGCTAATCCATTTTATAAGAAAACGCAACCAATCTACAAATCTCTAGCATATAATTTATATCTAAGGCTTTAGGGGCCAACCAGTTTAAGGCCTAAGGGTATTAGGAGTATAGGTAGACAGTAAGCTCTAGTAGAGCGTATATATATTATAAGCGGCCCGTAAGGGCCAAGCATAGTATATCACAATATCCAGGATTGTTAATTTTATATAGGGTCCATGCTTCTAGAGGTCACGCCTACTATACATAGCAGTTATCTGGCCAACTATAACGTATAGATCTAGTGTTTAGGCTATCCCTTAACCCGTTAAAATTGGTCCTTATATTATCGATAAGACTCTACCAATCGGATTAGCTGAATTTAATGCCTGTGTAGTCTTGATTCCGGTGTTCGCGTACAGACCACTTCCTCTAAGGACCTCGACGGGTTAAGGGATAGAAGAAACCGAGAAAGGCCCCCCTAAATTACTTCTTAAACTACTCTAAAAGGTCCAATTAGCTTATCTCTAGAGTATAACAGGCGGGTATAAGCAAACGGCCACAGCATTGCTTAAAAAGGAAGCCAATATCCCCCCCCTACAATTATATATTAAAGCTGCTATAATATAAAGGGTGCAAAAAAAGCGCAACTCTAATATTATAAAGTATATTAAGACACGCCTAAATAAACTATAGAGGGACCCTAGGGTGCCCTATAAGAGAGCAAACTAACATCCCCAAAGTAGGGAAGAGATATTAGAGAAATAGGTAGAAAAAGCAGAAGAAGAATGGTGCTAAGTTAGGGCCTAGGCCTATATAGAGGAGAAAGGGAGACGTATAAGAGACCAGTAAAGATAATAGTAAGAGAGAAAAAGGAGCTAAAGTAGAGCATAAAAGAGCACCAGGAAACCATCTACCGCAATATAATGCTAGTTAGACCAATACTAGAAAGGTGTATAGGAGTTAAAGGTATAGAGGCTGCCTTAGGCAAGAGGAACCTAAGCTATAGCATAGTTAACGCTATAGGGGGTAAATACCTAAGGGCTCCAAGAAGGCCTAACAAAGGTAGAAAATATAATAGCAACACTCTTAAGAACAGGAATAATAGGACTAAAAGATTAGCTCTACTGGGTAGGTATCCCAGTAGGTAGCCTAAGATATAAATGTAGCTGGCTAAGACAGACACTAAAATATATAATACTGCTATACCCCTTACGCACTAACTAAAAAGTAATACTCTTAGTAGCTGGCATAGAAAACTATAATACACTGCTCTTAACACAAAAAGGTCTTAAGGCGGTTACCTAGTGGCTTATTAGCTAAAATATACTAGACCAATTCCGGGTTGTAAAGGAAATAGTAATAGAAGGCAAAGGGGCGAGTATTAGGCGCCCCCTAATAACTCTACAGTAGTAGAGTTAAGTTTGCGATACTAGCGCGTCCATAGGCTTGTTACGGCAGCAGTGGTTCCTAAGGAGGTTAAAAAGTAAGGTAGTAAAGCACTATAGGCGACTTATAGGCGCTAGGTAGGCAAGTCCTAAAAGGCAGGGAGATGGATTACAGGGTTTTCTTAAATAGAGTTTTCTCCCTATATGTAAATAAAGAGTAGTCCGCGTAGGCCCAATAGGGATCCAAATCGGACGTTAAGCAATAAATATTATTATTAATATTATAAAATAGGTAAAAAATAAAATATATTATATTTAACTAATTTGCTAATATTTTTTAGTAATAAAGCAAATTTTTTATTTTTTAATAGCTATATAAGCCACTATATAATTAAGTTTTTTATTAAAATATATATAATATAATATATAACTTATTTTTCTATAGCTTTATTTAATATAATAACCCTTAAATGTATTATATTTCTCCTCTATAAAATTAAAATATTAGGACTAAATTATAGAGCTTATATTTCTTAACAATATAACTTTAGTTAAAGGGTGCTGCTTTACTAAGTATAACTACAAGGCCTAAAAAGAAGGACTTTTAGCAAAATGGTTGAATTTAGGTAGTATACCTTTAGTATTTATCTATAGAATCCGCGTAAGGATTTTAAGTCTTTATAGGTTAAAAATAAGGCTTTAATAGAGGCTTTAAGCTTTAAATAAGCTAATAGTAATTAGTTTAGTATTATAGACACTCTAAAAAAGGCCTATAATATATATTAGATAACTTAAGGCCTTAATAACGGGTATATACTTAACTAAAAGACTTAGTACTTTTATAAAAAGGAAGTCAACAACTTAAGCAACTTACTATAGAGCCTGTATATACAGACGCTTAAATATATAGCTTGAGATCGCAGCTTAAGGACCTTAAAGGCCTAAAATTTTATAGGTAGGTAGCTGTAGATCTATATATAAAATTTATAAATATAGATTTAATTGAACAAGGTATAGGGGAGGCAGAGGGGGAAAAGGCTAAAATAAGGGCAAAGGAGTTAAAATCAAAGCCTTAAAAGGCGTCAGATCGAAAGGCTAGGGCCGATTTACTAAATAGCATGTAGGGGTAGAAGATTAAATTAGTTTAGTTAGGTATAGATAGCTTTAAAAGTAGTGGGGTTCGATTCGCTTAAGTGGCCGAGTTTAGGAGGTGGCCGAGTTCTAGGGGTCTGAGCTTATCGCAAACCCTATATCTTAACCCGTTAACCTAAACCTATTTCTATTTTTTTTTATTAAACGTCTTAAACTATTACGTATTAATATACTTAGTATAGTTAATAGCTAGCAATTAAGCTTATTTATAACTACTAAGTCGAGCCGTAACAATATACCTATACGGATAGCGCTTAATATTACCGTATCAGTATAATAAACTCGATAGAGATACGCTATAAAGAAACTTAACTAAGAAAAATACACCTAGGAAGTTACTAATAGGTTAGTAGCTATACTCTAGGTATCGTTAGAGAACATTTAGAGGATTATAAGTAACTACTTAAAAGAATACTACCTAAAGGCCTAGCCTAGTAAGTATGCCTACCCCTAGTAAGTATGCCTACCGCGAATAGTTGCTAGAGGCGGCCTAGCTACTTATAGGCATAAAGAGGATAAGGCGATAGTATAGCGTAATAGGTAAAGCCTACTACTAATAGAGCTATAAGGCCCTAAAGAATAGGCTTAAGAAGATAATATAGAAGGAGAGTAGAAACAGCCGGCGCTAATTCCTAAAGGAAATTATTTTAAACTGTATTAAACTATATAACTAGGGACTCTATCGTATATTAAAGTAGAGTAAGTAAGCTATAGAGGAAACGCTAGGGGATCTTTACTTTTCTATACTCCGTTAGATAGAATATAACTAGTATATAAATAATAATAGGAAAAAATAAAAATACTAATAAAGAGGTTTTTCTTAAGCGCGGGATAAGTAGATCTATGAAATACTAGTATCTAAGACTACTTCCTACCTCTAAAGATAAGTTATATAGAGGCTCTCTACTAGTAAAGCGGTAGAGCTAAATAAGATCCTAAATAAGATGATTAAAGCTATATTAGAAGCTTTAATAATACTACTAGGTAATACTATAACTACTTAACTCTATAAAGGTAAACTACTAAACTACTATAAAGTATTAATTATGGTTATTTTAAGAAAGGTAAATAAAAAGGACTACTCTTTTCTAGGAAGTTACTAACTAATTACTCTTAAAAATATATTAGGAAAGCTTTTAGAAATAATAGTTATAGAACGTATATAAAAGGCTATAGAGGTATAAGAATTACTACTATAGATATAACTAAGTATAAAGAAAAAGTAATTAACCCTCTTAGTCCTTTTCCTAATTACCTCTAATATCTAGGCGGTATAGTAAGCCCGCTTAGGCTATATAGTATCTATACTAAGCCTAGACCTAAGTAGAGCCTTTAATAATATATTATATATATTACGGGACTACCCTGTATTACCTTATATACGCTACCTACTATATTCTACTACAATATACCACAATCTACTATATTCTACCTATTACTGCAAGATCGTCTTATATTTGCAATATCCGTAACTTCTACTAAATTCTACTAAGTATAAGGGATATTATTACGGTTGCCTTAGGATATCCTTAGAATAGCCTATAGATACGTCCTAAATAGTCGTCAGTTATATGCTAGAGGCGTATACCCTATAGTATATAGTCTTTATAATCCTAAAGGCCTTACCCCTTAAGGATTTATCTCTCTTCTTAATTTATTCTATTTATATAATTATGCCTTATAGCCCTCTATCTATAAAGTCCCTTTATATTTAAATCCTTTATACTCCGTTAAAAAGGGTAGCTAGCTTAGCAACTAGATTATTTATATCTTTTATTTATACTTACCTTTTCCCTTTAAACCCTCGCGACGACCTAAATAAAAACCCTACGGCTACCCTATAAAAGGCCATTACTATAAAGTTGGAAGGCCCCCTTAATAGTGAGAAATTATAACCGTATAAAACTCTAAGCTAGACGGCCGTATAAGCCCTAATACCTAGATATACTAAGAGCTCGAAAACCTTTATATACCTATAGTTACTAATAATGTCAAGGAAAACGTAGATACTCTCTATAACGGTTATAATACCGCTAAAAAGTAGCTAGAACCCCTTTAGCATAGCCTAGGCTAATTAGAAGATTAAGTGTAAGATATAACTTTAAGATCTTTCCCTAAGCTAGAAATACTAGAGGAGTATACTAATATATTTAATTAGGGACCTAACCGGAACCCTTCCGGAGAACTACTAGCTAATAATTAGTATAATAGTAGTATACAAATGGTTTATAAGCTAACCAGGTCTACCTCTTTAGGTAACCTTATATAAGGACTAACTTAAGCCTTAAGCCTTATAGTAAGACTCGTGCTAGCTACTAGCGCTAATACTACACTAATAGTTAAAGTCTTTATAGGCCTAAGTTTAGGAAGTTAGAAGCCCCTAGCTAACCCTATCTAAGAGGGATATTAGGAAGCTACCGTAAGGCTCTTAGAAGCTATACGGGAAGGAGCCGCTAATAAATATATTAGAAACCTTTAAAGGTAAGTCTAGATCTAGTAGAGCTTAATCTAAACTAGATAAAATCTTTTATAACTTAGCTAAGGCTAAGTGCCTTTTAGAGGCTATTCTATGTCCTCCTAAGGAGGTATAGAAGACTTAGAGAAGTATCTACGTAATAAGTAAAAGAAAGATATAGACTAATTAATAAAGGCCTCTAATAGTTTAGAACTCCGCTATAGACCTAAGGCCTATAACTTAGATAGTTAGGTCCACGAAGTAGATAACTTCTTTAAGATACTAATAATGTAAGATAATACTAGAGAACGTACTTAATAGATTATTAGTAAGATTAAAGATCTATTACTAAACTAGATTATACTTAATTAGTTTAATAAAGATTAAATTATTATATAGCTATAGCTATAGACTTTTTTTTAAAGAATTAGATCTAAAATCCGTATATTATATATTATAATAATACGGAACAGTTCTAGAATAGTATATAGCGTAATAATAAGGATTTCCACCAGTTTATAAACTTTATAAAAACTTTAGCTTAATAGATAGATCTAGAACCCTTTAAAAACGATAATTGTAGTATCCGGAAGAAGGAGAAGATTAGATTTATCTAGGCTAGAATTAAGCTATTAGTTTATAACGAAGTAAAGCGCGTAAGAGTCCTATTGCGAATTACTATATGTACTAATTTTAAGCGAGCGGTTCTAAACGCTAAGGACGCGGTGGGAAACTAGAACTCTTTTAGTAAGAATCTAGGAAGTAACTAAAAGCGCTAGTACTCTAGTAGTAATATAGGGTAGACCTAAGCTTTAAAAAAGTATTTCTAAAAAATAATGTTAGAAAGGTAAAATCTAGGAACCTTAAGTAGTAAAAAAAACTCTTAGGGCTAATCCGGTACCTGTTTAATACCCTTATAGAAATATTCTAAGAAGCTAAAAGGAGACTTCCCTAAAGGTAAATCTTATTAGAAGAATAAGTAGGGCAATAGTTATACTAATAATTTAAAAAAAGAAAAGCTCTAGTTACGGATCTTACCTAGCTATAGCTAGGGTAAGATACGGAAGGGAAGACTCTTTATATTACTATTAAACTAGAAATAGTACTTCCTATAGTAAAATACGCTAGTTCTAAGTATTATATAATAGTGGCATTAAAATTAATCTTATATAATACGATTTAGTAAAAGAGTATAAATTTATCCTATTGCTAAGGTAGCGGAAACCTATTATAGGCTTCCTAGATATATATTATATTAAACTATATAGTACCTATAAGCTTATAGTATTAGTAGCTAAGATATATAATTATATTAAGGTAGTTAGCCTATAGCCCTTCTAGGTAGCCAACTTTATAGGTTATAACTATAAGGGATATTATTACGATTGCCTTAGGATATCCTTATAATAGCCTACAGACACCCCTTAGATAGTCGCCGGTTATATACCAGAGGCACGTGCCTTATAATATATAGTCTCTATAATCCTAGAGGCCTTACCTCCTTAAGAATTCATCTCTCTCCTTAATTTATCCTATTTATATAATTATACCTTATAGCCTCCTATCTATAAAGTCCCTTATATTTAAATCCTTTATATTCTATTTAAAAGGGCAGCTAGCTTAGTAACTAGATTATTATTTACATTTTTTATTTATACCTACCTCCCTTAAAACCTCGCAACGACCCTAAACGAAAACCCTACGGATTCCCTATAGAAAGCCGTCGCGTTAAGGTAAGAAGGTCCCTCTAACAGCGAGAAATTGTAACCGCGTAAAACTCTAAGTAAGACGGCCGTACGAGCCCTAGTAATTAGATACACTAAGAGTTTAAAGACTTTTATATACCTATAGTTACCGATAACGTTAAGAAAAATGTAGATACCCTCTATAACAGTTATAATACTATAGAAAAGTAGCTAGAACCCCTCTAGCCTAGCCTAAGCTAATTAAAAGATTTAGCGTAAGATATAACTCTAAGATCTTTCCCTAAGCTAGAAATATAAGAATATACTAAAGCGTCTAATTAGGGACTTAACCGAAACCCTTCTAGAGGATTGCCGGCGAATAATTAGGATAATAGCGGTATATGGACGGCTTACAAGCTAAGCGGATCTACCCCTTTAGGTAACCTAACCTAAATACTAACTTAAGACTTAAGCCGTATAGGGAAACCCGTACTAGCTACTAGTACTAATACTACCTCTATAGCTAGAGCTTCCCTAGGCCTAAGTTTAGAGGGTTAAGAGCCCTATACTAATCTTCTTTAAGAAGGATATTGGAAAGCTATTATAAGGCTCTCGGAAGCTATACGGGGAGGTACTACTAATAAATATATTAGAAACCTTTAGGAGTAGATCTAAGTCTAGTAAGGTTTAATTTAGGCTAGATAAAAAAATTTATAACCTAGCTAAGGCTAAGGGCTTTCTAGAGGTTACCTAGTATTTACCTAAGGAGGTATAAAAGACCTAGAGAGGTATCTACGTAGTAAACGGAAGAAGGATATAGACTGACTGACTAAGGCCTCTAGTAGTTTAGAACTTGGCTATAAACCTAGCGCCTAGTACTTAGACAATTATATTTATAAGGTAGATAACTTCTTTAAGATGCTAATAATATAAAATAATACTAAAGAACGTACCTAATAGATTATTAGTAAGATTAAAGACTAATTACTAAGCTAGATTGCGCTTAATTAGCTTAATAAAGAGTAGTTTACTATATAGTTATAGCTATACACCTTCCTAAAGGGTTAGACCTAAGATCTGTATATTATATATTATAATAACGCAGAACAATTCTAGAATAGTATATAGCGTAATACTAGCGATTTCCGCTAGTTTATAAACTTTATAGAAACTCGCACTTAATAGATAGATCTAGAACCCTTTAAAAACGAGGACGGTAGTATCTAAGAAAAGAAAACTAGATTTATCTAAGCTAGAATTAAGCTAATAATTTATACTGAAATAAAGCGCGTAGGAGCCCTATTATGGATTACTATATATACTAATTTTAAACGAGCGGTTCTAAACGCTAAGGACGTGGTAGGGAACTAGATCTCTTCTAGTAGAAATTTAGGGGGTAACTAGAAGCGGAGGTACTCTAGTAGTAATATAGGGTAGACTTAAGCTTTAAAGAAGTATTTCTAAAATAGAACGTTAGAAGGGTTAAAGCTAGAAACCCTAAGTAGTAGGAAAAACTCTTAGGGCCAATCCAGTACCTATCTAATACCCTTACAAGAATACTCTAAAAAGTAAAAAAAAAAAATTCCTAGGGGTACGGCTTATTAGAAGAGTAAGTAGGGCGATAGTTATATTAATAAAAAAAAGCCCTAGTTATAGACCTCTTTTAGCTATAGCTAGGGTAAAATATAGAAGGAAAGACACTTTATATTACTATTAAACTAGAAATAGTACTCCCTATAGGTACAGTATACTAGTTCTAAGCGCTATATAATAGTAGCGCCGAAATAATCTTATATAATATAATTTAGTAAAAGAGTATAAACTTATCCTATCGCTAAGGTAGCGGAAACCTATTATAGGCTTTCTAGATAAGTATTAGATTAAACTATATAATGCCTACAAGCTTATAGTATTAGTAGCCAATATATATAACTATATTAAGGTAGTTAACCCGCAGCTATTCTAAGTAGCTAACTTTATAGATTATAACCTTATTTTTAAATACCCTTAGCTTATAGAAGTAGATTCTAAGATATGCTTTAAAATAGAAACCTTTAAATAGTAGAATAATATTAAGTTAGATAGGCGCATATTACTAATAAGCTTAAAAGATATCTTAGAGAATATAGCTCTAGATAAAATAGTATATACTCTATACCTAAAGGAGTATTGGATCTAACCCCTATTTTATAGCAAGATTGATATAGAGCCTAGTATAGGCGAAAACCTCTCTATAACGGATACCCTATAGGGAACCGCCGAATAGGTCGCGGAGACATGGTAGGAAGGCGGCGATCTTAAAGACCTTAGAAGATACTTCTATCGTTATAAGTTACTCTGGCTTAAGCAGTATATAAAGAATATACTACGGCACCTTAAACGCTGCGTTAAAGAATTCCCTACCCACTATTAGCTACCGTATATAACGGTTTAATATACAGTAGTATCTATATACGAGTAACTACTAGAGCGTATAACGCTGTCCGCGGGCGTCTTAAGGGAGCTCTAAGACGTACCTAATGATAACGCAAAGGATAAATATAACCCTACTCTATTAAAAATTCCGTTAGGCTTTAGGGACTTATTAGGGGTATTTTTAAGTAGAAGAGCTTATATCCTTACGTAAAACTTAAAATATAATTATATAATTAATCTCAAAGAGGGTAAGACACCTCTGAACCTTCCTATTTATAACCTCTCTTATAAAGAGCTTAAAATTCTACGAGAGTACCTTAATAGTTTACTAGAAAAGGGATATATTTAGCCTAGTAAGTTGCTAGTAGGCGTATTGATCCTCTTTATCCTAAAGCTAGATAGTACTATAAGGCTATACGTAGACTATCGCAGTCTTAATAAAGTTATAATTAAGAACCATTACCTACTACTAGTAGTTAGTAAAATACTAGATCGACTATTTAGGGCGAAGATCTTTACAAAGCTAGATCTATAAGACGCCTATTATAGGCTCTGCATTAAAGAAGGGGATAAGTAGAAGACTGCTTTTAAAACCCAATACGGCCACTTTAAGTATTATATACTGCCCTTTAGGCTAGCTAATACGCCTATAATATTCCAGTTATATATTTATAGAGCCCTAGGGGGACTAGTTAATCGTATATACGTTATCTATCTAGACGACATCCTAATCTACTTAGAAGACGAGGATTAGTATAAATAGTACATCCGCGAAGTACTAGAACGCTTAGATAATTAGGGCCTCTACGCTAAAGCATTAAAGTACGTCTTTAATACTAAGCAAGTCGAGTTCCTAGGTTATATTATAATGCCTATAGGCGTAGTTATAGACCTAGTACGGGTATAGACATTCTAAGAGTAGCCGGAGCTAGAGAGCTACCGAGATATTTAAGTATTCCTAGGCTTTACTAATTTCTATAGGCGCTTTATCTATAACTACTTAGATGTTACCTAGTATTTATCTAATTATATTATAGAAGCTTTCTAAAACCCAGCCTAAGGAGTAAAAGGCTTAAAAGTAGTAAGGAGGAAAACTAAGAAGGGATTAACTAAATAGTATAGACTATAGTTATAGCCCGGAAAGGTCTAGGAGGCTTTTTAAAAGCTACGTAAAACGTTTACGGAAGCTCTAGTACTGCGGCATTTTTGTAACGGAACCTTGTAGCAGTAACTACGGTGGGTTCTATTATTAGGCTAGGTATATAGGTAAGAACAATTCAACAACATAATAATAACTAGTGGAGTGGTTGCCCAATAGATTAACTCTAATTATATTCTAAGATTCACTATAAGGAGAGAACTATCTACGGTAGGGACTAAGGTCCTTTAAATACACAACCATACTCCTAAGAAATCCTCCCTTATATGTAAGGTGCGTGTTATCTATATTAAATATAACATCCCTCTTATTTAACATAGTTAATACGTTCAACGCTATATGACCTTAGTTACCACTCTTTGTTATATAGTTCCACCAGATCCATTCTAGACTGTGCCCGTATTAACTAACTAGCTTCCTCCAACTCTTCTCCAAGTAGTTGTAATATTATACTTAAGCTGTCTGTAATACTATCTCCCTTCTCTTTATCTTCGTCCTTAAAGATTCCTAATATCTCCAAGTTACCTACTAGAGGTGTAATGTCCGTTTAATTAGTCTGGTTGATATCCTTACTTATTATACCTAAAGCATCCTCTTTTCTTTTCTGGGTTAAGCGTCACCTGCGTACTATCTCCTCCATACTATTGCTAGGTGAAGTAATGGCAATCCCTTGCTCTCGTTGTGCGAAAGAGGGGTTAGTTTATGTTGTGCTAGCAAGTTCTTTATCTTAACAACCCTCTTCCTGTTTAGAGTGTACTAAAGTAAATATTTAATTGTCCTGTGACGTTCGCTCTGTTTTTAACACTAAGTGTATACGTCCTATAACTCTTAACAGTCTTTAAGTTCCCTAAGTAACTTATTATAGGGTCTTATGTTTAATCTGCTGCTGTAAAGCTTAACAGTAAGCTAGCCTCCATGCTACTCAAGGTTTAACATGCCTTAGAAGAGTCCGTACGCGTTCTTAAAGCCCAGCATCTAGCTTATGCTTATCTTTAACGTCTGGAATATGTTCGTAAGAAGGTTTATTTTAAGAAGTAGAAACTTGTTTAATAGGGTCTTAATAAGCTAAGTAATAAGAGGGTAGAGTTTCTAGAGAAGGAAACAACTCTAAGTAATATAGTAGTTGCTCCTTATAGGTCCCCCTTAGGTGACTTGTCCTTTAGTAATCCTTTTTTAATACTCCCTAACCTGCTTTCTTCTAATACTTCTTTACCTTTCCTATAGCATTCTCTAGGTTGCTTAGTAGTTCCTAGGTAGTCTTACTATAGCCTATCTACTTTACTTTATATTATGTTTTATCATCTACATCCTTATAACTAATAATCTTTAAAACTTACTATTTATCCTCTTTCTATCCTCTATATGTGTCTGCTTTATATACTAGTGGTTTAATGTTTCCATATGCTGGTTCTAGTATTGTAATATATTATATAGGGTGGATCTTTATTTTGGCTAGTAGGTTTAACTTATATATAACTAATAAAATTCTTTGCATAATTTTAAAAGGTCCTAGTCTAACATAGTCTAACTTCTTACTTGGTCGTTAACTCTTAAAATTTTTATATAGTAGCTATACTTTATCTCCCTCCTTAAGATCTGGTCCCTTAGATCTCTTAGCATTGTAGTACCTTTTTATCCTTTGCTGTACTAGTTGGGCTGTTTCCGTGAGGTTTGCATAAAGATTTATTAACATCTCCATTCTTTATTTAGCTGTGCTACTTGTCTTCTTTACTTAATGTGGTAATAACAATGTTCTTGGCTTGTATCCGTAATTTGCCTTAAATAGTAATGTCCCTATTTCTTCTTATAGTGTTATATTATATACAAACTGTGTAACTGGTAATAACGATACCCAATTGTTCTGTGTATGGTTAATATAGTGTCTTAGATACTACTCTAGTGTCTAATTTAGTCTTTCCATCTGTCCGTCTATCTGTGGATAATATGCTATAGAGGTTACTACGCAAACCCCTTATTCTACCAGAAATACTTCCTAAAATGCTGCTATAAATCTTGGATCCCTGTCCGATATAATCTTGTCTAGTGCTCTATGTCTTGTAAATACTTCTTTTATATAGATTCTAGCGACATCCTCTACTAATATCTCTTCTATTTATACTATAAAGTATCCCTACTTTGTTAGCTTGTCCACTATTACTAAGATTATGTTATAATCTTGTCCCGTAATAGGATCTTTTAACTTTAGTAACTTAATAATAAAGTCCTATAATATAACTTCCCACAGTCTTTTTGGTATTTTGATAGGTTGTAGCCCTCCGTATGGCTTATACCTTATTAGTTTGTTTCTTTAGCAATCTAGACATTCCTTTATGACTTGCCTTGCTAGTCCCTAGATTCCTTAAATAATGTATTCTTTTTAAAGTCTTAACACTAGTCCTATGGACCCGTTGTGTCCTTATGTTATTTCTTTATAAAACTCTTTTATAAACTCCTCTGTAATTGACCTTGGAATATAAGTAGCTTCTCTGTTTTTGTATTACTCTAAGTCTAGATCTTTAAGCTGTGCTTCCTGGATCTTTTATATTTAATTACTTTCTGGTAATTTGTGGATCTAACTTTCCTTAGTTGCTGTAATCTTTGGATAATTATACTTAATTAATCCGTCTTAATCCTTTCGCAATAATACCCCTGATGGCTTTTTGTTACTTTATAGTTTAGCTTTTCTGCTTAAAGTGTCTGCCTGTGTATTGTCTGTACCCTTAGTATGCTGAATTTTAAAATGGTATTCTGTAAGCATTTCCGCCTATCTAACCTGTCTTTGGTTGAGTTCCTTTATTATTAAGAATCCTGTAAGGTTCTTATAGTCCGTCTTAATTATAAACGGTTTCTCTATGCCTTGTAAGAATGCTCTCTATTTCTTAAGTGCTGTAACTATACCTAGCAACTCCTTGTTATAAATGTTATAGTTTAACTCTAGTGGTGTTATCTTCTAACTATAGTACGTTACTGGATGCTATGCGTCCTGGTGCTTCTGTAGCAAATATGCTCCTAGTGTAAAGTCTAATACATTTGTCTTAATAACTGTGTCTAACTTTAGTTAATAGATCTTAAGGATTGGTTCTTGGGTAAATAACTCTTTAAGTTCTTAGAATAGCCTTTTTTACTTACTTCCCCAAACCTATGGTTCCTCCTTTTTCGTTAGCCTTATAAATGGCTTAATGCTCTTTAACTATTGCGCTATAAACCTCCTATAGTAGTTGCAAAACCCTAAAAATGACCTTAACTGCGTAACGTTTTCTGGTTTTTGCCAATTTACTATGGCTTTAACTTTCTTTAGGTCCATGCTGATTTTCCCTAGTTTGATAATAAATCCTATAAAATCAGTCTTCCATATGAAGAACTTGCATTTCTTAATTGCTACTAGCATCTGTTCTTTTTATAGTCTCTTTAAGACCTACTTAACATGTTCTCTATGTTCTTCCTTACTTATTAAGTAGATGATAATATTGTTAAGATATACCATAATAAACTTATTGAGGTGTTCTCCTAATACACTGTTAATTCGCTTTTAGAATATTTCTGGTGCGTTTATAAGTCTAAATTATATAACTAATGGCTTGTATAGTCCTTCCTTTGACCTAAAAGCTGCTTTCTATTTATTACCTTCCTTAATTCTGATCTAATGGTACGCCTATTTTAGGTCTATCTTTATAAAGATTTGTGCGTTGCCTATTCTGTTTTAGATTTTGCTAATTAAGGGTAAAGGATACCTATCCTTTCTAGTAATGCTATTTAACTGTCTATAGTCTATATACATCCTAAGTTTTCCATTTTTCTTTGGGACGAATAATACTGGATATCCCGCTAATAACTGCGATGGTCTAATATATCCCTTTTATAAGTTCTTCTGGACAAACTTCTTAAGTGCTACTAACTTGGTCTTAGTAAGCTTATAGACTAGAAAAAACCTTGGACTTATTCCTTCTTCTAATTCTATTTTATGGTCCCATGCTATATGCTCTAATAGCTTTTTACTTTCTAGTGACTATAACTTTTTACTATACTTGTGGTATCTCTTTAGTACATAACTTAAGCCTTACTTAGTCTTTTCGTGTGTTGCTCTAACTTGGTATTATACTAACTTGGTTTGCTGTCGCATCTTACGTTATTAAGTATCCTTAATATTAACCTAACCTGTAACCCAATTAATCTTTGGATTATATTCCTGTAACTAAGGCATTTATAGTATTACCTTGTCCTGTCCTAATAGTAGGATATTAAAAGACATCTTAACTGGTTTTCCTTTAATAGTTAACTGAATAGGTCCTGTTTTAAGATTAATAATACCTCTGCTGTAGGCTATCTGATCTCCTAAAATTGTTGTAAGTAGATATAGATGTTCCTTTTATCTGTATAGTAACCCTATTCTTTCTATTATTGCTAGTGATATATGGTTTCTTATTGCTCTACTGTCTATTAACGCCTTAAACTGTTAATCTTGCTATTTAACTTGTAAATTTAGGTGTTGTCCTTGAATTCCTTTAAGGGTCTAAGGCTCTAATACTGGTTCCCTCTAGTCCTATACGCCTCCCCTTTTCCTAACTGTTGGCTACTAGATCCTGTTTGTACTTAGTCCAACTTAGGCTAATACTTAGTTTATTTCTTTTCCTCTATATGCTATAGACAAGTGTTCTCTAGGAACTTTTACTACTATTGTCTGTTTAGGTATTCTTCTATAAGGAATCTTCCTGGTTAACGTGTTAAGTCCCCTTAACCTTGTACTTCTACTAGGTGCCATCTATGTATATACTTAGCATCCCTAAACCGCTTTTCTTCTGGTGCCTAATATATCCTAGTTAGGTACTTCCGGTTCTTGTCTTTTGGTGCTCTGTGTATATTACACATATTATCCACATAAGCTATCTATAATAGTGTATAATGCGCTAAGTGACTTAGGTCTACTCTTAGCTTGTCTTTACTTTTAAGTTTAAACCTCTATTTGGCTGATCTAACTATTGGTCTTTCTTCTATGGGTACTAAGACTTGTCTCTTATTTCTTTAGTCCCTGGATCCTTCTTCTAGGTTCCTTAACATTATAATTAATACTCCTTTAATATGACTTATGCGTTTTTCTGTAATAGGTTGGTCTTGGACTACTTTCTTATCTAGCTATATATAAAAATCTGCCTATTTATTGTTGCTTTATTGCCTATACTACTTTCTGTATAGCTGGTTTAGTGTGTATGGTTTGTCTATAAGAAAGTACCTTATTATTGCTACATTATGACATTCTTTAGTATGCCTTTTTTTGAACCTAGTTGGGATGTCTAGATCCTCCTCTTGTTCTAGTTCATCTAACTGCTTTACTCTAGGCGTCTCTGCCTTAGGCCTATTAGTAATTCTTTATATAGGTGCTCTGTCCCTTGTACGCCCTGGTATACTAGATCTCTTATCTAGTTTCTACTCTTACTATATAATAATTCTTGCTCTAAACTTATCTATAGTTTCTTGTACTCTATATCCTATAGCTAGGTCCTTAAAGTTGTCTTGCTTCTTGATCCCTATATTAACTTTTTAATCTTTAGGCTAAATACTACGTTCCCCTAGGATTACTGACGTTCTTATTTGTTCCCTAAACTTGTAGTTCTTAAACTTATGTCCTGTACTTATTTGTTTGTCTATAAACTAAGTTACTACCCTTTTTTATTAGTTTTTGTCTATTGTGGGTTTTTGAGCTATTTTTGTTGTATTTTATAAGTCTGGAGCCTTCCTTATCTTGTTGTGAGAATCTTAGACCTGTGGCCTTTTACCTTTATTAAGTAATGAGCTAGCACTAGTAGTTATCTGCTTACTTAGTTTCTTCTAAATATTACTCCTTTTGTCTCGTAAAGCGATGGAAATTGTATTTAATGGTGTTATAATACCTATTACTAAACCCTGTTCTGTAATAGTCTTAGTTTCTACTTCTGTTTTAACTTTTCTAAGGTCTATATGCTCCTAGTAAGCTGTTTTTATTGCCTTATTGTTGGTGAATGCTTTACCTATATTAAATTCATTGTCTTTAATGTCCAATCTATAAGCTGGTTTGTTGGTTCCTCTAAACTTAGATAATAATGGCTCCTATAGCCAATAGCTTGCGCTATACTTGGCGTCCTTATAAATTTGGTATACATTATTATAACAAAACGCAAAACCGTTAATTAAATACTCTTTTGTTCCTCACAGTACACTATTATCCCTCTGTATATACGTGTCTCCTGCTAGTCTAGTTCCCTTTACTATATAGTTACTCTAACTACCTCTGCAATCTCTAGCAAAATGACCTTATTTTCCATAATTTATATAAGCTCTATCTCTAAACCACTAATTTTGCTGTGGAGTCCGCCTAAACATCTTTTACTGCTAAGATCCCTGGTTTAGCCTCTGCTTTTAGGTCCTATAATTACTAGATCCTTAACCTCTAGGTTTCTATAGTTTCTATATCTATCTTTTAGACTCTTTGGTACCGCTTAGGTCCATTAGCTCTGCGTTATTCCATAGTTTTTAACTCTATGTTGGTTATTACGTACTCTACGCCTTATACAACTATAGAACTCTATCTTAACCTTTCTTAGCCTGTTCCCTTTAGTAGATCCTATTATTAATCTTTATTAACTAATCTATTAACTCCCTTAGAGTATCCGCATCTTCTATTAGGATAATTATATCCTGGACTTTAGCCTTAAGTCCCTGTTTATACTGTGCCATAAGCACCCTGTTATTTCACTTAACCTATATAGCTAGTGTTTAAAACTGCATTATATACTTAATTGCTAAAGTGCGCTATACTAAGTTCTAAAGCTTTTATTCCGCTATGGTTATTGCCTCTAGGTCTCTAAACATCTGTGTTAACTGTTCTGCGAACCTATTCTAACTAGCAAATATATACCGTACATCTTGGTTAGTAGTTGTTATGCTATTAGCCTATATCTCTGTAAGATATAGTTTAAACTACTTAAGTGCCCTCCCTGTTAGGAACAATTCTGTATAGGCTACTTAATCTAATAATATTACTAACTTTACTCCTTCTTGCATAACCTTAAAGTGCATTTATATAAGAAATCCCTTAAGCTTTAACTTCTCTCCTAAGAACCGTTTAATTAAAGGTAGCTTAACCTTTACTGCTCTAATTCCATTAATGCGTTCTTTAAGTATTCTACTATTGTCCTATAAGTAATTAACCATTTCTTATAACTGACTTCGCGTAATTAACTAAGAGTCCGTATCTGCTATACTAGTATCTCCCCCTACGCCTAAGGTTGTGGCTGCTGTTAATAGCGTTATAACTGGTGCTTTAGGTGGCATGTTGTTCAACCTTGTTTAATACTGTAACCTTAGTAGTAAATGTATAACGGAACTTTGTAGCAGTAACTACGGTGGGTCCTATTATTGGGCTGGGTATATAGGTAAGAACAATTTAACAACGTAATAATAACTGGTAGAGTGGTTGCCTAATAGATTAACTCTAATTGTATTCTAAGATTTACTACAAGGAGAGAACTATCTACGGTAGGGACTAAGGTCCTTTAAATACACAACCGTACTCCTAAGAAATCCTCCCTTATACGTAAGGTGCGTGTTGTCTGTATTAAATGTAACGTCCCTCTTATTTAACACAGTTAATATATTTAACGCCATGTAACCTTGGTTACTACTCTTTATTATATAGTTCCACTGGATCCATCCTGGACCGTACCTATATTAACCAACTAGCTTCCTCTAACTCTTCTCCAAGTAGTTGTAACATTGTACTTAAGCTGTCCGTAACAATTTTAACCTAGATTAACTATTAATAGTAATTACTAATATATTAAATTTCGCCCTTGCTAGTATCCTACTATAACCTAATAGGGATCTAGACGCTACCTAGCTCTACTAGAGACTAGTAGTATTTTATAGTAAAAAATTCTAGGGGCCTAAAGTTAAGTATTATACCTATAATAAGGAACTACTAGCTATAGTCAACTACTTTAAATAGTAGTGACACTACCTTATATACCCTTAGATTATTATAATTTACGCTGCTTTATAACTATAAAGGAGCTTATACTTAATAAGCTAGATAGGTAGAGAAGCTTACGCAATTTAATTTTAAGATCGAATATAAGCTGGGAGAGAATAACCCTACTAATAGACCGTTACGACGGCTAGACTATACTAAAGGCTTTAAAACAAGAGACGGAAAATAGATAATTAATATCTTATACCCTATATTATAGAATAAGCTCTAGGTATAGAATACTTAAGTACCTATAGCTCTATGTACTAAGTCTTAGGCGGTATAAGCTCTATTAGATCCTAGTAATCTTTCGGCTAGTACTTAGTCTGTTACTAATAAGGGTCTAAAGATACCTAGATAGGACGTCCCTAATATAAGTTTAGAACCTAGTAATACGTTACCTCTAATTACTAAGCTATCTTCTTAAACTAATAGCAAAGCTATAGAGCAATTGGAACTTAGAGCCCTATAATAACTAAAGGACTTTAACCTAGTAGTAGCCTTCCTAACGTATGTATATAAAGAGGTTATTAGATCTATAGTACTATCTAGTCTTATACTTAGAGTAGTATAAGATAAAATAGCTTTTACCCGGGAACTATCTAAAAGGTTAACGGATTTTATCCGTAAGGTATAATAGAGGGACGCCTCTTATACTACCTTCTATACGGAAGTAAACTAGAAACGTAATATAAAGGAAGCTACTAAGCGCTACTATTAGGAACTAGACCTAATAGGCCTACTGCGTAGATATAGTAAGGTTTAGGTACTATAAGAAGTAAATTTACGGCAGAAGATTCTTATAAAGAATTACGATAATCCTCTAAGCGGCTACTATAGTTAAGCTAAAATAGTAGAATTACTTTATCGCAAATACTACTGGCTAAAGCTTAAGTAGGAAGTAAAAGGGTATATTAGCTACTATAAGAAGTATTAAGTATATAAAATCTAAAGGTATAAGCTATGGGGTTTACTTAAATTAGTTCCCCCCGCTAGTAAGCTATAGTAATATTACGCTATAGATTTTATTACGGAT
>Ga0307507_10003391_pt1 | contig 31094 bp, 32 predicted proteins | sample 7_EM_MG_FD_207223 | JGI IMG/M metagenome (GOLD analysis project Ga0307507, IMG submission 207223) | Populus trichocarpa ectomycorrhiza microbial communities from riparian zone in the Pacific Northwest, United States - 7_EM | ecosystem: Host-associated > Plants > Roots > Unclassified | place... | reverse complement strand
AAGACTGAATGGAGGAAATTTTTTTGAATATCAAAAACGCCCAAAACATAATTTTCCCTAAACCTTAGCCGCGGGAACCTCCACCACCCCTGTAAACTCAAACCAGACGTAGCGCTCAGAGAGCTTAACGTCGCGAAGCCGGACGCCAACCACGTCGCCAACCTGGACTTTACCCTCATCGTTCTTATCCGCAAAGCACATCTTGGCTACGAGTCCCAACTCACGGACAAAGCCAGTACACGGCGTGGGTGGGCTGTGCTTTTCCATCACCAGGAAGCTAAGCTTCTCCGGGAATGTGTACTTCTCCAGTCCGATCTCCCAAGCACGTTTTATGGCAATAGCGGACCAGAGGCGCTTGGCTTCCTTCGCGATATGCTTCGCTGTCTGTTCCGTCCGCTGAATGCCGGATAGTATTGGCTCTAGCTCCGTGATGGTTTTGGGTGGCTGGTTTAACAGAACGGATTGAATCTGGTATTGCGCGAGCATGTCCGAGTATCGACGTAGCGGGCTAGTGGTTTTCGTGTATCCCGTTGGCAAGCCCATGAGCATGTGCGGTCCCGGCCTAGCTTGGAGGCGGGTTTGTCCCAGGAGCATCAGCCAGCGGATTGTTGATTCGAAGGGTGGGCGGCCGAGGTCTGTGCGATGCGGTAGCACGATTTCTTCGACGGCTTTGACGACGTCTGGGCGCCGGTAGTCGTACTCCATCACGCGATACGGCATTGCAAGCCCACGCTCACAGGACCAGATGGATGCGACGTTGTTTGCTAGCGACATCATCTCTGACACCATCAACTGGGAGTCTCGAAGCTCGAGGTCCATCGAATCGGCCACTGTCAGGCGCACTGCTGGATGGCCACGGTAGAGGACAGGGTAACTAGAGTTGTAAGGATGGTTCTGGGAGCCAAGGCCACTATCTACCTCTACTTGCAGATCCATGGAACTAGCCACGATTAATCCATCTCTGGTTCTACGGCGGCGCAGGGCAAGGGCTATGTCCCGGAGCTTCTGTAGATCGCAGAGTTGGTGCTGAGTAAATAGCTCTGCCTCCCGCTCGGCATCCCGCTCTGCATCCCGCTTTGCGTCCTGCTTTACATCCCGCTTTGCATCCCGCTTTGCGCCCCGCTTTGCGTCCCGTTTTGCATCCCGTTTTGCATCCCGCTTTACATCCCGTTTTGCATCCCGCGTTGTCCCCCGCTCCACCCCCTGCGTGACTCTCTGACCCCTCGGGAATTCGCCAATCGTTATGTCCGCTTTGAATTCGATAGTTCTATAGCTGCCCAGGGCGAGGTCTACCGCGTCGTATGTCGTCCTTCGCACGTTCCGGACAAATCCAGCTTGGATTTTGTAGTCGAGGATCTCGGCGTTGTCATTGACCTTTATGCTTATGGACATTACTGGTTTGTCTGGCGCCACGCCTAAAAATGCCCCAGTGATTGCTCCGGGAAGCATGCTATAGAATTTGTCCGGTAGGTAATGTGCTGTGGCTCTCCGCTCTGCAATCTTAGCGATCCAGTGGTCTTCCGGTATGAATGCTGCAGGGTTTGCGATGTGAACGTGCACCCAATTCTCAGTATCAGATACTCTCTCTAAAGAAATACCATCGTCAATTTCATGTGCGTCAGGATCATCGATGGTGAACACCTCCATGTCCCCCCAGTCTGTCCGAACTGCGTGCATGACATCCTCAAACCCGAAATTCTTGATTCTGTCTTCCTGAACCCAAAGCTGGAGCTTATTTTCGTCCTCGTCTCCAAGTTTGGACCTACCCAGTCCCGGAAGATCTAAACCGGATTGGTGCAAGCTGGTGTTCTCCCACTTGTTCCAGGCACCAATCTCTCTCAAAAAGGTATCCGCCGCGAGGGCATCTAGAACTTCACCATACCTATTCGTAGCTCTCAAAATCACCGGGGCGAGTCCATCAATGGGGGTCTTTTGCAGACCGTATTTGAGAACCCTAGCCTTCACATACTCGATGAAAAACTTGTCGTTCTCATCCCATTCGAGCTCTTTAATCTCTTCCATTTCAACCAATGGCCTACCCTTCCTCCTGCCCGTCAGAACTTCTTTCTCGTACTCCCGGCTTAGGTCAATCAGATAATTCGCCTTCTCAATGAACTTTGCCATGATTTTCCGCCCGGTGTCCTCTGCAACCGTTCGCCCAGACTTACCGGCAGATTGCTGTTCGTCAGCGGTCTTCCTGATCAACTTCGTCACGGAGTCAATCATTCTAATATCCTTCTTGCTCCGAACCCTGAAGAGGTTTGTGGCTCTGTGCATGCCCCTATCTCCCATGAAGTGCAAACCATCGCCCATGAGAGCGGTGTGCACAGCGTAAAGCATTTCCTTAGAATTTGGATCATAGTTTATGCCAAAGGCCATTTCTGTCGCTTCGGATAAAGTAATATTCCTCTCTTCGGTCTCGTCAGCACATTTTCCATAAATTCCGTCGAGAGCAGGCCGGTGTTCTGCATAGAGTCTCGCTGCGGTTTCTTCAAATCGGCGGACGGGGTCCAGTATCTCCCCCGTGATACTTCTTGGGGCGGCGACATCATCGGGGTCAACCGGCGGCCCTCCATTTTTATTCATTGCCTTGATCATCTGGTCGTAGTATAAAATGAATCTCTCGACCCTAGCCTTTGGAGCAAAACCCGGGATAGAAAAGGTGATTCGGGGGAGTTGGCGTTGGGTGATGTTCCCGCTTGTCATTAGAAAGTCAGAAGTTGGTTGACCGCCGGGTGTGGGTCTAAGATAAAGTCCCAATTCCGCTTGATTGCCGCTCCTAGAATACCCGTCAGCCCTCGCGCACCCGGGAGACGGGTTTGAAGGGTTTGAAACCGACTGCACTCACCGAACCTCACTTAGATCTCCAATCTCCAGCGGCTTCGCTGCGCTCGCTTCTAAGAAATCCGACATATCCCCAACGCCCTCCCAGTTATGCCCAAGAGTATCATCCGTTGAATCCACACTTGGAACCACTTCTACTGAGAGATCTTTCATTACAGGATTAAGGCCAATCCCATTCAGAACATTCCTTTGGAGCGTTTCCACCGCTTCAAACCTCTCCCTGATCGAGTTAGTCCTTGTCTTGGAAATTTGAGGTAGCCCCATAGGCACACCAGGCATAGAACCGCTGGGTCGACGTGCCATCGTAGAATATCGCCGTGCACCACCAAAGTAGATAAGTCTAGATGCCGGAAAGGGGTGCGTTGGCGGGGTTTGTAACCCAACTCTTCGAATAATTGGTCGCCTGAGCGGGCTTACTCCCAAACGCTCCATGGCCAGGTAGATTGCCTTCTGTTGCTGTTGGACTATCCTCGAAGCTACTTCCACTCGGGTGTAGCGCCGCGTAGTATACCTGTCCTTCCCGTAGAACGGGATCCCGAGACCTTCGTCACTCCCCCCGATTGGTGCGTTAGTTAGCGACTCCGTGTTTCGAGAGATCCTATCCAGGAGCTTTTCATACGCTTCCAAAGCAAGTTCGGCTTGGCTCCATTTTTGCCTTAAAAGGTGTTTAATCCCCATATCCGCCAAACCAAGGAGTGAGCCAACGCTCTGGGATATCTTTGAAAGTACTTGAAGCCGGGGCAGATGATACGTCTTGCTGAGCGCCGAGTATTCGACAATGTCTTGATCCTTTGGCGTATTCAGAAAGGCTTTTATGTTGGAGTCATTCCGGTCCGAGCAGATAAGGGCATTTCTCAACATAAAATTTGCAAAGTCCCTCGTCTGTCCAGGCTTTCCACTCCTATCGTCTACCCCCCGACCAGAGAGATAATCAACATACTTCTCTATCTGAAAGATCACCTTCTGTCCCATGTTGGTCACTTCGGTCAGAGCGTCCATTCGAGATAACACACGGTCCGGGCCCCTCCAAGTCTCGAATTGAATGCCCTCATCCACCGGCGATTCGATGATCCGCTTAACGTTACGGGAATACCGCGAAAGCTCAATCGTGTCCTTGAGGACGGTCGAATCCCTAACATACGAGCGCTGGGTCTTCCTCACCAATCTCTGCACTAATTCCAATTCTGGAGTGGGCTGCCCTCCCAAGCACTTCTGCGCAAACCAATAGGTGTGCATCTCCTTCGCCGTCAACTTAGTCATCTCGATGCCCAAATCTCTAGTGAGCGGTGATTTCCCTTTCACGGTCCGCTTGTCCTCGTACTTCCAAAAGTTCCATTCCTCAACCATGTACTCTGGACTAATGTACACATTGCAATTAGCGGTCCCCTCAATTCGCACCAACAGACCTTCCAGCTTGGCGCGAGCAGGGTCCACATCTTCCTCAACCATGGAAACCGGTATTCGGTGGACCCGCGACACTTTTCCAGCGCTTTCAAACGTGATTCTTCGAAGAGTAAAACCACCCACCTGTCGCTCCTGCTCCGCCGGAGGCTCGCCGAATACATAATTTTGTCTTCGGATAGTCGGTAGACGACCAGAAAGGACCGTCCGGAAAATACTTCTCCGTGGACGGTGATCAATGAAAACCTTTCTCAGCCCCGTATTCATATCTCTGGAATTGGCATCATCCCCCCGCTCCCCCGCCGCCTCTTTTGGAGGCGTCTCGTCTGGAGGCGTCTCGTCGAAAGTACTAGTCACATCCGAAAGCAGCGGTAACGGTTCCGATTCCAATTCCGGGAGGTTAGGGACAGGCGGGGAATCGGCAGGAGTAGAATTGCGTTTATAGAATGAATTGGCAAACGTCCTCCTGCTAGACCCCGCAATCAGAACATAGGGCTTAATTGATCGCCGGAGAAGAAGAGAAACAAGCACTGGCGCCTGCTTGCGTAGGATATTAGGGAGCGGCATCACCGTCGGAGACGAATTGAATTGGTGGTGAATTGAGGCGGAGAGCAAAAGGATTTTCAAAACGAACGTCTTGGGGAAAGTTTTGTTTGAAACCAAATCCCGGTATCATGTGATGCTTGCAGAGGAAAAACTTTCGCCAAGACTGTACCTGATAAACCCTAACCCTGTGCTAGGTTAGCCTCGAGATTCCGGGAACGATACGGTATTGGCTTGGGTGCCAATTTACAATACAAGATGATCAGGAAACCCTTGGAAAGCGGAATTTGGGAGAGAGAGAAAAAGGTTCCTCAAAAAGCATCGATACCATTAAATTTTTACAATCCAACCACATTCCCAGGGTATACCAAGCCCCAGCCCAGAATTACAACTCATGACCAAACGTTCTCATCAATAATCTTTCACCATAATATATTGACAAAAGAAACAAAACGGCGACATCTTATATATATAGAAGAAGGGATATAAAAGCCAACCAAAACACCACCCAGGATAAATGCACGAAGCAGGCCAAAAAAGGAGGAGAACTCGAATTAATTATAGCGCCCTTCCGGAAACTTCAACAACTTTTCTAAATCCTCGCCAACATCCAAGTGATGTATAGGCCGCCCAGTTGAGAAGTCTGAGCGAACGCCGTAGCGCATGGACCTTGGAAAGGTTCGCGAGATTTCAAGACCTGTGGAGGTGGAACCGGAGTTCCCGAGGCGCTCGACGAGTGCTGGGGCATGTTAGTAGAGAACAATACGGTGTTTGCATGGTGGATGCATACGTCTAAGCAATCGCGCAGTAGAAAGGTAAGAATCATCCTTGCAGAACACAGAATTCGCAGAGTAAAGGACGAACATCCCGCATGCGAGTTGCGCACCAAGAATACACCCTAAAGTCAAGCTCTGCATCATCCCCGCAAACTCGTCAGAACCCAAAAAACCCCATTTGTTCATTTTAGGACGAGGTAAACAAACCACGTAGAACCAATTCACAGACAAACTGACCCCAGGCCTCGACTGCACACCCATCGCCTCAACTGACGGCCCATAATAATCGTACGCGGCAATAACCCCAGCGGCATACTTCCCCACAAAATACTCAGCGAGCCAAGTTGAGTCATTCAACCTGTGTCCCCAGGTTGAGGCACTCGTGTATCGAACGAACTGGCGTGCAGAGTCGTCGACATATCCGTCGAGCCCGATGGCGCCGGCGGCCACCTCCGCGGTCTGGTCAGGCATGCTGTGGAAAGGCTGGAGGGGATTCGCGTTCTCCACCTGGGAGATGGTTATGGTGCAGTTGAAGAAAGAGCCGGTATCAGAAGGAGGGTCCCATGTTTCATCCACCCATTGGAATATGTAGATGCGGCTACACCGCGGGCCACAGACCTGTAGGCCGCGGGTGCGTCCGTTAGGGTTTACGTAGGTTCTGGAAGGGCTAGATGTCAACTTTGGTATGCGAGGTTGGGGAAGATGCTACAAACGTTGCGGCGGAACCCCAATCCTGAATCAATCCGAATACACATATTAGCCCATGCCGGCTACGAAATGGCAAGGGAGAACAAACCCGCATCCAATCAATCGTCTTGTTTACCCCTCCTATAGATAATATTACCTCAGTATCTTCCGGAGTGGCGTATTGTCCCCCGACAATCGGGTGGTATTCACACTGCGGCGTGACCGTCACTGAGCGATTCGTCCTTGTGAGTGGCAAACCATCTGGTCCCGGGTTTGCCACATAATAGAGCTCTCGGAACTATTGCCCCAAAAATCGCTCGAATAAGTACGAAGATTACAAATTTCGGAAGAAGTTCAGTTCCCCACATAGTATCTCCACTGTGTAGAATTCTCATCTGGGTATTGCTCTAGGAGCGTGTATTCTTTGTAATCGGGCGTGCCACGAGCTCCGGAAGGAAAATACGTCGCGACTAAACCACATCCGTTAGCCAGATTTGCAGGAATATACGATAGGAAATATTCTTACTATCCCCATATAGATGGGCCGTAGACTGTTGTACACTAAATGCCGGCTGCACTAGCCTGTCTTCTGGATAAAAGTTCGTCATATCCGTAATGTTAACAGGACCATTGGTCAACTGTACTACGCCGTCACTCTCCATATTGTAAGATAGACCCAACAAGGCTACTCCTATTTGCGCCGCCTAATAACAATAATGTAATCAGTCCAAGCTACGAAGCGAGTGAGAGGGGCGGAAGCGCTTCAGTGCATACAATTCCTAGCAATATCCAAGCAAAGCAAGCAAGGCATAGGAGTGGTCGCCCGGCAGAAATCCGCATCAATTCCAAGACACTTTGGAAGCTGGAGAGGTTGAGAATGAGGTCGACCTAACACCCAAGAATTAAATATCCGGATCAATGACATCAAGACCCAGATTTCATCAACCAACCTCTCTAAGCGTGAACTTCCCTGAAGCCAGGATCTTCCACCTCATCACGCTAGCCATAGATTTAAACGACGACTATGAAAAACCCCCACACATGTCAGCCCCACTCCACCAGCTCCAAAAAAACGGACCCAGCGCTCCTTCCAAGAAAGGCTAACAATTATGTTCATACTCAAAATCAACGAGACGCCAACATATAGGGCATTAAACACCCGCTTCTCTATCTTCGAAAGCACCTTCATATCCTGATAAATCTTGAACGCGGCGATCGTCCCCGCGCACGCTGCAAAACTAAGAATAAACCTCGCGGTAAACTTGGCTAGCAACTTCCACCCCTGACTTGAAGCGAAGTAGTCCCTTCCGAGCACTTGCTGGTCCCCCCTCGACATGAAGGAGTACTTTGTTTGCAGGGCATCCGGACTGTAGCCGCCGGGACTGAACAACATTTCGTGGGACTCCCGGGGCCCAGCGGGGGAGGGGAGGGGGGAAGTGGCGTGGGCGGAGTATTCTTGGCTGTAGCGTGAGTAGCCCGCTGTCCGGCCTTCGTGGGGGTCATTCGAGTCGAGCGGGCTGAAGTAGGCTGCTTGTTTGTGGCCGAAGTACGACATGATGATATTATGGTACCAGTACCTAAAAAGGCACTAAAAGACTAACACTCAATTCCCACAAGCCGAGAAGGTAGACGAAGGGAGGAAGAAAAGAAAAGTGAAGAGGAAAAGAGGAAAGAGCAGAGTCAGTAGCTTAAGACTCAAAAGTGTCCCCCCCCCTCCTTCCACAAGATCCTGCCGCACCACACTGGCTAGTACCGAAAGAGAAAAAGACAATATGGTACTTTGTATTACCAGGGCCTCTCTATCTGTCATTCCGGGTCACGCTCTGCCGTTACACAATCTTGCCGATATTATATGTACCGTATTTTGCTCCTCAAGGAGTGATCGCTCGCTGTGGCATCTAATGCTGTACCGGTGTTCAGAATGCCTGTGTCAGGGCAAGACCGCCTGTACCAACGCGGCGAAAAAAAAGAAACTCCCAGAGAAAATATCTACTTTTTCCATCGCGATACCGGAAAGCGTCCCGCATTCGCGCTTAGTAACAGGATAGGATGAATAGAGTTCAGTATCGTAGAAGCATAATATTTGAGCCATGCTCGACAGAAAGTCAAAGTCAAATGCCCCTATCTCGTACTGTGCAAGAGTAGACGAGTGCTAGGACCCTCCACAAGTGCCGTAGCGCGGTACAATACTGGTACAGTACTCATACTATTTTTATTCGCAAAGTCAGGTGCATCATCCATTCCCTGCTCAGTCTTACTGCCACAATTACCCTACTAAAAAGGGGATACACCTCAGCGGTTAAATGGCAATAGACATCAAATTTTCCAAAGCAAGCCATGAGTATTTTTGTGTTACATGCCATAGATTGGGAGCATCATTTCAAAGAAAGGGAGAAGTAATGTTGAATGGTTGGTTGGCTGGCAAGTCGGCAAAAACTGCGGCTGATTCTCGAGAAGCAACTCCCGAGGCATCTCCAAGTTGCCAGGATCGGAGGCGTCCAAGCAATCCAACGAGAATGCCATCAAAAGCCCTATATAGTACACAAGCTTTCGATGGGAAGCTACGAGCTGACTATAGGACCGATAGAGTTGTCAATACCGGTACGGTACTAGTACATTGCTGGTGATACGGTGATGCCCTCGTTACCACGAATCTTAAGCATGTAGTACAATTTTCAATAGAGCTTGTAGCGAGGCCGTCTCAAGGCACCGTACCGGTAGGGTGCTCGAGTAAAAAAGTCTTGCGTATCCGGGAAAGCTAACAAACTCTTGACTCAAAAACGGGACCACAGGATGGGAAACCAACCTCGAGCACCTTAACTAATGGCCAACCCATCCATGACGAGCTCGGTGGTACTTGTACCGCACTACCGTATACCGTAGAACTCTTCGCATCCGTGACCTCTATCACCCCGAGGTCAATTATTTTAACGATACTGGTACCTGAGAAGGCGGTGTTTCGACTTCCTAAATCACGGGCTCCGTCCCTCCTGAAGCTTCCAGTCACTCAATGAAACATCTAGCCGGCACCAACACGTTGAATTAAGCTCGCCCCACAATTAGGCTCTGGGAGGCTGTTCAGCACCCAATAATCGGTACTGGGAAAAACCATTACCGGTATTCCATCGTCGCTAATATTCGAATGCCCATCCTAGGGTAAAGTGCTGCCGCAGCAGCCTTATCCGGCCTTCTATTCAAACGCCAAGACTAAAAGGGAGCAGAAAGCTTACCAATCCAAATATCATATCCCTTCCTTCGCCTTGCGTAAAAGCTGAAGCACCGAAATGTGCCTTTACAATACGGTTTACCGGTAGCACAAGTGAGCGTAACCGCCGTGGTCGCAAGATGTTCATTGCTTCCGCACCAAGGCCCGATAACAGCAAGGACACACGGCCAAAAACAAGCGACATTACCGGTATCGTAGGTCGCCGTTCCCACTCGATCAAAGTCTGCAAGTCACAAAAGCGAAAATGCCCTTGATTCACATCGGGGTTGTGGCCGCCCATATTACCGGTACCCTGATGGGACTGAGCAATCAGCCATCATGGATGACATTGATAAAAGAGTAGACAGCATTTTTTAACCCACACGGAAAATACCGGTAGGAATATGATCCATCCGCTTATTATTAGTACGTGTGCTCGAGTAGCACCACCAAGAGGAAAAAACAAGCCTTTACGGTACTTTAACTCGTTCTACCGTGGTTCTTGTGCTCGAGGACTTGGCAGCGGAACTCCAGGTCAGGCAGGGGGGAAGATCCGACTCGCACAACGCCTCCTTGGCAAGCGATGACCTGAGTGGTCGAGCCACAAGAGGGGGTTTGGCACATGAAGCATGTGGGGTTTCAGACCGAAGTGGTGAAGCGTGTCCCTCCTATCATTGATGCCGTGCTCGAGCGCTGGCTGGGACTCGCGCAAAAGGGCGATCGCGAAAACTGTGGGGGGCCGCTCACCCTCCCGTGATTCTAGAAGCACAAAGAGCGCCCACCCAAGGAGAAGAGGAACAGTCTCGGAAGGAGCGGACTCGAGTGCAAAAATACCCAGTCCGAAGCACCTGAACAGACCAGCACAAGCTCTTTGCAATGGAAAAATTTGATCCCTGTGTGCGGGTACCGGCACTTCATGCCGACAAGTACTGTACTCGAGTACTCGAGTACTCGAGCACTACCGGTACGCGCACAAGCGCTTCGTTGGTCCGGGACTAAACTGTGGAGAGAGTCCCTCAGCCTGAGACTACGAGCTCTGAGTTCATGTGTAACCAACCGTCTAATGTACTCGAGCAGACTTGGAAAAAGTGGCAATCGTGAAGGGCAGAGAAGTGTACTTACAAGTGCAGCAAGCTAAACCTTTGTCGAATTGTTTGCGTGTTGTGTATTGTGTTTACAGCACAAAGTTAGAGAGGCGTTCGGTGGCTTGGCAGGAGTGCCGAGAGCTCACATCTTCCACTCCAACATGGGGTCCCACTCAAGATCCACCCCAGCAGGACCCGGGGAGTTGTTCCTTGGTGTTTCTGTGGTGTAAAGTTACTCGAGTACTAGCACTCGTATGTGTCCTCGATCGAACAGTACCCAACCGTACAACCGAGTCTCCTCCGGCAATTTGAATATGAAAAAAGTCCTCGTACCGTACTAAAACATCACCCACCCCCCAGGGGCAAGGCAGGGAGTCAATTGACATCCTACCACGCGCTTCTTATACATTCATCCCGCGGGTCATCTCAACATTGTCGCGTATTGATGACCCATATTCCCGTACCATCGCCGGTATCACAACCTACCAAGAGTGCTGGGTGAGTCTGAATCGGTCCTTTTGTCGATAGTGGGTCACCTATTATACCGTAACTGATCGGCTCACTAATATCGGGCACTTTTGTCATAATATTATAGACCTAGAGTACAGTACCCCTCCAGCACATTTGATGCGGCGCGATTTATGAGAAATCCATTCAAAGGTCGAGTGCCGCGTTCCACCTTGACCATACGGTATCCAATTTGAGGTTTTGTCAAAAATTGACGCCTTAGCGACCTAAACCCTGAAAAAATTATATAGGCAGCCATGCCTTATCATACTCGTATAATATCGTACTATACATACCAGAAAAAAATCAACCCCTCCTAACAAACCCGACCGTCCGCGTTTCCCAATCCCGGAAACTCTCATTCTTGGCTAAAGTGGGAAAAATACGATACTACCGTATAATACTTGTACTCCTGTTCAGACCGCTTCAAAAAAATTTAACGCACCTATATGCACACTTTTACCCGCATCCTAAGGCGGTGTCCTACGGTACCACAGCGACCGGTAACCAAGCACAACCCAATCTCGCAGAAACAAACTTCTCATTCTTAATTAATTTTTCTCCATTTGGATCGATTTTCCCCACTTGAAATTACCCCCAATCTCGGACTCTGGTTAGTCACCAAAAGGACCCCGATTCGATTAGACCCATGTACCGGTACTTTCAAATCACTCGATTCCAAGCGTGCCGCATCCTACCCCTACCAGCATACAAGTACAAGTACGATGGGAAATCAATCTATGAGCGATAGCGTGCAGTATGCTAAGCCGCGGAAATTCAGAGGAGGGGGGCGCGAGGCTTTTGAGGGGAATGAAGTCCAATATGCTTATATGGAGCGAATAGCAACAGGAGATCAGGGGTTAACTGCGGTGATTTTCGGTGGGGCGTCGTACCTCTCGTCGGCATGATTATGGCATACATTCACAAATATGCGTTGCAAGCATTCCGCAAACAGTATCTTCGGGAGTCGCTAGGGGAATCCCATCAGCCCTCCAAACGCCAAAAACATCGGCCAGCTAATCCGACACACGACGTATACAAGCCACGAACGTGATTGCACGTGAGAGTTTCAGAAAACCTAGGGAGTTAAGGAAGGTTGGTCGCTGTTGGAGATAAAGTATACGAGATGAGGGTATCGAAGGAGAAAGTAAAAGACTCACCGGATGTGAGAACCATATGATCGTATAATAGAAGGAAGATTAGAATTGCCCAATGTCCTTTTTCTCATTTGCTATTTACTTAGGCTCAAGGCCACGGTAGATATACCCATGAGAGGTATCTATCTATTGTACACTGCCAATGATATGAATCCCACTTATTCCCTGCCAGACATATCATACTTCCGTCACATTTTGGCAAAAATAGTTGGCTGAGAGCGAAATACGAGTGAGGGGTCGTGACGAATGAAATGTTAGTTGTTGTTTCGCTGGACATAATATTATACCAGTTTCTACTAATCATGTGCGCCTAACCTCCTACTTTCCACCACTCTCGCTTTCTTTCTTTCTTTCTTTCTTTCAGACCCTGTCCCGTTCAGAGGAGAGTTCCTGGCCCCTCCCTCCTATTCCTCTCTCATCCAGTATTAAGTCCCCTCACTATAGTATATTCCCACGAAAGGCCTAAATAGATCATTCGCAGTATCTCCCCCTTCCATCTATGAACCCGATGGAGTTTCTAGAAGTAGCCCGTTCGTCGGAGGCGACTGCGCAAACCCCCTTATATTTCGGAAGCCGTGCATGATTTCACTCGCTCTGTAGCTATCGTATTTTACATAGTTCTCCAAATCCACTTTTTCTCAATCCGGCGGAAGTGTGTGGAAAAATAGAGACATGCGTGCGGGAAAGGAGATATATGTAACAATCATAGAGTAATCAAGATGCTTTTATTTATTGTGGTTTATATATGATACTCTCTTTTTTTTTTTCTTTTCTTTTCCATCGAAATTACTCGTAGAGTTTCGAGCAAAATAACCGAGTTTATGACTTACTGTACTGTACCTTTCCGGGCTCCCTTCCGGTTATATCTAGTCTACCGCTATACTGTTTACTGTAGGATCGACTATCCCGCTCAACCCACCGTTGGGACTTAACATGACGCTAACTCTGCCTTTACTTCCTTGTTCCGCCAGTAAAACCCGCTCTCTATCTAACCCCTCACCCCTTTAAACAAATTATACGGAGCCCTTCCCTAGCTAAGTACTATACTATAAGCAAACATACCTACCTGCTACCCATACCAAACAAACCCACAATAAATCATTATAATAATAATACAGCACTGCACTCCCAGTGTCTACACCCCACAAGAACCGCAGACAAAGTACCACTACCAGAATCTCAATTCACCAAATTATCCATAGAAGTATCTGCCAGAAAAGCCCTATAACTTACCCTTCCACTCCAGTCCCACCACAAGAGAGGAATTTCCACATCCCGTCTATTTCAACATTCCGCCAGTATGATATCAAGCATATACCGTGCCAGAACACATTATACCAACGCGCGACGGCTTAAATAGAGAAGTATGATGCCAAGAGCCCACAGTCAAGATCACCGACTAAAGCCACATACATCAATAATAATATTATGATGAATTACAAGAAAGAAAGAAAGAATATATCCCTGCTATAGTATATATCATAATAAAGTAGTGCAGACCTCAATACCCCCCTTACCCCCAAACAAGGAACTATCATAAGAAATATAAAAGTCTTTAAACAAGAAGAACTTACTTACTAGTCATAACTAATCCTGGCTTGAAATGGAGGTACAGTAAAAACCTGAAAAAAGTATGATATTTGAGAGGAGAAAGAGACCGCATACGGGCTCATGGTGTAATAAATTTAAGAAACGAGTGATTATGTATGACGAAAGAGTTCGAAAGTATGGTTTGTGCGAGCTTTTTTTTCTTCTATGAGTGGGTGGTTGGTTTGGTCTTACTGCTTGGTATAATACTATTCTTTTGTCGCCTCGCGGGTGCTCCTGGTTTTAGGGCTGGAGTTGTATTTAGCTCCTACTCTAGTGTGATAATATTATGATATGTTGAGTTAGGATAGGTTATCACGAATGCTTGGGCTGGATTTAGAGATACTTTTTTTCTTTCTTTCTTTCTTCCTTTTGCTCTAGGGAATAAAAGTGAGTGGGTTATGCGAGTATTATTATTATTTTTTTTTTTCGACAGCTCTAATTTAGCAAAGAAGCGAATGATTATAAAAACGACGTATTGGATAGCTGAGCGTGTGCAGAACTCTTTAGTAAACACTCAGTACTACACATGCACCATGCTTACATAGTAGCTCGATTTCCGGGATTGTACTGGTAGCTTTAGTATTAGCTTAGTGTCCACGTTAACCACCGAGTGCATCTTGCCCCAAGACTAAATTTAGTGGCTCTGGGGTGCTTTAAAAATGGCACATCTACTTTTATATCCCAACTTCAAAAGCCAAATCTTTCGTGAGAGCTCGGACCGGGATTTCTGAGAAATTCCTAGGGCGGTGGACTGAAGGGACTAATCAGTGGGCATGGTTTGTGCCATCCTAGTCCTCCAATATCCAAAATCGAGGGAGGGGATTGCAGTCTTTTGCTTAGGGGTTGTAGTAGGAATAGGTTCCGGTGTTGCATTGGACGTCTTGCTGCCGCTATTCCTGGTTTGAGGTGTTCTTTGATCCCTAAAAAACATAAGATGGTGGGGTATTGCCAAAGCCAACTCAGCCCGTGGGGAGAGGAGCGCGCTTAGATAGTCTATCGGACCCGCAGGAGGTGTTCGGTTCGGTGGTTTCCGCCTCGGAAAGGGTCGTACGAAGCGGCTCGTGAATATATGAGGTTATGGCGGGAATCTTTAGGAGGCTTGGTGGAAGATGGTGCTGTCGACAGTGTTAATGCTCGCCCAGAGGGTAATTTCTCTGGATAGAAGAGCGTTTATTTTTATAGCAGGATCCCCGATGCCGTTGACACGATCTAAGCGCTATCCAGGTGATGTTAGCCAGTCTGATGGTTCCGTGGTTTGTTCCCGACGTTTCTATATAATGTCAAGTGTACATTTTTTTGTTAGAAATCCCTTAGGATATGGGAGTGTAGTGACGGGATTAGGACTCAGGGCGCGTAGAATGGTTTCGGTAAGAGTCCAAGCTCCTTGTGAAAGTGTAATCGGGCGTTTTGCCTAGCGCTGCTGGATACTCCTATAGATTTTTAGAAATCCCGCGCCTGTAATGCGGAGTTTATATCTCATCGTGTCAGCAAGGTTAAGCTTTGAAATGTTAGTGTCCGCTGAGTTGAGGTGAATCTTGCCTTAAAAAAGTGCGATTAGGAGTTTGTTGACAGTTGGTGGAAGTGTTGAGATTGTTTACGGAACTAGGGTTCGGGAACTCTTGGTTTTTGGAGCGAGAGAAATGTCAAAGATTCATCTTTTCCATGGTCTAGATTCTGAAAGAAGCTTATGCTGCTTTTTTCCGCTGTTGTTCCTATGTGGTTCTGTAAGCATACTGTACGTAGTTAAGGGGGCTGCAATGGTTTGTTGATGAGAGAGCACTTGCAATGGATTCTCATCATCTCTATTACGTCGGTCATTACCCGACACCTTACATTTAGGACTACAGTGGCCCAACTAATTTTCACACAAAAGGCTCTCAGAAGAACTATTCGTACTAGTTTTCAGAGGCTTGTGCTGTTGGGAAAAGTCATCTTCCAAGGTATCAGAAGCTTGGAGCTCGTGTTGAGCACCTAGATAGACGTCCCGATCGTCTCAATTACGTTTTCTTAGGCCTCCAAAGTTACCTACCGTGCCGCGTTTTCCGGGTTTACTTCACTATGGATAAGGTTACCTCTCGAATCATAAATTGCCCTGGAAATACGAGGAGAAAACTTATGGGGACTGAGAAACATTACGGCCAAGGAGAAGCCAAATCCCCCCCCCTAGTACACTATATTTTGACTGCTGTTAGTACAAAAACCCTTAACCTCCCTCCTTCACTTCTTTAGGCAAATTGTGTCGTTGCATCATTGGTCCCTGATTCTTTCTGACCGTGTGAATCGAGTGATGCCCCATGTTACAGAAATCCCGTTCACAGGGATTTCTGTGTGAGCAGCTCTGGGTCAAACACGTATTGCCAATAGCTCTCTGGAGTCTACGCTAGACATTAACTATCGACGCTGTCAATCAATACCTCTGGAAAACGCCGTGTTCCGGGAAAATGGTGTTGGAACGGTTTTTGATTCGGTTTTTGTAAGTCAAGTGCACTTGTCAAACAAATAGATGAATAAACGGGTTAGATTGAGGGGGAAGGGTGGGTTCTGCGCTGTGATGTGTCACTGATAGCTCGCCGTATTGGACATTTTTCTTTTCGCAGATCCCTGTCTTCACTTTTCACCTCAAACTCGAAAAACTCGAACCTTATGCGAAGAATGTCCACGTAAGCTAGACCCTATTTGGTGGGATCTTCTTCCTTTCTGCCCTTCAAATTAAAAGTAAGGATATGTTGAAAGCCTCGATTGAGAGGCGCGATTGCGTTGGGTAGATTTGAAAGGGGCTATTTTGGTCTGGTTTGTTTGACTGGAAGAAGGCTAATAGTCATGGTGGTTGAGTTTTTGCATTGACGACGAGTAAAAATAGTGCACTCGACGAGAGTGCGACATGATGCGTCGAAGGGTATGTACTACCGCCACTGGCTGTGCACGTCAGAAGCTTGGTAGGATACCTGCTCCGGTTGGTTTCAATCTGGGGTTCTATAGATAAGGTGATTTGGGACGGTGGGGGTTCACCGCAGAGGATGCATGGTCTTTTTACCCACCAAAAAAGTGTTTTTTGTTGCTTCTACATCACTATCTATGATCGATCGGATTCGGCAGAAGCTTGGGATCCCGGGTTTATGGTGGGCAAATGACCCCGATAAGCCTTCTCTGCTAATTGCTAGCCTCCATGGGCAGTGTCTTCCAGTGCAGGAATTTGAGGAATTTGATCGGTCAGCACCCAATTCCGTCTATTTATTTTTATTCTTATTCCACATCTTGATGCGTCCCTGAGCCTTGTGTTATGTAAGGAAGATGACAGGTACGGGGTGCACCTTTCTAAATGCGGTCTTCTCCCAGCTATGATACTCAGCTGAATACTTGGTGGCTGCCAATTCACCACGCTTACCTCCTTCCAGGTACCATGCGCACGGACCCAGATGAATAACTCTAGAGCCTATGATGATGATGGCGGATTCTCATCTTGAATGCCAAATACCGGTAAGTAGCCATGCTCGACCCGTTCTCTTCTTTAATGTGGAAGACGCATCTTCCATGATGGCTAACGAGTCCGCAAGGTACTACTACCGGTACACACACGAGATGTCTATTAGTGCAAACACTACGTAGCAGGGAATGTGAGTAGTAATATCGCGAAACTAATCACGCATCTAGTAGCCTGCTGTGATCCCGTAGCACGGCATAAATTTAACCGTTTGGGCTCATAGATGATCACTCGAGAGGATAGCCAAGTCTCTACTTTAATGCTGGATGCGGAAGGATAAAGTATCAACAGATGCATTGCCATACCACAGGCTATCTATCGGCTATCCGCCGTCTTTCTAATCGATAAGAGTCAACTACAATACACGATGCAATTGCGCTGCACACTACCGCAAAATCGCCTTGGGTGCGGGCTCGACAACAAGAGCACGATATTAGAGGCGTTCAGCCCCAAGGCCGAAAATATGAGTGCCAAGTCTCCAGGGGATGTGCCTGGTATAGTACCGTACCGGTATCATATTATGTACTCGAGCAACTTGGGTAAAAAAATGCGGGGCCCTCCGACCGACTGGGAAAGAAAAAAAAAATTCGCATCAAAGTTTTCCCACTCCGGGGCTGAGTTCCTCTGTGGGGGCGTGCAATGGGAAGAATTCCAAAGAACTATCATAGTAGCTAAGGTTCACTCACGGTGTCACGTTGCACGGGTGGGAACTTGGAAGTTTATATTTAGCCCAACACAGCCTCAAAAGCGAAAGGACCGTTCCGTGAACTCCCATGCACGGGATCTCTCGTCACGGACAGATGATGATTGTGATGGGTAACTTATGGACTATTATTGGAAGTGTCAAAGTCGAGAAAAAGAAATACGGTAACCATCACAGTGAGTTAAACGGCGGTATCAGTACCGGTACAATGCTCGAGCACACAATACCGGTACGATACCGCATGCCCGAACGGCATGAAATAAGATCTGGGGGAATACCGGTAGGGAACCTGACGGGAGGAGTTTTGAGATGGGGCTTCCTCTCATGTGGTTAAATGGGCCACGCGCCAGTACGGTAGAGGAGAATGTCTTCTGGATGGTGAAAGGAATGATGCGGTTAAAATCCTTTGGTGTCAGTCAAAGCTGGACCAGGTGGTTGATGATGATGTCTTTGATATCTTTGCTTTTTCGGTGTTGCACTCGAGTATGGATACCGGTACTATATTAGACTGAACGGTAGTCTACCGTACTCACACGAGTACGGGGTTTCAACAGCGCATGATGGTGGTTCACTTTACTGGCGGAGGAGGTTTGAAGTTTCCTAGCCAATCAAATGTCTGGCACAGTATTTTGTGATATGAATATTATTTTCTTATTTCTCTTGGCCTACAGTACGGTTGCGGTACTGCACCCCAGGGTTGGGTTGCCTTTGCCATTCTTGTCTTGGGGGTTTCTTTCGATCCTCCTGCCCTACCGGTACTCTACCATGACGGAGAACTTGAATTCGAACAATTCTAGCTAGCCTCCTCCTCATCCGCAATAACTTACTCCCTTGAGGGGACAAGGAAGGAGGAAACCTCCGGCATTCCCTAGCATCGATTGGCTGCATCTCCGGCTTCCGCGGTTGATACCCTGCATTTGTCCTCTTTTCTCTCTCCTTCTCCTCCTGCCTGCTTTGCTTCTCACCTCGAATCGTGCCCGCGCAGTACCTCGCGACACGCGACGACCTCAGAAGCTGGCCGCCATCGACCAATCGCGACGCGGACTCCCTTACCTTTACCACGGTTTCTCTCGTTTTATTTTCTTCTTCTCTTCCGTGAAGGGTGTTTGTTTTCGTGTTGATCGAGGAGGGACCGAGCCGGTGCGCTCCAACTGATTGGAAGAGCGACAGGCGACTTGATTCCCATCCATGAGCAAAAAGCGTACCAAGGATCGGAAGCATTAATTCGTTAAACTCATCAATCGAGAATTCTGAGACAACTAGCCAAGCGACACTAGCACAGCCTCCGGTCACCGCCCTTTCTCCCTGTGAAGCACTGGTGAAGAAGGGATAAAACCATCGACATTCACCACCGTACCGTGTTCGACATCACATCAAATTTTTTTTTCTCTCTCTCCCCTTGCGCTTGACATTAACTTACCACCGGAAGGGTTAGGCCTGCAGTCCGTCGCTACTGCTTCCGTTGATTGTCTTGATCTATCACTTCTCGCTTGTTCCTCTGGGGGGTGACCCGATCGTCAGGGCTGAAGTGAAGAAGGGAAGGAGGTGAGAGGACTATTTTTAGTGGGGGGAGGGGTGGAAAGGTGAGCCAACTTGCAAAGAGTTCCATTGAACCCGTTCCTTTCTATGTCACGTCACTAGACCGAAGAGGGGGGACTTTTGGGAATAGACTAACCAATCTACCTTTGTCCTCGTTATCGTTTTTTACACTTCAGGCACAGCACAGGGAAACGTTGTCACGATGTCGACGGAATCACCGTCGTCGTCGTTGCTATCGTCACCGCCGTCTGGTGTCTCCTCTACAAAATCGATACAAATTTCACTTTCCTCTCCATCCACTCTTGTTCTGCATAGACCACGACCAAAGTATACTTCTTCACTTCGTCGATCATCCTTATACTACTCCTTTTCTCGTTTACCTTCTACGTCCTACCCTTTCATGTTACTGCTCTTTACGATTGCCCTGTTCGCAGGCTCGGCACGTTCGGTGTTGATCAGTACTTTTGATAATTGCTTGGATGATGACACAGTACATTCACCGATCCGTTTACAATTCCATCCATTGGTGGTTGCAGCTGCGTTTGGTACCAAAGGCCCGGACCTTTTACAGATCACCGTTTGGGGCAACGTTACGGGGGATCCTCCCCCCGATCCTGAGAAGAGGCACCGGAGGGATTTGCGTGGGAGTGGTGGGAATTTCCGAACCAAGGTGGGGGATCGGGAGGGGGAGAGTGATGGGGGGTGGCCTTGGCTAGAGGCACGCCAGACGGTTACGAATGAAAGCGTCTTCGCCGGCAAGCGGGACACTTTGAATTGGGGTCTAGCCAACTTTCGAAATCCTACGTTTGACACCGATATTCAGTATAGCACTTCTGGTCAGATTGTGTATCAGAATCATCAAAGTTATCACAAGGCTACAACTCTCGAGCACAAGGTTCAGATAGCGTCGTTTAACACGCTTGTTAGCACCTCCTACTTTTGTCTGGGCCGTGGTAGTGAGGACAAGGGCCCTGCAAGCGCGTTGTGTCCCTTGAGGTCAGCCACCAACATTACGTCCAGCAGTGACGCGCATAATTTGACGGTTTTGATGAGGGGGCTTCCCTCATTCAGCTGGGAGCAGAATTTGACTTCTGGGTACAGCTTCGCTAGCATCGACACAACACTTACCATCACTTTGGGGGACGATGCTAAGACCAAGATAGGCTGCATTCACGTTGAGACCACTCCGTTGTTAGGAAAGTCTAATGATGCAGCCCTGACATGGGTTCCTGCAGGAATATTAGCTTTGGTTGCTCTTGGGACTGTTCTTGCGGCTATGTTAAATCCCTGGGTTGGGACTACCGATATCTTCCGGTGGAGCAGCAACTATGGAATGGATGAGGATATGATACGATTGGTTACCCCCGGATTTGCCGATTGTCTCCAGTGGTTACAGTTTTTCGTCCTTACCGGCAGTTTATCGCTTAGCTATCCTGGCTTTTACCAGCCTGTTGTTTCCAGAGTCGCTTGGAGTGCTTTGCTCTTCAATACTAGTTTCTTTTCCCACGACCCGATTAGTCAACAGAGCTGGGCTGGTGATGGCCTTTACGCTCTGGATGCTACCGCATATGGATTTGAGAGAGTAGCTCAGGCTGTTGGATTGCAGACGGTCGATGATATATGGGTGTGCGTTATGGCATTCTTCGGTGTTGTGGCGATAGGGACAGTTGTCATGCCCCAGCTATGGTTTGCTGGCAAGTGGATTGTAAGAAAGGCTATGGGGCATGAGGAGGGCGATTTGACGAACAAAAACTTGCCGTTCACTTTTGGTACGCAAAGAAATGTGGAAGCGGTGGGGTGTGGGATGCTAATTGTGACCTCGCTACGTAGGAATACTGAACCGTATCACATATACCTACTTCCTCGCCCCGATTTTGGCTACTTCCACCTTTGTGCTTACTACTCCTGGTCGCAGTAGCAATACTATTGTTGCTCTTGCTGCTACCCTGGTATTTGTCATTATCGCGGTCGCTGTCCTGCTCACCATTCGCATCTGGAATCATAGGCCCCGGTCTACGCTATTTGATAATCTTCCTACCCTGCTCACGTTCGGGACATTCTACAACACTTACCGGGAAAAGAATCTCAAGTTTTTCATTATTCAATTATTCGTCAACATTGGCCGTGCGATTGCTTTCGGAGCGCTTCAGCCAAGCGGGATTGCTCAGATTACCATCCTGGCTATTTGTGAGATTGTACTAATTCTTACAGTGTGCGGAATCAAACCCTATGCACCAGCAACATCCATGAATGCTTGGCAAACTATCTTTGCCGTCATTAGGCTACTGACCATCTTGCTTATGATGGCGTTTGTGCCCAGTATGGACGCCCAAGACGCGGCAAAAAGTTGGGTAGGATATGTTATTCTTGTGATACACGCCATGGTGCTCATATTTGGCTTCTTTTTCATGGCCGTACAAACATTGCTAGAGTTATTTATTCGGGGGTGTGGTGGTGCTGATGAGGGAGAGGCAGCTAGAGGAGGACTTGCTAAAGTAAGTGTTATTAAATTTTGTACCCGTTTTCCCAATGCGCCTGGCTGTGACAAGGTGATTCCCGTTGTTGTGATACCCGATCCAATCGAACTGTATCCACAGCCGCCGCGATTGGATTTGGAGGTATGACGGTATCCAACAGCGGACAGTGGTTTCACCTGATATTACTTACTGTACAGAGGATGCGAGTGACTCGGGAGATTGGACAAAGTTCCTAATCTCCATGTTTATAGCCGTCGTCACAGACTACTTTTATGTTTTTATCATTGCGTTTTGTTGGAGAGGTATACTAAGAGTATTGTTTGCATCAAGGTCTTCGGAATGCGTCAGCTTTCTCGTCGTAAACATAAACAACACCGCAACAACCCCAGCATCATCAATGTATCAACACACAACGAGCATAAAATGCCTACCACCAATGCTAGGGGAGTAAGTACCCATTCGCGTTCCGGAAGTTCAGCTGTATTGCTCGGAGGCCCAGGGGTGCCTGCGGGGGCGCCTGGAATGATGGACGTTGGAAGTCAGAGTAATCATCACCACACTGGAAGTGGAGGTACCGGATTTACGCCTACAACACCCGGAAACGCTAGTAACTTTCCCTATATGGGCGCTGCTGCGGGACCTCCGCTGGTGTTGGATACTGGTGTCACCGCTGTAGCCGATCCGTATTATCGCCCACCGAGAGCGAAGGGAGGGACGTATGGCCTAAGGAACTCGGGTGGGGGTAGTGGTAGCGATAGTTGTTCGCCTGGGGCAAAGAGTAGAGGGAGTTGGGGTAGTGGGATGTGGGGGGCGACAGATGTGCAGGGCGGAGTGCAAAGGAGCTCCCAAGGAAGCCTACCAAACGGACCCGACGATCTGTGGAACCAAGGACCGGGCTCTGCCTCTGGGAGTGGGACACCGCAAGGCGGCGCGGTGGGAAGTTCCGGGGGAGCCCTAGGGCCATTGGTGCACAGACATACAGATAGTTCACTTACGGCCGGGAGCGTCAGAAACTCCGCACCAATAGATTATGCAGTGCGAGAGAGTGACGGTTACTATGGGGTACGCGGCCCGGCCCTTAACGATCAGCCCGGTCGACGATTAGGTACCGGACCAGCGGATCCTACCGGGCCCGTCGCAGTAGCAAAGGGCTGGCTTTGGGGGCGTCTGGGCTGGGGATTTCGGGGAAAGAAAGAACGAGGCTTCACCGTCGTCCGTAGTAGCCGCGCACCAGAAGAAGTGCTGGATGCTGAACGGGAAGCTAAGGGTATAGGCATGGCCGTCACAAGCCAAACCCCACCAGTACCCGACGAAAGTGACGATAGCGACAGCGAAGACGACGCCGGAGACGAGGAGGAAGCTGGTAAGCGCTCTAAGCGACAGAGGCGAAGAAAAACTCCATCGCCAATGGGTCACTTGACTGGGAATTCCAACAGCCGTCGGAAAAGCCTATCACTCATTAGTCAAAATACAGACTCGGATTCAGAGGGTGATGGGGGTGAAGCTGCAGGACCTAGCTCAAGGATGTTAGAGAAGCAACCGGCGGCGGCCTACGACGGGTCTAATAACATCGAACTCCGACACCAAGACAGTATCAAACCTCAGGTCCCGAGAAAGTCTTCTAAGAGAAGATCAGTGACTTATTTAACGTCCTTGAACTCCAATTCTCCTGCTAATAACCATTCCCCGCCGCGGCAGTCACCACAGCAACAGCAGCAGCAGCAGCTATTGCAATCGACTAGTCCTCCCGGCAGCCCAATCCAGACTCGCCTTCCGCACCATCCTTACGACCCTCCACCACCACTTCGTCCATCACTACACCCTCGCCATCCCCAATACGATACAAGGAACTTGACCCCCACGCATCACAGCAATAGCCCTTCCGGCCGCCTCCCATTCACTGCTGCCTCTTCCTCACAGGAAGGTCAGGAAAGTATCCACACGAGAAGTATTAGCACGAGTAGCAGCCTACTCCCGCCGCCACCGGAGATTACAGCTGATGATAACGCGCTAAGCCGCCCGCCGTCGGTGGGTACCGTGCATCGGTATAGGATGGAGGATTCGTTGAGGAACTCGGAGGTGGTTGAGGGGGGAAGGAGTGGGAGTTTGGTATCTGAGGGGGGCGGGGGGTGGAAAGGCGACGTTGCGTGGCGCTGATTGATCGGTTCCTCATTTGTCTTTTTGTGTTTTCGCGTTACCCTTGGACTGGGAATGATAGGGATTGTATGAATATGTTTCTTTAATTCTCCTTTGACAATTCTTTTCTTCCTTCCTTCCCCCCCCCGCCTTCCCTCCAGTTACTTTTTGTTCCTGTTCGCCGTTACCTTTTTTTATTTTCCTTTCTCACTTTACCTTTCTTACACAAACTTTACCACACCTCCTTTTTTTTTCTTTTCTTTTCTTAATCTTCTTTCAATCTATTTTATCTGGCAAAAGTGGGAGTACTGGCTTTTTTTTTATCCTAACGTAGCGGGCTTATATGTTGGTGGATGTTAGTGAGAGAATGGGTATATTAGCTGGGCACGAGCGCTCCGGGGGGGGCTGAGGGAGCAATTAGTGTATATATTATATAAATGTAGGGAAATCTGTGATTTGGGTTCATTTTATTTTATTGTCTCATTAGATTTGATTTCGGTGGTCAGTCTAATCATGTGTTGTCACTCGCCACCATGCCAATCCATAGTGTAGTTTATGAGACGGTGGTTGTTGGAGATTATCTTTAACGGAGTATCGGAAGAGGCGCAAATCCATCTTTCCCATGAATCCCATCCCATCCTAATCCGCCCGGGAGAGATGAAGATGGTGAAATATCATACCAGTCTTGTAACTTGTAAGGGTACCGCCCTACCTCCTCCTCACAGGAAACACCAGTCCCGGGAAGATATGATACCAGGGCATAGGGCCTACTGATTCATTCATTGAGTGTGAGCCCTAACAACCCTAATTGTAGTCCAGATGACGAAGTCACGCCAAGAGGACCCCGGGAGGAGTATAAATACCGGTGTTTCCTTGCCTCCTCTTTTTTTCTTCACTAACAATACAGAGAAGGTAGCGCAACACATCATAGGGTGGGGAAGGATAGTGGGATTAGCATTAGGTGCGTATTGAACTTGTTCTGTGGGGGTTTAAGATTGGCGGGGATGGTGATTTGTTTGGAGAGGTACTATGGCTAAATATTAGTCTGATTAAATTTTGATGGTTTCATGGCAGAGGTTCTTAGTTAGGTGAGATGATGGAATAAGGTGAGATTCTATATCCTTTTGCTGCACTTAAGGGATTTGATCCACAACTAACTTACTGGTACTTTACCTTGTTTGTATTTATTCTTGACTATCTTATTCATGCTTGACTTACTTTGGAATACTTGAATTTAACAATACTCACAATATTCTTTCAACTGAATTTATTTTATTCCATCTTTACACTTTATCTCAACTTCCTTTCAGCACCTCTTAACCTCCTATATCTTATTTCAGTTCAATCCCTTTCCCTGTTGAGATTGGAAGAATAATATACTGACAACAAACTTTAAATTAAAATGATTTGGGCACAGCCTTACGCTCCTATCTTACTGTGCTAAGTACATCTTAACATACTTCTTATTTTAGTTGACTATGTATGGCATATTCTCTAGGTTACTTATCTTTACTTTTAGGTTCTATCAGCTCAACTCTCTCCACCATATGGAGTAATAATTATTCCTTATATTTATTAAATTGGATCATAAAGGAAGCAGAAAGGCAAAAATCTAGTGGATAGGGGTCTGAAACATTGCTTCAAAGAGATGATATTCTTTGAATAGAGTATGCTCTTTTAATCTCTAGGCAGCTGTCAAATACTCATTTTAAAAATCTTTTAATATTTTAAGTTGGAAAATAGGGAGAATATGTGGAGAAAGATTCTCTATATTCTTAGTTATGAATCACAACACTCACAGTTGGCAAATTGAATTTGAGAAAAAACATGCAAGTTGATTCTTAGTTATCTGTCAAGTACAGAGTAAGAATAACTAAAACCATGACTTTGGTATCAACCTACTAGTATGATTAGATAATTTAATAATGCTACATTGACACTTCATTTAAAGCAACAATATCTTGCTCTTATAAATGGAAAGAGAGTATGTTTACCTCAATCGCAATTCTGCTACTTTTAATTTGACAAATCTGATCACTACCGATATTACAACTAGTATAACTACATGTAATAATAAATACAGTCAGATATCACGCCTTGCACCACTTCAAGATGTAGGAGAACCAAGGAAGTTATAGAATTACAACTAAGTTGTATAGACTCAATTGAGAAGTTATCCAATTATTATGATTTAAGTCAAATTTGGACACATCTTAAAGTCCACTACAGGTATAATGTTTGCCTATCAAGAATAAAACTAAGGTTTTATCAAAAACGAAGAATTAGTATACTTATTATAGTAGTTATGAAAACTATTTATTCACTTCAGAAATAGCAGTACTACCTCTATTCAATCTAGAATGGAATGCTCCTCAATATTTTGTATCTCAATAAATATGCTTATTGAAGAACTGATACTTCTAAGCAGATAGATTTGTACTGTTTGATTATCTTCTTTACATTATATTATAGAATTATTTTTCTTATGAGAATATTAACTACACTAATTCTCTTCTTCTCTGATTCATTTTTAGATCTTTTCTCTTTACCTCCCTTACATTTACTTCTGCTAATTTTACTTCTCTTTACTTTACTTTGTATTCTCTACTACTCCTTTATTTTCAAATCTTGCTTCTTGAATCTACTCTGGAATTATTGTTCCTGTATTAATTTAGAGAAAAATAAATTTCAGGCATATGACTAATGTCACCCACCAGGTAGTATCATAGTACCAGGAAGTGACACATATGGCAACCATGACAACTACAAACAAAAAATGGAACAACTCAACTAAATCTTAACCAAATCGGATCAAACAAGATAATATCAATTGAGAAAGGATAGGAGAGTTAGTTGATACCTAGAAAGTAAATGAGGTAATATCACCAATGGAGGAATGCCAGAAAAAGAAGAGAAAATCTACTCAAAATGGCAAGAAAGAAAAAGGAACAAATTCAGGTATAGGAGTAAGCAAGATCATTTACAAACTAGAGGTAGGCAATCTCCTCTTGGTAGAGCCATTATAGGAAATGATAGTTAATAGCTGTTTAAGTTTATAGTATACGTAAATATATCAGCAAAAGGTATTTCTGTTCTGATACATAATGGCTAGATACTGATTTCCATCTGCGCCTCTTGGGATTACCGGCGCATCATTCTTTGCTTCAGCCTCTCTCTTGTTCGCTGCTGGCGGACCCCTACTTTCTACCTGTCTACCCCTGTTGCTCTCCCCTGTAGACCTGAACACTTTTGTTGCACCTTAGTACTCCCTTCCCTAGACCTTGATCCTCCTGGCTGGCACTTGTGCAGACCTTTGGCCTCTTGGTCCAGGCTTGTGTGGGCCGTTACAATTCAGGTCTGTACTTGTATGGATCTTCACCCTCCAGGTCCACACTTGCGCGGGCCGTTACTTCTCTGGTCCGTGCTTGCAAGGATCTCCACCCTCTAGGTCCGCGCTTGTGCAGGCCTTTACTCTGCTAGTCTGTGGTTGCCTGGACTTTTATCCTCAGCTCCATGCTTGCGTGGACCTGATCCTCCTGGTCCACTCCATTGTCACCCCTGAATCCCTCTGATCTGCGTTTTTGTGGCCCATGATTCCCCTTGGTCCATCCCCATTTGACATCTGTTCCCCCTTGGTCCGCCCTAGGTGATCACTTAACCTCACAAGTTCTCGTTGCTGTGGCCCTTTGTAACCTCTTTTGTTCCCCATTTGGCTCATGAGCCTCCTGTCCCATCCTGGCCTGGATCTCAACCCTTGGATCCAGCCAAAACGCGCCTCAGCAGTTTTTTGGTTACGTTAGGTACCATACTCGTATTCCTGGAGCCACTCAAGTCTAGCTCTTTGACTACTTGAATCATTCTGGTCTGCCCTGGATTCTCTGAGGGGTGGTGTAGTCTTTGAGATCACATGAATACGGTAGATATGGTGATCCAGAAATACCGTTCTCGTTCACCTTCTGCTCCCTATAATCTGAGTCTTTTACTCTGAGTCTTTTCTACCTATTACTTTTGCGTTTAGTATTTTGCCTAGTTCTGCCCTCCCTCGCTACGCGTTTATTTTCACATACACCACCAATACTAATACACATGATAGTAGGTCTCTAGGTCTATATAGCTATTCACAAGCCAGCTTGTTTTCCCCTGGATTTTGCCCCCCTCCAGCAGATAGACTGGCCCCTTCATTGGTTCCACTGCCGTAACATACCGATCCTATTCATGGAGTACAACCTCTGCAAACCCATGGAAGCGATTCAGGTTACTTGATTCTGTTGCATACTTCATTGCTACTAGCCTAACTAACTCCAGAGTTTCTGTCACTGGGGATTCGTTTCGTTGTGTGGTCTGCGGAATTACCGTCTAAGATGGGCTAAACGAAAGGGATTGTAGCGGTTTGCATGCCTTCCTCTCTTGGAATGAATCCTTGTCCTTGTCTTGACTTTCCTGGACCAAAATATCGTGGCTCAGTGGCTCATTCTTTCCTGCCTCGTTGGTACATCGCACCAGCCTCCTCTCGATCTCCAACGGGTGCTGAAATGGCTGGTAGTAGTTTGCTACTAAATTGTAACTTTTAATCATTGTAGCTACAGCATAAGTTTCTCTTCTACCAAGAACCCTCTCTGCCACACATTACCCTCCGAGTTCTTTAACATAATCGCGGAAAAGCACCAGTAGGTCAGGAATAGAAAACTGGTCTGCAGTCTCACTTAGCCAGAGCCACTTGATCCTTCTTGCCCTCCCTGCGAATCTAGTCTGCTGAATTACCTGATCTACTCGCTGCGTCCGCTGCAGGACTATAATATGAAGACTAATCATGCGTGCTAGATTCCAGTTAGGTCTGCTGCGGGTTCTAAAGGCATACTGGCGTATCTCGGGACCTCTCCCACGGAGTCTCGCAGCACTGGTAGAGAGCAATCTCTCATTCCGAGTCTGCCTACAGAACTCCCTACCGGCATCCTGATCATACATGCCGCTTAAAGCCAGGTGCTCGAAGGTCTGGATTATATAAGCGATCCGGGTATATCTATCATTATACCAGAGCATTTGCTCCTCGTATTCTACTTGATTGGAAGCGTGGTATGCTTCTTGACGTATTCTATATGCAGGAGTTCTGATATATCAGTAGAGAAGTTGTCAGGTGATCCCATTTGACGCATGCTATGTAAGGAATGACTCAGCCAGTGCATTTTTGGAAACTGGAAATAATAGATCACAGTCTCCAGATTTTCCTTCTCTGGGGCATCAGGAAAATGTCAGAGCGTGGTCCAAGGTGGTCCTGAACGCTCCTGGTCCACTGCGATCCATTCTGATCCACACTTTTTCAAATTTTACCGAAAATGTGGACCAGGAGGACCAGGGGGACCATAACCCCCCTTGGTGGACATCAGCAAAAAAATACCTTGCATCAGATCCATCGGCGTTGCGCCCTGACGCAAGCGACGTCGCTTCTGCGTTCTCTACGCCCTGTGCCCCCTGAATTTCGTTGCAACGCACTCGATCTCCTGACGCAACGTCGCGTCGTACTGACGCCCTGTCTACACCTTAGCTCTGGTTCTCTTCACTTCCTTGTCATGATGGCGCCAGCTTCACATTGCCTCTTCCGCGCGCCCTGACGTATTTCTCCTGCTATCTCTAACGTCGGCCTGCGCCCCGGTTCCGAATCTTACGTGTATAGGGTAAACTAGCTAGTACTCTTTATTTTCTAAACAATTACTTCTATATATCATACATATACAACTTGACGATGTGCAAAACGCCGTCTGGCGAATTGTGGCGAGGAAGTTAGAAAAACCTCACCACAATTCGGCAGATGGCGTTTTTTGTTACAGCAAAGCCGCGCGAGTACTAGGATACGCATGCACAGCCAGCCTCCCCTCCCCCCCGTATTCCTATTCCTTAATATACTTCGTTGAACGTTCTCAAATCAATCTGGCTATTAACCAGCCAGCGCCGTTCCCCCTTGGGGATCAGGTGCGCCAGGCCGTGAATTGTCCCTACGTCAACTATCGTAAACTCCCGAGCATCCTCCCTCATCTGCACTGTAACAAGGCCATGTATGTCCGACGGGAATCCTGAGTTGACTGCACTCAACATCCGAACAGCCGCGACCCAACGCACAGCATTCTCACTGGTGTAGTCCCTGATTTTGAAGAGCGCAACGAGCTTTGCCGGCAGACGGCCCCTCAGCGTACCATACATCTCTTCAGAACCAGCCTGGACCCAAACCCAATCATTGTGACTCCCCTGGTTCCTGAAGTGTAGGGCGGCCGTGCATCGCGCACGGTGGATGTCGTAAATGTCGCTTTCTTGGAACGTGTCACAAACGGTGACTAAGCAAGGCAGACTCTCACATGACTAATAGTTATTAGTCATTGGTTTGTTATCCTTCACACTATGAGATCAGTTGACTCATAGGTTTTCACATGACGACGCAATAGCGTGTCATTGGGTTATTGTTATTGGTTGATATTTGACATGACGCATGATTGTGGTCATGTGGTTTTGACATGACGCACGATTGTGGTCATGTGGTTTATGTATTTCGCACATGACTCATAGTTATGAGTCATGGGTTTCACGCATCTGACCCCGTTAGGGTGTCACAAACGGTGACTAAGCAAGGCAGACTCTCACATGACTAATAGTTATTAGTCATCGGTTTGTTATTTTTCACACTATGAGATCAGTTGAGTCATAGGCGTTTCACAAGACGACGCAATAGCGTGTCATTGGTTTATTGTTATTGGTTGATATTGACATGACGCACGATTGTGGTCATGTGGTTTTTACATGACGCACAATTGTGGTCATGTGGTTTATGTATTTCGCACATGACTCATAGTTACGAGTCATGGGTTTCACGCATGTGACCCCGTTAGGGCACATGACTTGTTTTATGAGTTTTGATTGGTTGCGAGATAAGGCGCAGCTGACTCGGACGAGTCAGCTGATGGATTTCACACTATG
>Ga0307507_10003390_pt1 | contig 31101 bp, 34 predicted proteins | sample 7_EM_MG_FD_207223 | JGI IMG/M metagenome (GOLD analysis project Ga0307507, IMG submission 207223) | Populus trichocarpa ectomycorrhiza microbial communities from riparian zone in the Pacific Northwest, United States - 7_EM | ecosystem: Host-associated > Plants > Roots > Unclassified | place... | reverse complement strand
GGCAAGCTGGAAGAGAGGAGGGACGACGGACGGGTGAGGGTCGAAGATGGATGGATGTATTACGCTGGTGGGTGTGATGGGGGGGGAGCAGATGGACTGACAGGACTGCCAGAATCACCACCACCACCACTTCAAAAGCCGGGCAGACAAGCGGCGCAATCTTTACTCTTGGTGAGTGCAACGGCGCCAGAGGATAATTTCTGGGCCTCCAGAGCAGGAAATAGAAGGAGGCGCGCAAATAGAAAGGGCTACCAGAGCAGGTAAAGCAGAAATAGGCGGACTTTTTGGTCAAGCAAAGATATCCGTACTGGTAGAGATAGAGGGAGAAACGAATAAACAACGGGAAGGTAAATACCACAGTACTTGGTACAGTGTTGTGCCGACGAGACAAGAGAGGCAAAGGGACCAAAAGCAAGAAGGCCGCATCGCAGAACTGGAGGTAGATCTAGCAGAGAAGCCAAGCAAACAACCGCAGAACCTCAACCAAATCCACAGCTTCTCACTTCTCACCCCCCATCACTACAATTACTCGAGTACAGCAGATGTAGTCCCAGTCCCTCAATTCCCAACCAATCCCCACCCTATGATCACACATAACTTATCTCGCCTGTCACGGCGTGCTGCCATAGCATCGATTGTGCCATGTGTACGGTACCCCCTCATCCACTCAAGTCACTGGTTTGGCAAGTCAACTGTAGGAAATGGCTGTTTGCTGTTCGTTCGTTGTTCGCTGTAATATTGCAAACTGGGGTTGCTCGTCCCGCCTATTCTTTCTATTCAACCGGGAGAGCTCAAACACATCCAATACGAATACTGTAGTTCCTGCCACTTCTCCGCCCATGATATCGGCCACTGCGGGGACAGAGGTGAATGAACCACACATCACTTCTCGCCCAGCATGCGCGATGCCCACTGGTTTACCCAGTTAAAATACAGTACTTGTACTGGTATAGCCAAAGAAAGGTACAGTACTGGAGGAAAAGAGAAAAAGAAAAGAAGCGTAAACACCAGCATGAGTATGAGAATCGTGGATACACTTCCCCCAGTTTATTTCCTGTGGCCCGCTGTCGCGGTGATTCCCCGTGGCCCTTTGACATGTCACTCGACACTCGCTCAGACGCTCACTTCCCTGGTGTCACATAATTCTATTTTTCCTTGTATTCTCCTCCGCCAACCGTACCTGCTCGCTTGCTCGCCCTGCCAAATTATGCGAGTGTACCGTACCGGCAGCACTCCCCCCCAACTCCATTTTGCTCGTACTCGAGTACAAAATTGTTCAGTACTTTCTACCCAACCCAGCCCCAACCTGACATACGAGTCCTGGACCTTTGAGGGGTAGGCGATCATCCTTCTTCATCACTCACTGTGCAGCGCCTCAGTCTGCCCTGGTCTCAGGGTCAACCAAAGGCAAGTCTCGTGCCTCACTAGACAAAAATAATACCGGTAATTTACTAAGGTCCACAAGAGTGTGATCTACCTAACCTATGCGTAACTGCATGAATACGCGTGGTAGAAAGAAAAGGAAAAAAAAAAACCTTTGGATTGTTTTTTTCCCCTTCTCGCACCACACTTACATTTAGATTGTCGTGAAAGAACGTCGTCGTCGTCTCTTCCTCCTTGCGGCTCTAATGCGGTACTGTACGATTACTGCGGTAGCATGCATGCAAATGTTTACCACTCTGGGCAAGATCACCGCTCGCAATCGTGCGAAGACAATAGACGGGTATTAACATTAAACCCCAAGTTGTCCAACTCGGGGGAAATGGGGGGGGGGGGGGGTCTTTGGCTTCTGCACTTTAATTAAATAGTAGAGCAGAAAAGCTTAAATATATTATTTCCACGGGTTTGGATGGAGTTAGTGGATGAGAAGATGTAACTTATGGCCAAATTGCGGTACTCTGGGCAATCGAAATGCTTACCGGTGCTGGTGTCATCAAATTTCCTACTAGATGGCGGATTAACGCATGATACCCAGACGGTAGCCTACTTAAGCTATACCGCCCTTAAGGGGGGTCTGCCCTTTCCCTTCCCTTCGGCTAGGATATCATAAGTTAGTAATTTGTGAACAGACAAGCGCATGTACTAATACTCGAGTACAGTGTGCTCTCCCCAAGTTATCTTCCGTCCCAAAAATCCCCTGGTATTGGTTCGAATTTGGGTCTTCTATCGATTAACATGTGATATAGTAGATTTTTGATTGCGGTGTTGGATTTTTTTATCTAAGGCTGCATCAGGAATGCCCTGTATGCAGAACCTCCCTGGGGCCTCACACCGCCCCCTGCGTTCGGGCAACACGGTCATTTTTTCCTGCTGTACCTTGCTTCTAAGGCACAATATCTATGGCGGCAATGTCGATTAAGTGCGGAGGTGACATGGGAATACTGTGCTGTGTTGAAAACATGATGCTGATGATCATTTTAGCGCACGAGTGATATTTGGGAGGGGTGGGTTGGAGTGATGGTGCTCTACTGATGGTGGTGCCAGAGCTGCCTGATTCTACCTCCCCCCGAGTTTGCGGTTGTTGTCATGATACCAGTGCCGGCGTTTGATCCTATTGAATGGATGTTTGACTCCTATCACAGGTATTTTGTTAACGTTTAGGACGTGCAGGTACAGTACAGAATTACGGGGGTCCGAAGGTTCTATTAAGCGATTTTACTACTCCTTCTCAGATGGCAAAAATTAATCTTTAAAGTTTCAGGGGGCTGATATACGGTAGATACATCCTTTCTCTGCTATGATTATTCTAAAAAAATCTATATCCCACGATGAGGCGAGCAATTCTACATGCTCTCACTACCACCCATAGTCTTCGGATCCATTTTGAATCGTGAGCAGTATAGATCTTCGTGGACAACTCTAGTAGGGTAATCTAATACTGTAGAGCTCACGCTCTCAGAAGCATGGCGTTACCTTTTATAACCGAGGGCCGGGTTTTCGCTAGAACGCCTTCTATAAGCCGATGCTATGAGAATGCCGAGAGTATTATCCCTCCTGAGCCAAACAAGGCCTAAATTTCCTTAGTCCTGTTGCTATTTCATAAACCCCGGTACTGGCTAGCACCAAAGTATTGCCGTGGGAACTGGAGTAATTAAATCTCAGACTAATGAATGCATCCCTAATTCCCATCTTTGGATAAAGGGGTGGGGATCACTCTGAAAAAGTTGGCTTTCAACCCTCCGCCGAGACAAACAAAAGGAAAAATAACAGAAGATTATATCTGCTCTTTTTCGCTTTGATCCCCAAATTCGGTATTAGTTCTCTGGCGACACGAGTGCTATATCATGACGGCGGTGCCTTAGTCGCTGGGGGGCGGCTACAATAACAATTTACCAAGGGATACAGAAAAAGATAAAACTAGCTAAACACCATGAACTTGTGTGCCTTGTCCTACTTATCTCTTGTAATAGTGCTAGTATATAACTGACCTGCCTCGGAGGATGAGCCATCTACTCGATAACTTGATTCACTTTTTATCTCTTCCGATATTCCAATATATACCCGAATATCACTTTATCATTCCTAGAGATAAAATGCCCCCCAACCCGAATCCAAAAGGCACAAAAGCTCGGGTTTCCAACAGGAGCTATTAGAGAGAGAGAGAGAGAGAGAGAATCAAGATTCAGAAGCCTCCTCTGGATGGAACCATTTGGCGCTGTGAGGTCCATATAGACCTTTGAGTGCGACGGAGCTGGACGGGATTCATTAGTCTTGGACTAAAGCCGTCCGAGTTCTGTTGGTCATGCTTACCTCTTTCCCTATGTTATTGCCTGACTATATATGCAATTGTTTCACTGTATAAGTAGCGGGTCTTTCCGGCCCTCTTAGATAGAATGAAGTTCTTAGACTCCCTGACCCTCCCAAAGTCTCCGGTATGCAGTCTAGCTATTGGATTTTTTATAACAGACTTTGCTGGAAGTATTACTTCGGTGTGATGTGTGGTACAGATATGTTCGGCCAGAGGCCAGGCTACTTGGGACATGGGAAACTAGGAAGTAACTAGAGTCATGTTGATGTATGATGATACTGCGGATGGCTATAAGTACCGTAGTCTTAGGTGCGTCTATAGGCGATCAAGCAAGATAGAATCTGTCTCTCTCCTTCTCTCATTGTTCAAGTCCTATTACTTTGCACTTCATCTCCGACCTCTTCAGCGCGACCTCCAACAGACTTTGCCTTTACTTAGCGAGTGAGGGTCTGTGACGCGGTTATAAAACTAGTGAGGAAAAGTGGAGGTAGCGCCTCCAAGTGTAGCGGTGTGATGAGCAAACAGAGGCGGGGCTATTTCCTTTTCTTGCACGTACTGCACTAATCATAGTAGTTCTATTTATGCTTTGGAGTACAGTGTACTGGGAATGTCGCCCATATGGTAATTCCTTTAGAGTTCACAGAGATTTACTGTATTATCTTGCTTAGCTAATTTAGTAGTGAATCTTGGATTCTGGGATATCCTAGGCTCTGATGGAAGAATATTCATCAGCACATTCAACGCCTCTGTTGAATTACTGCTTAGGATAGCAGTCGAACTGTATTTGGTTCTGGTGAACTTACCCCAGGAACTTTAGAGGGATGGGGTGAATTAAAATAAAATAGAGCAAGGTACTACGGAACCGCGCTGTGTTGCGCTGTGTTGCGCTGTGTTGCGCTGTGCTGTACGGTACGAGTGCTGCGCTGGGTGGTATCGATGAGCATCAGAGTGCGCTGTGTTAGACAGCCTTTATCTTCGCGGTACCGGGTAAGGGGTTATGGGGGAGGGCTTTCCGGCCTGTATCAACACCACGAAGCGCTATGCAGTGAGGCTTCAAGTTGGGTGATACCTAGGCTTTTCGACTGATCCTTCCATGGGGATTGATGAGCTTGTATGGATGCCAGGCTACTAGATTCGACCGCAGGCGTACTAAGGTGTTTGTTCACCAGAGTGCGGGATTCGTGCTGTGCCGGGGAGTACTGAGAGACTGACATTTCTTACTACAGATGCGGTAAGCGGAACCAGGGTGTTGTTGAAGGAAGTTTGGGGGGAGACAGATTGGGCGATTCTAAGGTTCCCTGGGGTTCCATGTAAAACCCCGCTTTTCTTCGGCCTCCTGGAACTATGGTCGTTGACTAACTCTATTATCTATCATCCATTATCTACAATATCTGAAGCGATAAAAACAGAGAATGTCTCAATCATTCAGTAATAATACCAACGCTTTTAACACGACTGTTAACGTGTCGAATAATGTTACGGTTGCCGATGACCGATCTGGTGTCATTGCCTGGCTATCTCCGCGAGATCCCAGGTCACGGCATCAGGACATTCGAGACCGGCGGATCGAAGGTGTAGGGGAATGGATCCTACAAACCGAGGAATCTAGAAGTTGGTGCACCAGCAGCGCTGAGGGTGAATCTGATAACGCAGTTTTGTTTTGTTCTGGAGATCCGGGGGTTGGGAAGACATTTATTAGGTAACGAGGCCGAACATGGAAGAATAGAAGAACAGCGACGGTGCTAACAAGCTACCGTGTTAGCTCATGGGTTATAGACTGCTTGTGTGATCGGGCTGGAGAGCAAAACGCGACTGTTGCATGTTTTTATTTTGACTTCGCGGCCCAAAGGGAGCAGTCCCCCACGGGCATGCTGGGCGCCTTGCTGAGACAGCTAGTTTGCGGACTGGAGGAGACCCCGGAGGAGATATCACGAGCATACGAAGACTAAAAATGTGCTATTGGCGGGCGGGGACCGCTACTTTCGGATATTGTGAAGATGCTGCAGATTGCCTCTTCCAGAAAGCGCACGTTCATATGCATCGACGCTGTAGACGAATGTGCGAAAGGATATCGAGTCAAGCTTCTTAATTTACTAAATCAGATTCTCATGCATTATAAACGAGCCATATATGGATAAGTCCGCCAGTGACCTGGCATAAGATCCTACTTCATCGTAAAGTAATCGTAAGCCTGCTCTAGAGTGATTGTTCGTTTTAACCAGACAGCAACTATCCTGCACAAAATATTAATTAATAGCTGGGTACGGTCTTGACGACAAAAGATATGGACCCCCACCGAGTTTTCCATACAAAAAGCTTGTTTTTAAAGGTATCTACTTGCCATCAGAATATTGGAAAAGCTTTAGATAGTACAGCTTAATAATATGAAGATCTACATATCATAGTTGAACACCAGGTTTCAGAAAACAAGCTGGGAATTCTGAGTGTCAGGGTTCTCAGAGGAGTCCCAAAGCACTAACAAGACAGTCAATTTGTATAAGATTTCTACATGCTAGTAGTAACTATACTAGTTAACTTCACTTGCTTACTGTTGGTACTTGGCATGGTGAAAAAAAATTGTCAATTTTATATGTTAAATTTTCAGATTTCCTTTTTTTCAAGTTGATTGCCTTTTGAAGAATAAAATTTGTTGTCCATCTTTGTAATAATTAGCTAAACTTGTGGACTTGATACAAAAAACAAGGTGGAGGTCTATTTCTTTTATTGTCAGGTTGATACCGGTTCAAAACAATAGTCTTGCAGAAGATAGAATTAAAGAATTAAAAAACTCAAAAGGAGTAGAAAAAAGAGCAAAGAACATGTCTGGTAATACAATTAGCAAGTTGCATTACCAATTTGCTAGCCTGGATACTAGAGGTTTTTAGGAAAAGTTGAAACTTTGTTCTCACTGAGGATAGTGGACAAGTACTGGCTCATAAGTGTTTTATTGCAAGCCGACTACGTGTACTACCTGTTTCTTCAAGTTTCCTGTTTCTTGTCTTTTCCTTATCAAATTATTTCATGATGTTTAATAGCCATTCGCTTAATTTCGCTTTACTTTATTTACCTATGTATCTTTAACCCACTAAAATCTTCCTAACCATTGACATATACTAAGTCCGGAAGCTTCTTCATAGCCAGTCACTCAATGCAACACCTTAATCGTTTGACATTCTGCAACTGGACAGCTCTTCATCTGTTGCCACATCAATGATCCTCCTGTTGCCGGCTTTTTGCCAGGCAGTTTTTTCCGACTTTTTCATCCCACCGCGAGTACTGATATGGCAAACCGTCTCCATCTCAGCCACACATCCATCCCTGGTAGCACAGCCACACGCCCATCGGTGGAAGCTAGACATCATCATCCCACATACGCGAAAGCCACAAATTCTCACTTCTTCCCACCTTAACTCAACCTACTGTACCCAGGGCGTAAACTTGTCCCGGTAAGTGCTTACTCGAGTACAAGGATCACCACCGCATAGCAGAACGCGGCCAAGAACCTGACTCCATAACCTAACGGCCCAGATCTGAAGCATCCCCTGCACAACACAATACCAAGCAACCAACTTCTGCAACCACTTTTTAATTCCAACCCCCTGACTACGCCGCAGATCATCAATCATTTATCCCGCTCACAAAGGCATCTCTCAGAACCACACAACCTAATACAAGTGCAACAGTACTGCAGTACTACGTGCCACATGTCCGGTAAAAGGCCCCGAGCCGCATACGAGGCTGATGGCAGTGGAGGAAGCAATTCGAACTCGGCTTCGCTCGTTGCGTTCGGGACTGCATTGCCGGCGTTGGATTCCGAGACCAGGGACGATGGGAGTTACGTTCCGGTTTGGAAACAGGAGGTTACAGATGAGCGTGGGAGGAAGAGACTGCATGGGGCTTTCACGGGAGGGTTTAGTGCTGGGTATGACGCTGCCGTTGCTTGGTTTGATTTTGTTCTGAGTGGTTGGGGGCTAATGGTGGATGAGTAGGTATTTCAATACTGTCGGGTCTAAAGAAGGTTTGTCTGCTCCGTTGATGTAATCGTAAAGTGGAGAAGCTAACTGATGACAGGATGGGCTCCCGCAACATTCAAGTCCTCCCGCAGCGCACGAGCGAAGGCTGCTCAAGCCCGGCCCGAAGACTTCATGGACGAAGAAGACCTCAAAGAAGCAGCGGAAGCACAGATTGTCGAAACAACGTCCGGATTTTCTGGGATCGGGTCTACAGAGGAGGAGCTTGGCCGAAGAGTTAGACAGGTTACTCTGATGGACTTACTCACGCCTGCTGTGCAAGATACGATGGGTGCCAAGCTTCTTAAGAGAATGGGCTGGAAAGAAGGGCAAGGCATTGGCCCTAAGGTCCGGAGGAAGGCTGTGATTGATGACGCCGTGGACGATACCGGGAAGACCTATTTATTTGCGCCGACAAATAGTGCAGTTGTGATGTTCGCACGAAAGAATGATTCTAAAGGATTGGGGTATGCGGGTGAGGATCGACTGCAGCAAGGGAAAGAGTCAGAGATTGAGCATCCTGCTGCGAAGGAGAAAAAGGGGAAAGGTGGTGGGTTTGGAGTGGGAGTTTTGAATGATGATGGCGAAGACGACGAAGATCCTTATGAGATCCGGCCGAAGAGCGCTTACAACCGCGTAATCGGGGGCGAGAAGAAGAAGGCTGCGATTGTGAAGAAGCCGGCCAGACATGTTTTTGTTTCTAAGAAGGTAGGTAGATCGAAGGCTGCGACATCTTTGCTGAAATGCCATGACGGGAGGTTGCCCCTAGAAGGCTTTATCCTGTCTACAGAGCCAGTTCAGACACAGGATGGATGGTACCCCCCACCCACAGTTCCGGAGGGCTGGAAGCCGGTTGGCCTGAAGACCTCAGGAGTTCAGGATACCAAGCCCATCGCTGCCCCGAGCTCGGAGCAGAAGCTTGACCCTCACCTACGAGGGAAGTTGCTAGGAGAAATACCATTACCGGGAAAGTCGGTCTTCGACTTCTTGACTCCAGCCGTGAGAGATAGGCTTGCCAATGTTACGGGAAATCAGAACCTGCCACCAGCCTTGGGCGAAGCTCCACCCGCCATGTATTCCAGCTCATCGTCGTCTATGGCAGACCTTGTCCCTAAACTTGATAAAAGCCAAGCCCTGGGTACATTAAAGGGAGGTTTCATGCCATACGCGGATGACATCGAGAAGCGATCAAGATACCGAGCATTCTTAGAAGTGCAAGCAGGGCTGAGAGAGGGATTACCAGATAGGGTATGCTCAAAGCCCCCACTTTTCTCTAATATTAATCCCAACTAACAAAGTGTAGAAATACGGCATGAACACCCAGGACTGGGTTAAAGAAATGAACGAGTTTATGGGCGCGGCCCGCATATTCAAGCCTTTGACTGGGATGATAGCCACTCGGTTCACCTCATCTTCCTCGTCATCTTCAAATATTCAAGGAAATACCGATGCACCAACAGACCCAGACGTACTCATCCACCGTCCCCAGGAAAAGCCAGAGGACCCTGCCCAGGCCGCTGCTCGAATGTCTATGTATGGCCCGCTAACCCGGTCTGTTATAGACTTCTACCCGTCAAGGCTGCTATGTAAACGGTTCAATGTCCCCCCACCCAATTATTCTGACGTGCCAGCCGGGGCTGGGGAGGGGTCTGCCGGCCCGGGAAATAGGCCTGGTCCCTCGAAAGAGCTGGTTGCCAAGGCTCAGATTACGGATATGATGAGGGAGGTGAAAGGCGACGATAAGTATGAGCTACCAGAGGTGGCGCAGAAACTTGTTGTGCCCACTGTGGATACCGAGAGGAACGAGGCTTTGGAAGGGGAGAGGGCTGGGGAGGAAGTTTTCAAGGCAATCTTTGGAGATTCAGATAATGATTCGGACGACGAATAGATGCGGAGATAATAGGATGGCATCGCAGGATTCTATTCATATATCTTCTTCCGGATAAAAATCTAGCCGTTATTTACTATAGACTTCTTATATTATAGGCACTAGTGTTACCTGAGAGTGTGTAACTTAGTTACCTCTGCTTTATCACTTTAAAGGACCTAGTAGATACAAAAAACCGAGAGTATAGCGGGCTTTATCGTCTTAACTGCCCTCAAGCTCTACAGCCAGATACTCAAACTATTATCATCCACCAGCATTCAGCAGATAGTATGTATCCCAGCAATCCCTTTGTCCCACGAATACCCAACCCATCACTCGCTCCAAAAAGCGGGTAACTCTACCACTACCACCATAACATATCCCCATACCATATCTTCACTACCGTAAAAACTAGAATAATTAGCCCTCACGCTAGTCGTTGGAGTTGCCTCTCCTAGTAAGGTCGAGCGTAAATTTGTTTTTTTGCGAGGGACTAAGGGACAGTTTTTTTCGCTGTGTTTTTCCTCCCTTAATCCAAAGAGGGAATTCTGGACGACTAGCGTGTGGGCCAATTACTCCAGTTCCTACGACAGCCCCTCGTACCCGTAAAACCTCGCACGAAACGAACACAGCCGGACCGATCGCTGTACCTCCTTGTTCTCTCATAAGGGCTCTTTAAGACAATTCCCTTGTTGTGCTTGTCCTGACAACATGGAGTCTACCGCCTAGAGCAGTAGCACATTCTAACCACCACTAATTCTGGATGTGCAAACAAAAGCTTCAACGCACCCAACCCCCCTCCCTCCATCACAACTCCCCCCTTCCCAAGACTAACCTCGCCGACCCCAACAAAAACTTTCCTTGAGCCAAATCGACTCCCGGTTGGCGGTCGGTCATTAGTAAGTCGAACCCCAGCAGCCCCTCTCTCCATACATCCCTCCAGGACGAAAGGAGAGAACGGAGAACCTATACAAATTTCAATGGGCACGGTTCAAGACATGGCCCATGAAACTTTGGTATCCGGATTTGGTACTGGCCATGCTAGTGGTGGTTAGGGGGTGGGGTGGGCGGACAGGAACAGGAACCAGTGACGATACCGGCAGTTTGGTGAGTAGAGCAGAATTCGCAGAGAGTGTGAACGTTTCTGTCATTGCTGCTGGTGAGCTTAAACAGCAGTGCAGTAGGGGTTTTCCTGTACCGGGGCCGGCGATGATCTTTCTCCCTCAAGCTGGGCGGAAAAGTTTATTTCCTCCTTCCTTCCCCCCCTTCGTCCCTCACTCGTTTCTCGCCATCTCTAACTGAACACGGCAGTAGTACTACGCTTCCCTCTCTCTATCTCTCTCTCTCCAAACCAGAAGTCCCAGTTGTGAAGATGGGGCGGGGTGGGGTAACCAGCGATTCTATCAACGCCTCTTCTAGTCGCCAATCAAGCGGCCGCCTCCAGGTTGCAGAATGTGCTCTAGACTCCAGTACCGATTGTTTGCCAGCTTCCTCGGCGTCTTTTTTTAGAGTTTTGATTTTCGATTTTGCTACTTTTTATCAAGTGGTGCGTATGATATGGTAGGCAAAATGTGGAAAGTTTGGGGTGTATGTGGTTATCTAAAGCTGGTTAGCTTAGCTGGCTAGGGGGAAGTAACGGTTTGGTACGGTAAATGCCCCAGTGTTTATTCTCTCTCTCCTGCTTCTCTCGCGCGCGCGCGAAAGAGGGTAGACTAGTCCATCCCCTCCCACCCAGCCACAGTGTACTGGTACAGTACTGTGCCCTAGACCACCAACCAACTGAATGTTTCACAAACACACCGTCCAATTAAGTACCTCTTAGCGGTGTTTTCCGGAACCAGAATAGTGAGTACAGTACAGTACGTACAGCGAAGTATCGTGTCATACTCTGTGCTGTTGTGTACTAGTGTACTCGAGTAATTAAGTTCACACTAGCCCGCTGAGTCAAACCTTCACAGGATGTTTCAGGGTATGGCTGGTTGGTACCGATGGTGGCGGTGGTGGTGTGGTGGTAGTGATCTCCCCTTGCATCTGATGGCATGCTGCCATACCACCAAAGTTAGGAGTCCCCCACGCTCCCACCTACAAGTAATACGGAACTATCCGGTAGGAGAGAGTAGTAATAGAGTATGTGCTAGCATATTCGTTAGCCCCACTCTTTCAGACAAGATAGGTCCACTACCCCATCGGTTGGATGGGTATTACCGGTTACTCTAGTCTCACATGATGGCTCTACGATCTGGCATGTAGGAATGGGAATTGCACATGACTCTACCACACCACACCACACCGTGCCTCCACCAGCATCTTATCACTCGGGTGGATTTCAAAAACAGGGCAACTGGGAAGTATCACATACTCACTCATTCGCCGTTATGTTTTCCCGCTGTTGCTACTGTAGCACCAGATCCTCGATTAACGAGGATCTAGACCTGCATGAGGAGGTGCAGCGGGGGAGGGAACGGAAGGGAAGGAATAACGGATGCCATCCCGTAGCTAGACCATTAGCTAACCACCTAGGGGAACCTGTACAAGAATATATCACAGAGGGCTGAGATATGATGTAGAACTACATTGCCGACCCGCAATACCCAATTCATGACCGAGTATACAACCAGCGCCCGCACCAATCCAGTCGTAATCTACAATATCTAGTACGGCCATCAGGAACAGCACCTCTCTCCACCAACTTCCCCTCCGAAGAGGGAAAAAGGGAAAAAAAAAATAACAAATAACATACATGCCAACCTAAACCCCTTCCAAATCCAGTAACCAACCAAAAGAAAGGACGGAAACGAAAACGAACAACTCCCCTCCACGCCTTTTGCGGAAGATCCTCCTTGGCAAAAAACCGCACTCGGCATCGCTAGTATCGAGTGATACTTCATGAACAACGAAGCATATTCATATCTTGGCGACATATCGAGTTCCGGAAGTAGAACGAAGGAGCAAGATTACACTTTTTTTTTTCCGCGAGGAGGAAAAAAGGGAGGGGAAAAAAAAAAGACTAAGCTAAATAAACTAAACTCCAAGGACAGAAACATCCATGGTAAAAGTTTCTCACGACGCTTTCCCTCGCTGATTTAACTATTCCGGGGGGTACTGTGGGTATTACCATACGTATGTACTAGCAAAATAGGTACGATACTTTCGTAAAACGGGTAAATAGGCACCTAACTTACTCATTATACCCTCTCCCTTCCCTTCCTCCCTCCATGAGCTATTATTATAAATCTGAAACCGACTAACTGACTAACTAACTAACCTGCGAAGGGGAAGAATCAAATAAAGAAAAGGGAAAAGGGAAAAAAAAGAAAAGAAAAAAAATCACACCCTAAAATGCAGGCACCCGCTAACAACAAGTCTGGTGCGGGTACTTACATCGGAGGAGGTAAATTGAGTATTCCGGAGGTTGGGGGTGATGGTTTCTTCTCCCTGTCGCACACACAGACGTACATATACACATACACATAGGATTACATACTGGTACTCATCATACATACATATACGCACCCTCTCAATCGATCAATCAATCGATCAAGTAGCCAAGCAAGCTTTTAGCGTAAAACGGATATCCGCATGCAAAAAAAAAAAAAAAGAGAAGAAAAAAGGGAAAAAAAGGGAAAAAGGAAAAAGGAAAAAGAATGCACTCTAGTAGAAGTGAAAGGTGAACCGTTTGAAGTGGGTTCTATGCGTTCAGGGAGCTATGAGGTGGAAGGTTATGTGTGTGTGTATGTATGGGTATGTATATATGTGTGTATGTGTATGTGTATGTGTATGTGTGTACATGCTTGTAGAAAGTGAATTTAGTGAAGTGAGGAAGGGAAGAAAAGCAGAAGGGAAGATGTACAGTAGCTAACGGGAGCGGTACCATGGTTTGCTATATGTCGCTGGCCAGCGGGTTACTGGATGGAGTTGGGGCTTGGACTGTTCATGTATGTAGTGTAGGATGGGCACCGTGCCCTACGGTACACGCTTGTTCCATATGTATGGAAGGGTGGATGGAAGAGAAGGAAAGAAGGAAGGGGTGGTGGTGAGATTTCTTGGAGAGGAAGGGAGTACCGTACTATGGATTGGGTATGGGATGGGATGGATGGATAGATGGATGGGAGGTTTGAAACTAGGCCTGGGCCGGGCAGGTCGTGATTTCCGTATTGCTCGAGGCTATTATGTGTAGATGATCGGATGGCCGGGGGGATAGGCTAGGTCACGGAGCTCGCTTCTGTTTGCTTCAATTGAATTGGGTTGGGAATTAGGGAGTGGGCAGGGAGGGGAAGGTCAGCATGTACTCTCTAGGAGGAGTAGAAGAAGCGGGAGGAAGAGGATGGGAAAGGATAGTAGACCCTTACAGTAGATATTTATTCGTTCACTTGCTCACTCACAAACCATCACACACTCTCACAGCCGTGAGTATACCGTAGCAGTCTAATAGCTCGCCGATCTTCTAACCCCAATTCATCCCACCACTGGGGATGGATAGATATTGGAAAGTTTGCACAGTACTGATTCTAGGAATCAAGCAACGAAGCTTTTGCCCGTGATCAAAGTTGTAGCCCATAGCGGCGTCCATCCCAGCCATGTCTTTCCAAAAACGTTCTCCCTCTTCCTTCTCAACCAGTAGTAATTAGAGTTTACACCCCCGTTCGAGCCCAAAAGCCTTTTCCCCCTACCACTCTACCGTACTCACTGCAGCAACTGATCGAGCGAAATCCAAATCACCCACACTTTACTTTTTATTTCTTTTGCTCCCTCTCTTCTTACCCCTTCCAACACTAGATATGATAGAATGCGCCGGCTTATGGGACCCTTTCATATGGAGGGCAAGAATACTACATATATCTGAACTCCCCATGCGTCGCCCGTCACTTTCTATGCTTATGAACAAAGGAATTTGTCGTCCCTGCTCTTCTGGTATCTGTCGTTGCCGCCACACACGAACAAAGAGTACTAGACGTTATCGTGTGCGCGCTTCTCGAGAAGTTGGCATCTGTATGTTTGTCCATCACACACACACTGTTGCCCAGTCGCTGCCAATCTGCAACATCGCCTGAAGCAACTGCCTCTTGCATCCTCCCGTTACCCCAAACTCCCAAGCCTTACGAATTATCCCTATGTGAAGAGGCGCCCAGAACGCTTTCCTTGGGTCCCTCTCTCGCACACACACCTTCTATCCTTAGCCCAAAGGGCATGACAGTTGGGATTGAAGCCTATCGCCTGTGTCTCGCCATATAACTAAATCTATACTCGCACCCCTCATCTTAGCCAACCAAGTTCGGATGAACAAGAACAATCCCTTTCTAGTTCTCGCTTTCTGACCCTCTCGAGAGGCCGGAAGGAAGAAAAAAAATACATCAACTCCTGAGAAGTCTTGAACATCTCTACCGTTTCATGATCTGACCCCCCCCCCCCTCAGCGCAGGCGGAAAGATACCTTCAGCAAACCTATCCCCGGTTACCGCTACATCCAGCCCCACGCTGTGCGAGCAGAGTTCCCTGGCGACAAAGAGGTGTAGTATACCTTAGCGCCTCCCAGACCCGTCTGAGTGTATTGCTGAGTGCCGCTCCCTTCGTGTAGCTTCCCGCCGCACTGTCCTCATAAACCGCCGCCCATCCTGGGTTCGTTCAGTCTTTCTTCACCTTCCATCTTGTCTTGCACAATTCCAACGCCTGCCTCTTGATCGTCAGACAGACCTTATCGACTTTTGTTCTCTGGAATTTCAGAAGAACAAAAAACACCATCACTCACACTCACTCACTCACTCACCACCCTCACTTCAAGGCTTTGAGACCTCGGTCTGCGTTGACGCACGAGCATCTCCCTCACTTCTGATGACGACCACAGCAAAGGCTCCCCCGTCACCAGCGCTATCGCACAGCAATATTGAGGGACAATTCGCTCTTCAGCGTATGTCCAACACCTCTAGTATCCCATACAATTTCCACTCTTTGGGCCTGGACTTTGAGTCACCTTGCCTCTCTTCCGGTCAGCAATCATACTTTGCACCTTCAACGCCCGCATCCCAAGAGCACCAGCTCGGTCAGTCGAGTTACTTTCCTCCAGGTCAGCCGCCATACAGCGCCCCGGATTACCGCGACTTAGCCAGGTACAGAGGTGAATATCAGTCCAACGTGTGTACCTTCCCTTACCTACCAATCCGGCTAGTTCTAATTGCTTCCCACATAGGAACAAATTACACCCACGTCAGATACCTCCGGACGCACCGACATGGACTTTTTGGTGAGTAGTGCTTTCGAAAGTTGTATCGGTACCCCAACTAACGTCAAGCATAGCATCCGGAATATGCAATGAGCGATGACAGTTACAATGACTTAGTAAACCTACCTCGCCCGTGGTATATTAAACCCCAACTAACCTTTATGGGCCAGTCTGTGTATCAGAACACTGAAGCACGCCTCACTAGGCCCGAAGGCCCGGTAAGTAATCGCTTTCAATATGACACAACACCCTTCCTGACCATTTCCAGTATATGAGTTTTCAAGAGCCAGTCCCAGCTCCGGCGCTCCCCAGAAGATCTGCCCGGAACACCTCAGATGCAGCAGCGATGATCAGCCACAGGACAGCTACTGCGACCAAAAATGGCCCGAGCGGTGAACCCGCTACGCATATCAGAGTCAAGAGATCCACCCGAAAACGCAAGCCAAGCACCGAAAAGTCCGAAAAACCCAAAGTGCCAAAGTTGGTAGAGCCACTGAGTGGGCTCACCGCGGGCTATGATCACATCCCAGTCAAAGACATGGAGTCATGGGTTCGGCGAAGTTCCGAAACTCGGAGACAGGAGGTAGAAAAGCGTGGTGGATATGTTACTCGTCCGATGAACTCTTTCATGTTGTATCGATCGGCATACGCCGATAGGACGAAATTTTGGTGCTTACAAAACAATCACCAAGTGGTGTCCTCTGTTAGCGGTGAGAGCTGGCCTCTGGAACCACTTGAAATCCGGGACAAGTACAACGAGCTCGCGAAAATCGAACGTAGCAACCACCAAGCGGCACACCCGGGATATAAGTTCTGCCCTAGCAAGACACAAAATGGGAAGAAGAAGAAGGAAGTAAAAGGGCCAGAAGAATCGGAGGCCAGCGAGCTCGAAGGCTTCCCGGATGACGATGTCGACTATGTTGGTAGCATGGGAGGGGCTCGGGGGGCGAAGAAGACAGCACGAGGAGGCAAAAAGTCCCCCAAAGGCTCCAGCCAAAATAGGGGAACCCCCATCAATAGCTTTATAGGTCTTTGTTACGATCATACCGAGGGCGGGGCCCAGAGGTCGTCATTTATTCATAACAACCCAGGAAAAACCCCGCCAATGTGTATGGCGAATACCGACATGCACTTGAGTGGGCAGTACTACCAAACCACCGTTCGTGCAAGCCCAGCCACCAACATCCCAAGCTCTATGCACCCAAGTGTGATCGAAGACGTAACGATTCGAAAAACCCAAGCTCCGATGGGGACGATGAACATCAATCATTCCCAGCAAGCACTGTATCAAACAGACCAGATAGACAACTTTCTCGCGTCGACCTTCGAGAACCAAGATAATTCAAAGGTCGATCCTGCGCTATTGGGTACCGGGCCTGCATCAGATCCTTATATGAACAGTAGCCAACATCAAAACGTCCAACCAGACCATGCCAGCCAGTTTATTGACGAAGGGATTTTCGATGGCCAATTTGAAATAGACCGCTTGTTCGCAACTGCTGATATTCCCCATCTCTCGTTCGCCGACAGCGAATCACAGCAAGACCCTATGGCCCAGCTCGAGCGCAGCAATCACACTGTTGACTTACGCAAGGTGCAAGCGTACGACCAATCCATACAAGGCTTTCTAGATAGCCAAGAACCCTGGAACAGGAATGGAGACGCCATGATGGAAGACCGCGACCAACTCCATTATGACGATTGGCTTCAAGAAGCCTATCTGCCCAAATAAAATAAAAGGGAGGCCGAAACGAAGAAGGTACCAGCAGCTGATTGCATTCCTATCCTATCTCGTTTCCCAATGTTAGAAAATTCAAATGGTGAGAAGAATGAGAGCAATTTCGTCCAGATTGAGTCGTGTCTATTTTCAGTTTGTTTCCCTGGGTTAGAGGCGTTTTTTTATTTTTTCCGACACTCACGTGTTTTCTTCTGCGTTTCTTGCCCTGTTTTGTCCACGAATGGCTATCCACCTCTTCTCCGAAAAGGTTCTATCATTATCTCGAGTACATACCTTCTTTACGGCTTCTGTGTTGCATCTGCAACTGTACGGTATTTTTCAGCTATTAGCAAAAGGAGGCGCACGGTCCGGTAGTGTCTCTTTCATTAGTCTTTTGTCTCTACTGTACTGTAGCTTAATCATCAATCGATTAGCATTTCATACCGAAACTCTCTCCTCCCAAAGGTGGGAATGCTGTAGATGCAACTATAAGAACCATGGTCCACAGACAGCCTAGCTGCTCTGCAAGTATCCGCTGATGAATACGCCGTGACCTTGTGCATTAGGTAGGCGTCCGAGACGCACTCCCCTAGCCACCGATTTATTTCATTTCGGCGTGAGAGCGGAGGCTCGCAGACTGCTGATCTGATCAGTGATCATGGTTCGGATAGAACGCATCATCAGGGCTAGAAACATGGTCTCAAAGCATGTCGGGCTACCGTACAGAGGATGCCGAGGGTGAGTACAGTTGTCAACGTCCATCCAATTCTGTACCGGCAAGACCTGACGGGCTACCCTCTCCCTCGAAATGCACATTGCTGGGCCATTGAAAGCGCGAGGAAGTCATAGAGATCGGAAGAATGTCACCCAGAACTTAAGACAATACAGGTATGTACAGTACCGTTGCATGAGGTTGGTAGATATCCACGCAAAGCAAATTCGATCGTCCTTGGGTTGAGAACAGAAGACATTAAGGGGCCCCACCCCAGCACGTTGTGGAAGGAAATCCGTTGTGGGTATCAATAAGAGGCCCAGTCTGCAGTACCAGGGCGGCACGGTCGGTCAGAAGCAACGGAAAGCACAAGCCAAGAAATTTTCAGAAAAGCGGCAGATCGACAAATCCATTGCTAATGTCACTGACATCTCACGCCCCAGCACAACTCCTCAACCTCAACCAGGAAAGAAGCCCTAAGAGAGACACTCACCACCACCACCGTAATTCAATCCACCTCATAACACCACCAGAACAAACTCCACACCTCCCCGCATTTGTGCTACTTAATCATGTACGGTGATCTCGGATTAAAGCTCGTTTGTCTCCACAACCTTCCTTTTTCCTCCCCCATCACACCCTGCTTCCTCCTCCCCCACAATTCCGAAACCGCCACCCAAATTACACTATCTCAAGCTAACCTCAATCGATTCGCTAGGTCCAACATGCAAAACGCACGCAATCCCTCTCTCAACTCCCACCCTATCAGAGCGACATCGTGCGCAGCGTAACCCGTGAAGTTCGTGATCTAGACCGCGACGTTACGGAAATGCTCGAACCATTCAACGGTCACTTTGATCCGGCCGAGGAGCCGGCCACCGCTTGCAGTCTACTCGTCCGCCACCTTTGCATGCGAAGGAATAAGCGGTGTTTACTCGCGTACCACCGTGTTCGGGTGGAGATGATTGAAGGAATGTGTTGGAGCGGCAGCGACCTGCTCGAGCAGGTTCAGGCAAGTCAGAATAAGGTAGCTGAGGAAGGGGCGCGAATTGGGTTGGCTGAGGGTTCGGGTGCCAGCTCCCTGGGCCCTGAGGAGGAGGAGTATGCCCGACAGTATGAGGATTTGTTGGCCGCGTATAAGGGACAGTGGACAGACATTGACCTCACTGGGTCCCTGGAGCCGCCGAGAGACTTGTTCATCGACGTTAGAGTTCTAAAGGATGCTGGGGAGATACAGACAGAATACGGGTGAGGAGCTCTCTTCCTTTTACTGATGAAAATTGTACTAACGGTGACACTAGTGCTATTACCCTTACGAAGAATAGTCAATTTTTCGTTCGACAAGGTGACGTCGAAAGACTGATTGCCCAGGGGTTTCTACAGAAGTTGAACTAGAATTAAGTTGAACTAGAATTGCGAACCACGAAACCCTCTCGGACTCCACTAGCACCACCTCAAAGGAAATTTCTAAACTTCAGAAGCAAACATAACCTAAAACCCTTTAACTTCATTAACTTTCTAAAAATTCTCAGAGTTTTCATTTCTTTGAATATCTTTCTCCCTTTTCTCCATATCCACTACCCATTTGTTTCCTGTTCTTACCATTATTACAGTAATTCAAAAGCGTTTAGCTTAGAGTCTTTCCCAAGATAAGAACGACTCTGCATGTACATAGTAAGCATCCTGCATCTTATTCCATCATAGCACCCACCCAATAAGCCACTCAATCACGCTATATCATAACACCATTTCACAAATAAATCCGACTTCGATAAACCCTAAAGGCGCAGTAGAGAAGAAAGAGAAAAACGATATCAACACCACTCCCTCCATACCGTATTTCATCACATAATATCACTCGTCACACGATAGACCCCTTATATCCCTCCCCGCCCCCACACAGCCACCGTGGAGCGCGCTCCACCCTCAAATGCACATCCCCCACAGCCGATAGCTAAATTTAATGCATGCAGAAGAGAAAAAATAAAGTGAAAATAAACTTCAGAGGGATGATAACCGAACTTGATTAACGACAGGGAAGTTTGGATCTCCCATCCGGTAAACGGCAAGTAGGGGCCTTGGCGAGACAAAAAGAAAAAACAAATTACCGGTAGTGGTCCAAGTGCCGGTGGTATTGTGTTTTTTTTTTTCGCAGATGAGAGAGCCCTACAGCGCCGCGGTGCGACACAGATTTGATAAATAGGAACTTTGAGAAAAGGCTCTGAATGTGAGGCCAATGAGCCCCTGCACCAACGGGACCGCTGGGCTTGACTCCGGATGCGAAACCGCAAAGTGCCTAATAGAGCTCCTTTTCGGGCTCTACGGTGCTCTATTGACTGATCAATAACTTAGTCTGCGTGTATTGGCTAGCACAAGAAAGCAAATAAACGAAAGAGGCAAACAAATAGACAGTGCAGTATAAATAAATATTAATGCTAAGGTGGTAGTGGTGGTGGTGGTGGATAACAGGAGAAGACCTGAGTCGACCTGACTCGATGCACGAATGGAGGAGGGAGCATCCCCATTCGGTGATCAATGTACCGTCCCGCAGCACCCCACTCAACTCCACTCGCCCGCCAACCGCACAGCAAAAGATCCAATCCCACGGGCCAAAGGAGCAACAAGCTGTCATTTCAACATTTCATCACTTATTGATACATACTGGTGCGTGGTTAAGTTAAGAAGCACTATTCCCCTAACGCAATGTCGTTAGATCACATTCACCGGCACTCCACCTGCAATTGATAATTGATACGCCACCACCTGATGATCCCTCAGTCCACCCAGTCTAACGAGTGATGCTCGATGAATAGAGTACTAGTATGGGACCACCGATCACTCACATGGGAAGGGGGATTGGAAGGAAAAACGATAATAACGGCGATAATAGTAAGGCCACGTCTAGTGTACTAGTACAGTGCCACCGAATAAAAAACGCCATTTTCCCTAAAAATTTATGATAAACTGAAAAAATACGAAAAAAACTGTTGTTTTTCTCCCTGAAAACCTGGGTGTTTGGTAAATCCACAATATTTCCGTTATAATATTGTATGTTCCCCTTACGGCCAAGCCCGAAAGCCCTATGTCTTCCAATCCATGTTTTCACCCTTGCTGATTGGGTAGAAAAATGAGGAAAAGAAACAAATTTGCCCTAAACCCGCGAGGTTTCAACCAAAAAAAAAAAAAAAAAAAGAGAATAAGAGCCTGAAAATACGTTTTAATGTGTGTGCTAAATACGCCCCCATTTATTGCTTTATTTTTCTTTTTTCTTTTTCGGAGAAAAAGAGGTGTCCTAAAGGTCGGAAAAAAAACAGTTTCAAGAGCCCGCCAAACAGGGCCTAATACTGAGAGAGTACCGGTATGATAGTGCGAAAATTCCCTCGGACAAAAAACTATAGTTCAAGCTCTCCAAAACGTGTACCAGATTTTTCATCATTTTCAAATCCCTAAGGCTTTACAATAACAAGTCCAAAATAGTCAAAAAAACCTGTTTCTGAAAGAGACAGTGAAGGAGAATAATAAACAGGTTTTTTTTGGCCAATTAGCCTAATAGTTGTAAAGCCTTAAGAATTTAAAAGTGGCTACTTTTGGTGTAAAGAGAGAAAAAGTGTTACGACAGCCACACTTAATTTGCTTAATCATAGTTAATTGGTTGTATAGGAATAAGGGTTTCATGGCAAAACCTTGAATTTAACCTACCTCTTTTAAGGAACCCAGTATCCTAGTAGCCATAATTATGTGATAACAATGACATTGTATGATATTATAACCCAAGTAAAATAGGATATGATATAGCCCTTGAATAATCGAGATAATTTAATCATAACTGCATACTTCTTTGAATTCAATATCTGACCAATTTATTTTCACTTATGCCACGAATTAAAAGAGCAAGAGCTGCCAGTCGTGCAGTTGGCCATCTTGGCGGTAGACCCCGTACTATCCTTCCAGCAAGTCCTATTTTCCCAGCGGCAATTCTGGTTGAAGAAGATCTCTCTTCAGCTCAGATGATGAGGATATCACAGGAAGCTAGAGAATCAGACTCAGGTATGGTTTGTTTAGATAATTTTATAAAACAATGTACTAAGAATGAGAGTAGAAATCCAATCAAGTTCAGCACCTAAAAAGTCACCTTCCCGACAAACTCTCTGGAGACAAAGAAAGTGACTACAAATTACAACTGAGCTTAATACTCTAGAAGAAGTAGATATGATTTATGAAGGTATGCAGTTTCTCTTAATATAAACAAGCTTGATTCAAATAAGATCTTAATTATACTTACATTTATATTTACAGAGGAGGATGAGCAAGAGTTTGTGTCAGAACTTCAATTGCAATCCTAGATTAAGGAGGCAATTGAAGTTTGGCCAAGGATTGCCAATATTCAAAAGGATAAAGTTAAGTACCAGATACTCTCATTAGGTAAGTTATTCGCTTTCTGAATATAACCAATATTGGAAAATATTGAACAGGCTATTGAGAAATATACAGCTAACAAGTGAGGTATATAGCAATTGTGGATCTTAGAAAGTATCTGAAGTCCAAGAAGTGTTCTCTCAAAGGAAAGAATCTTGAAAGTCACCATCAAGTCCTTCAGTTTATGAGATTCCAAAGAATGGGTTTATACAAACCTATCTGGAATAAACCACGTAAGGAGATTGCACTCCTTGTGGCTGCATCGGCAGAAAAGGGGAGACGGGTTGCCGAAAGAATTCAACGTGACGAGCGAAAGTGGATCCAAAGTCGAGGGATTATCCTGCAGAAAAAAAGAGAGCAAGCAAGTATTCTATCCAAGATGAATGAGGAAGAAACACAACTTGCAATTAGAGAGTACATTGCAGGAGCTGGGGACTCAGTCTCTGCTACTGGGTTAGCCCATGCGATTACCCAATACTGGTCAACTGGACAATTGCCACCGCCTGAGCCACTTGGACAAAGAAACCTCATATCACCTTCGCTTCACCCTCCTGACCAAGCAGCCTTGGAGGCTGGTATTCAAAAGATACTCTCGACTCGTACTGCATCCAGATGGCTGAATAAGCTTGGATACAGGTACAAAGAATGTAGGAAGGGAGTATACAAGGATGGACACGAGCGTCCTGATGTGATCTCATATCGACAAGATCACTTCCTACCGACTCTCAGCCGCTTAAAGCCCTTTATGGTTCAGTGGCAAATAGATGAGAATGGTAAACCAATTATGGTTTATCCTCAAGATTTGCCTCCAGGCCAGCGTCCAATTGTCTTGATAACTCATGACGAATCGACCTTTGAGGCAAATGATAGCCGGCGATATATTTGGATGAAAGAGGGTGAGCCACCAATTAGAAGAAAGGGTCGTGGGAAAGGAATAATGGTCTCCCATTTTGTCAGTGCCGGAGGACATCTGAAGGCGCCTGATTGGATACCAATTGGTGATCTTCCTACATTTGGCATGACAGAGGAGCCCAATCTCCACTATAGTCCGTATACAGCTACTATGAAGCTTGAATATGGTGGTAATAAGTGGTGGGTAGGGGAAGATCTAGTGCAACAAGTTACAAATGTTGCAATTCCAATATTTGAAACAGCCTTCTCAGGCTGTCAGGCACTATTCCTCTTTGATAATGCTACCAGCCATGCAGCCTTTGCTTCAGATGCTTTACGAGCTAAAAGCATGAGCCTACGGCCTGGTGGGACACAAAGTAAGCTTGATCCAGAATTCAATCCGGCCACTGGTGAAATTCAATAAATGGTGGATAGCTCTGGTACACCAAAAGGTTTAAAGAAGGTCTTAGAGAAGAGGGGGCTATGGAGAAGAGGATTACATCTACAATGCAGAAAGCCTGGAACAGACAAACTACTCAAAACGTGCTTACTTGGTGGGGAATGCTGTGCACGTGCAATCATTGCAAATCAGGCAGACTTCAAAGATCAGAAATGCTGTTTACAGGAAGAGATTGAAGAAGCAGGCCACCAGGTACTCTTTTATCCAAAGTTTCATTGCGAAATCAACTTTATTGAGTATGTATGGGGTGCTGCCAAATGCTATACTCGAAACAACTGCCGATATTCAATCAAAAGTTTACGACCCATGATTCCTCAGGCATTGAATTCTGTTTCAGATCAATTAATCTGGAAATATGCCCAGCGAGCCGAGCGAATTATGGAATCTTATCGTCAAGGAATATTGTATGGGACTCCTGAATTTCAAGCATCTATCAAACATAAATATAAAAGTCATCGGCGTGTTTCTGAATTACAAGTGCCAGAGTAATTTGGAATATAGAATCCTGTATTTTATAACTTTCTCTACTCTATTTTGTATAATTACATTTATTTTCTTAAAATTTAATAATGGTATTTTCTATAAGGCAAACTTGAACCCTTTATCACAAACCCTAATTTTTCATTTATTATGCCAAGAATCAAGTCTTGGCATCAAAAATTGCACAGCCACATGTAACACTTTTTTTTCAGCCTGGTACACATTTTGGAGAGCTTGAACCATACCAGTCTGGGTTTTAATGCACTGTGCTGCGATGCACCCGTTTTTGATGGCCGCTGCAGTGAAGCTCTAATGTTAACCAATTTCTCTTTCCCAGATAAGTTGGTACGCACAGTCCTCTAAATTGCCTTGGGGGTACAGTACTAGTACTTGCACTGTTGGTATGTAAGTTAAGAGAGCCGAGGAGGATACGAAGGAGGAGGGGGATGTAACTAAGGAAAAGGAATTGATGGCAGAAGAAGAAAAATAAGGGAAAAATAAGAAAAAAAAATAAGCTTCTGTAACAAGGACAGCACTGGACCGGGTGGGTGAGGGAGTGTTATGATTTCCGGATGCGCCGCATATCAATAATGTAGGTTAATGTATCCGAGAGGTTGGCCATGGAGTAAAGTGCATTCGACGAATTATAACTGTTGCTGTGGGGATTAAATCCTCGAGCATAGTGGTCGGTTTCACTAGAGCAATAACCCCACAATTGCACAACAAGCAGCTACCGGTATGCGGCAGAAGCCGCATTACAGGAGAGAGAAGAAAAAAAAGAAAGGAAAAAAGACGTGCCTGGCGATTTCCCCAGACCCAGAAAATAATTGCGTTAACCGTATGTATGGCACCGTATCTAGCAGGGAATACAGCTATCACATGGTGATGTTCCAGGGAGAGAAGGAAGGCGAGGTCTACTTGTATCATTCTGTATTGTACTCGCAACGGGCTGATTGTGAACACAACTGCTATTGCATATCGCCAAACTTTGGCCTTTCTGCTCTTCAATCATATAATCTGCATAAATACAGGAGCTACCACTGCTCGAATCTGGGGGGTATGCAATAGTAGTTGTGTTCACAAACGTCAGCCCATTGCGAGTACTCGAGCACTGTGCAGAATCGAGAGAGTTTCATGCAAAGGACTAAGCACCCTGCATGTCTACCATTGACTCCCGGATGAAAGAAAAGTTGTTGATATATCATACACGTTATTTTTTTGAATCCGATTTTGATTTTTGCACTTTGGCAGGTTGTTCCCCGTTTCGGGTACCGGTAACTGGACAGTGTCACCTTGGTAAAGTAGGTTCCATGCCTGACAGGTAAACTGGTGCATAGAGCACGGCAGTTCAAGGCTTATTTGCCCCCCACCCACGTGAGGTGGTATGTGGGCCTTCCTGTTAGTATTCGGGCAAGGATGAAAAAATGGGGAGACTTATGGTGGCAAAACAGGGAATATGGGGACGATCGATTTGGCGGCGGGTGAAAAGCGATCAGGTTGCGAAACATCTTAAACCCATATTGTTGCGCAAAGTGGCTAGCTGTGCAGCAAATGGTCAAGTTTAGACTGCCGGTATGGTACACTTGTATAGTAGTGGAGCACCGTAGTTTTCTTGCCCAAGCCATCATCCGGCTTTCTGATGTCTGCCAAGCCCCATTTTTTTCCAGAGTGGTTCCCTCTCGACTTCACTCCCAGGACAATCTTGCTGATCTTTTTTCCCGATTTTTTTTCATCCTTGCCCGGGAGTATGGGACAGCTTTCATAAATAGCTTTAGGATGCATCTACAGTACGAGCACAGTATGGGAAGGGAGCTGTTGCACTGTGCAGCACTGTACAATCCCTCAACTTACTTGTACTTTTCTGGGAACGACAGCTAAGAGTACCGGTATCATTGGAGAAGCGGGGCTTTAGCAGAGCAGGAAGGTGGAAAGAAAACCTTTCCTTGCCTTTAACCACGCGAAGGGGTTAGGCGAATGATCCTAGGTGCAGGTGCAACCCGTGCCCGGTGGGAGCTGTAGCCTACGGTGGTGAAGGAGCTCTGGCATTTTCTGTCGGACCCGGGGGCAAATCCTTTCATGTGGCGACGGGATTCTGCCAATTTATTGAAAAAAGAACCGTGGGGTTATGATGGCGATGATAAAAATGGGAAGAAAGAGAAAGTGGCTGAGATACCATGTACGCAGTTGAAATGAATATTTTGTGCTCCACCTTCGCCCAGCGAGAATCACCATGACGTTCGGTGCACATTGAGGAAAAATCAAACCCCATACAGTAAGTCAACCACCAATGCAAGTCTCAGCGTCTCACAGCCGTTTCCTGTGTTCTGCCGACGCTGTGTTCGGACATGGGTTGAGCGCCTGGGCTGCCCGGAGTCATAGCAGTCTCGTCTCACCCCTCCAAAGGCAGCTCCACGAGGGTTTCTTTCATTACAGTATCAGCAATGCACTTGGCTACACCTTCCCGCAATACCGGTCCAAAAATCAGGAGTAGGAAAGGGAAAGGAAAGGGCCAAGAGGGAAAAGTCGATGTGGCCCTCCGGTCTCCGACCTTCGAGGAACCTATTTAATAGGTCCGGAGGCCCAGCCCATGCCAGGTCCGGAGCTCCACGGAAAAAAAAAAACCTTTCCTTCCAGCCTATACAACCTATCCGTGCCTTGTTCCGATGCCAATTTTGGTTATCAGAGATAGAACAGTAAATAGGGTGCTTTGACGTATATAGCCTTCACCTCCATTCTTAACTTCGATTGCCTCTTCATCATCGTCCCCGTCAATTGTCAACGACCTTCGTTCGTGAGGTCCGAGTATCTTTCAACATTGACCATTCGGGTGACGCAATTCTCGAAATTCTTTCTCCTTAGCCACCTCCCCCACCAACATCAGGAATTGAGCTCTGGTAAATTTCTTTCGCCATCTGTGAAGTTCCCTGGGGTATTAAACAGTGTTGCTGGGTTCTTCAGGCTTGAGGGAAGATGTCTTCGTCCTCTTACCCACGAAGAGGTCTTACTATGCCCGGGATACCACTCCCTGTAGAGGATACTTTGCAACGGGAACCTGATGAAGAAACTGGATTACTGCGGCCCCATGGCCCTCGAAATGCCCAACCAGGCTATATACTCATCTCCAGATCCCCGCCATCTCCACCGACTCCACTGGGGAAGCAAAATTCTCGCTCTTTCTTTCATAGTTCATATCATGGCCATCACTTGAATGGTAAGTAACCAGCTCTTTCCCGACATATCCCCATTGATACCTTACCTAACGGAACAATACAAGTAGACCCTGACAAAGTCACATGGCCACATTACACTTCCTCCTTGGGAGTTCGAGATCAAACGGCCGAGTTAGCAACATTAGCGCTGTCGGATACCGGCTCGGTGCGCGGTAGCCCGCCTCTTCGGCCCTTGTCGTCTTCATATCCTGATATCGGGCTAGGCTCTACAGCGGAGGGGAGTCCTAATAGAGACGGGGTAACAGTTACGATAGCAGAGCCCGCATCCGAAAGTGAGATTCTAACCAAGATTCCTGGGAAATCTTACTTAACACATCTCCTACGAAACTCACCGCCAGAGACAGAATCAGAACTGGAGACGGAAACGGAGGTACGGCAAGAGCATGAAGCCACGAGTAACAGCTCGGCTGCAGACGATCTGCCGCTATCCGATAATACAAAAGAACCACCGCCAACTCCGAAGGTGCACCCTGCGGGAAATGACACAAGATTATATGACGCCATTCAGCAGCCTAATGGTGATGCTGCCTCTCACCGCGATTATGGTGCAGTACCTAGAGCGGATCTTATAAAGGTCATTGCATGGCCGACTGGGAAAGGATTGAACGTTGTGAAGAGTCTGCTTCACAAACGAAAGATGTGGAGGAAGCAGGAAATTTGGGAAAATATGGTGGTCAAACCAGTAGGATGCCTTCCTGCTGTTTTATTAGGGCTGCTGTTGAACGTGCTAGATGGGTTATCTTATGGTGAGTAGTTTATTCACAACCCCTATTGTGATATTAGAAGTTGAGAGCTAACAGGGTTGTAGGAATGATTTTATTCCCCCTTGGGCAGAGTATTTTCAGTGACCTTGGCCCTGACGGTTTATCAATATTTTATGTGAGCTGTATAGTGTCACAGCTAGTGTACTCATGTGGTGGAAGCATCTTCAAGGGTGGGATTGGTTCCGAAATGGTTAGTTACCGTGCTAGACCCCACCAATGAATAGCAAGCATTTGTCTCATATCACGCCTGAACCATGTCTCACTCGACGCTATTGCTAACAATCAATAGATTGAAGTTGTCCCATTCTTCCACAAGATGGCCTTTACAATTCTCAATCAGGTTGGGGAGAATAGGCCTAAGGCTGTCATAGCAACAACTATATTGTCTTACTCTCTCAGCTCAATTCTCACCGGTGCCGTATTCTTTGCACTCGGATATCTTAAACTTGGCTCCCTCACTGGATTCTTTCCTCGCCACATTCTAGTTGGCTGTATAGGTGGTGTAGGATGGTTTCTCGTTGCGACTGGCCTCGAGGTATCAGCCAGATTGGATGGTAACCTCAGCTACGATTTAGAGACTCTCCAACTTCTTGTGGAGCCTGCGACCCTGGTGCTCTGGACCGTTCCTTTATTTCTTGCGATAATACTAATCATCATTCAACGTTTCATCAAACATCCTTTAATTGTCCCCCTGTATTTTCTAAGTATACCTGCCGTGTTCTATCTTGCAGTGTTAGCTGTTCCCAACCTTGATATTGCCCTCCTGCGAGATCGAGGCTGGGTTTTTGAGCTTCCCCAAGCCGGAGTACCTTTTTATCATTTTTATACATTATATGGTCAGCCAGTCTCTATTATCTCCTTAGTCTGAATGGTTATATACTGATATTGTGGACAGACTTCAGCGAGGTCGATTGGAAGGCACTTGCCAGCACTGTGCCAGCCATGTTCGCTTTGACATTCTTTGGAATCCTTCATGTGCCAATAAACGTTCCAGCATTAGGGGTCTCCACTGGGGAGGATAACGTTGACGTCGATCGCGAGCTTATTGCACATGGAATTTCAAATGCAATGTCGGGTTTCGCTGGTAGTATTCAAAACTACCTTGTTTATACCAATAGTATTTTGTTTATTCGGAGTGGAGGCGACAGTCGGATGGCTGGGATAATGCTTGCTATTGGTACTTTTGGTATTATGGCAATTGGTCCCACCATAATCGGATATATTCCAGTCATGGTCGTTGGCGCACTTATATTCTTACTTGGAATCGAGCTCTTGCGTGAAGCCCTCTATGACACGTGGGGTAAACTTTCTGGGCTCGAATATCTAACGGTAAGTGATTCGGTCGTCTATGCCTCCTCCATTACGAAGTATCTTATTGGTTGCTGACTGTTTCCCGATTTCAACACTAGATTTGTATAATCGTTGTTACCATGGGAGCATGGGACTTTGTGATTGGTATTCTGATTGGCATAGTTCTGGCCTGTATGTCTTATGTTGTCCAGACATCCCAAAAGCCGGCAATTCGTGCGATATATTCTGGCGCTATTGCCCGTTCAACCGTTCGGCGGCACCCTAACCAGCAACGCTTCCTACGGAAAGTTGGGCCCCAAATACAGGTATTCAAGCTTGTTGGATACATGTTCTTTGGCACAATCGCTTCAGTGGAGAGTAAGATAAGGAGTCTTTTAGAAGAAAAGAATTTCCAGAAACAACCTATTAGATTCCTAATCGTCGATCTTTTATATGTCAATGGAGTGGACTTCTCGGCCGCGGAAGCATTCACTAGAATGCGGAGGTTACTCTCAGCCAAGAATGTGGAGATGATATTGTCTAGCGTTCGATCTGAGAGCGGAGTTGGTAGGGAACTACGAGCTGTTGGAGTATGGGGAGATAACGATAAGATCCAAGTCTTCCAAGACCTAAATGCAGCACTCGAAGCTTGTGAAAACGAATTCCTGAGAGCTTTCTACCTTCATCGTGATGAGCTTGCCCAGAGGAAACATAATCCCCCGATGCACCTTGGTAAGACCCAATCTCTAGTTAGACATCAGTCAGCATAGCTAACTATAAACAGATGTCCCGAACCGGAGCCTGAACGATCTTCATGACATTGAAGTGGGGTATAGCTCCCCACGGCGGAACCTCCTCAAGTTAGCAGCTGCATCAACACTTAGAGAATCGGAATCGGAATCGGAATCCCAACCCTCAAAATGGAAGAATTTCAAACAGCCGCTCCCACTCATTTTGCAAACATTCCAGGAGATGACGGACAAGAATGAAGATTTTTGGTTCCGTGCGGTTCCTTTTTTCGTTCGGAGGGAATTTGCTCAAGGGAGCGTCGTATTCTCGAGGGGGGTAAGCATCCCGCGATAACGAGTTAGGGATATAAGAGCGCAGATCTAACTCGTCCAGGATAAATCTAAGGAATTCTATCTCTTGGAAGAAGGCATGTTCCGAGCTGAATATGACCTGGAGCAGGGTAAATACTTTGAAAGCATCGTCGCTGGTGAGTTTCCATCACATTGTTTATCTTATTATCCTATTCATGAGGGACTAATATATATCAAAATAGGGACGACTTGCGGGGAAC
>Ga0307507_10003389_pt1 | contig 31103 bp, 4 predicted proteins | sample 7_EM_MG_FD_207223 | JGI IMG/M metagenome (GOLD analysis project Ga0307507, IMG submission 207223) | Populus trichocarpa ectomycorrhiza microbial communities from riparian zone in the Pacific Northwest, United States - 7_EM | ecosystem: Host-associated > Plants > Roots > Unclassified | place... | reverse complement strand
GTCTTCGTGTGCCAGGTACAAGGTATAAATAGGGGTTGTAGGGGAACGTGCGTAGGTGTCTCGGGACGAACGTGAGCACGGGTCAAGAACGTCAAAGACGCGCAGAGACGTGAGAACGAGTAAGTCCCGTGACAGTTCTTAAATATAAATACTACCTAACTAGAGAAGCCTATTTAAGTAAAAAGCTATAATAGCTAAGCTGGTAAGCTGGTTACCTATATCTTAAAGCTATATATTGCTATTAATAGACAATACTAGTTTAGTATCCCCTTCTATATCCTAGACCTAGGGTCTTATAATATAATTCTCAGTTAAAAATATATATCCTACTTTAATATTTGGTTAAATATGCGATAAAGACAGTTTATCTAGCCAGAGAATAGACTAAAATTACCCTCCTTTATTAGAGAAATTTGGACTAACCGCAAGATACTAGCTATAAAGGCTAACCCTATTTATTAATAGGATATTAGAGACCGCAACCTAGCCTTTACCTAAGAAAATGCCCACTGTAAGGCTGGTAAAAATTCTATACTAATAATAATACTCTCCTAAAGCACTATAGTTAAGGAGGACTCTACTTATAAAAGTAGAATAGATAGTAATATAGACAACTTTTAAATTATGGAGATCTAGCTAATATAGAAAAGGATATACTAATAAGATATAAAGGATAACCTTTAGAAGATATAGCAAGAGCTAAAAGGAGTAAGGATAACGCTAATATACTAAAAGCCCCTAGGGCTATAGACACCCCTACTACTACACAATACTCCTATAGTAGATATTACGGCAATTAGTGCTATAGGTTTTTACTTTAATATATACTAAAAGGACAATAAAGTCTTTATAACTAGCTTATATAAAATTAACTAGATTATTAATAAGAAGAAAGAAGGGCTAGTAAAGAAAATAGATAAAGAATTAGTTAAGCGCCTTCTCTTTACTTACCTCTTAAACTATAGAGACGCGTTCTTAAAAGTAGCTTTAGATATACTACCCCCCTACTAAACCTATAATTATAAGATTTAGTTAGAGGCTAATAACTCTCTAGGCTATAGCCCCCTTTACTAGTAAACTATAGAAGAACTAAAAGCTATAAAATAGTACCTAATTAATAACCTTTATAAAGGGTTTATTAAACTAAGTTAGGCCCCTTTTACTTCCTCTATTCTATTTATAAAGAAACCTAATAAAGGCCTCCACTTCTATATTAACTATTAGAAACTAAACGCTATTACTTAAAAAGATTATTACTCTCTCCCTCTAATTAATAAGACTCTTATATATTTAAGCTAAGCTAAGATCTTTATAAAGCTTAACATCTATTAAGCTTTCTACTAAATTAGGATAGACCCTATATTAGAGGACCTAATAATATTCTATACCTACTACAGTTCTTATAAATATAAAGTCCTTCCTTTTAGACTAATAAATAGGCTAGCTATATACCAACGGTATATAAATAATGTTCTTTTTAACTACCTTAATAAATTTTGCATATTATACCTAGATAACGTTCTTATATACTTAGACAATAAATTTAAGCACTAAGTTCACGTTAAAAAGGTCCTAAAGAGGCCGCGGAATACAGGCCTATAAGTTAATATTAAGAAATATAAATTTGGAGTAAAACGAATAAAGTACCTTAGGTTTATTATTAGCATAAAGGGAATTAAAGTTAATCCTAAGAAGGTTAAGGTAATATATAACTAAAAACCCCCTTATACTATAAAAGGTATCTAGTCCTTTCTAGGCTTCTATAACTTCTACTATTGGTTTATTTATAATTATAGGGTTATGGCTAAGCCTCTTATATAACCAACTAAGAATAATACGCCTTTTATTTTTAACAATAATTATATAAAAGCTTTTAAGGAATTAAAGGACTAACTTACCTCCTCCCTAGTTCTCCATCACTATAATCTAGACCTTAAATTAATGCTAGAAACGGACACCTTTAATAGAGTAGTAGTGGGGGTTCTCTTATAGTTATACCTAGATGGCAAGTAGTACCCTATTACGTTTTCTTAAAAATGATGGCCCTAGCTAAGTATAACTATAAGGTGTATAATAAAGAAATGCTGGCTATTATATAATTGTTGTCCTAGTGGCGTATAGAGCTTAGAAGCACAGACTCTTGGATTAAAGTTTATACTAATTATAAAGCCCTTAAGTATTTTATAATAATAAAGCAGCTTACTAGTTAATAGGCTAAGTAGACTAAAATACTCTTCTAATTCTTCTTTATAATTATATACCGCCCTAGTAGGCAAAATTCTAAAGCTAATGCCCTTACCTAGAGAGAATAGGATATAGATGTGACGGGCTTATACAAATGCTTCTAAACCGAAGCTTGTAGATTGCTACTATACAAGAATACTAAGCTAAGGAGAAGAAGGAGAAGAAGACTGTTAGAGACTAATAAGATATAAGGGGTTGCCAAGGCGCTAGTAGCAAGCGAGCTAATGGCGATTTTCCATACCGGGCATGGAAAATCCTAATTGGCTAGCTCTACGAGTAGTGCTGGTAGATTGCCCAGAAATGCGGCGAATTGCCCTAGAAACGGCAATGTAGTAGGTAATACGCTCCAGCACCATTACATTACCCCCCCCCCCCTCTCCCAAAAAAGCCTGCCCTTAGGCTTTATCCAAGTTCTTTATTATTATTTAGATTATTATAGTTATTTAACCCCTTTTCCTAGCATTTAATCTAGCTGTCTAATTTGCGTAGTAGTCTAGGGAGGTTTAGGTGGGCTAGGTGGAAATCTTGTAGCTTATAGGGAGAGTACTTAAAATTGGATACGGGGTACTATTCTAGATCTTCGTTATGACCTACCTAGCTTGCATAGTATTTTAAGGTACTACGGTCCTTTTTAACTGCTAAAATCTCTTTAACTTCCTATTCTTCGTCCTCTGCAATTTGAATTGGTGGTAGGGGGTTGTTATACTGTCTAGGTAATAGGTTGTCCGTGGCCTTCCGCAGTTGGTCTAGAGAGAAGATAGGGTAGATCTTTATTAACTCTGGTAGTTTAACCTTAAAAGAGTGCCCTACCTTTTTAGGGATCTTATAGGGCCTAGCTATTTAGTGGTCTAGCTTATAGCTTGGCCTCTAGGTCTTCTAGTTCCTTATTAACACCTATACTTTATCTCCTATATAAAAGTCTACCTTGTAACGATATTGGTTTATATTAGACTCTTTTTTCTCTTATACTTTTTTTATAATTGCTTGAGCAGTCTCCCAGGCTCTATATATTCTCTTAGCAAATATCTAGGCCTTTTTATAGCTGAGGCGTTCGCGGGCCGTTATAGGTCCTATAGGTCTATCCCAATTAAAGAATGTTCATGGCTTATATCTATAGAGTAACTTAAATAGTAACATTTCTATACTATTATAAGGGAGCGTAAGCTATGCGTAGTCTATTATAGGCAGTAGTTCCAACTAGTTGTCCTAGTAGTAATTAACAAAGGGGCGAAGTTACTGGTTAAGGTATTAATTTATAATCTTAGTTTAGCTATTAATCTAAAAGTGGAATATAGTAAAGAGCTTAATCTTAATCCTAAGGATCCGGCAGAATTTATTCTAGAAGTCTAATATAAACTAGGGTCTATAATTAAAGACAATTAACTTAAGAGCGCTATAAATCTAGTAAATATTATTAATATATATACAGGCTATATCTTTTATAGTTATAGTCTTAAAGCAGGGGAGGGAAATGGCTTACTTACTTAGTTGGTTAACTACCATAAAGGCTATATTATAGCCATATTTGTTCTTTAGGAATAATTTAAAGTCCATTATAATATACTGCTAAAGGCGTTTAGGAACTAGTAGTAGTTATAACTACCTAGGGGTTTAATTTCTAGGGGTATTTGCCTATTTGCAAGTATAACAATTTCTAATAAATTATTCTATGTTGGACAGGAGTCCTCGCTAGTAGTAGCAAGGCGCTAGTAGTTAGTGGGTTTTATCTTAACTAGGGTACGCTATAGAGACTTAACAGTGGGCTTTATGGATTAGTTCTGTTTATAGGTTGTTAACGTCTGGAACTATAAGCTATTCTTAGTATAGGAGTAGTCCGTCTTCTATTTCTAAATTGGGGTTATCTTCTATAGCTTGGTCTTACAGGGCTTTTAGGGATTTAGCTATGCGGTTTGCAATTAGGATGCGGTTAATTAGTCCTATTAGTTTATCTAGGATTTCTCCTTCTATAGGCGCTAGCTTATTCCGTTTGGAGCTTAGTTTCTTAAGGATATGTAGATTAAGCTGTTTGGGACAAAGGAGGGTACGTGTCTAGTGCTAAGCCTTTAGCTTATCCTATGGTTCCACGTCCTATTCCCTCTAGGTAAGGGCATTAGCTTTAGAATTTTGCCTACTAGGGCGGTATATAATTATAAAGAAGAATTGGGAGAGTATTTTAGCCTATCTAGCCTATTAACTGGTAAGCTACTTTATTGTTATAAAATACTTAAAGGCTTTATAATTAGTATAAACTTTAATCCAAGAGTCTGTGCTTCTAAGCTCTATACGCCACTAGGACAACAATTATATAATAGCCAGCATTTCTTTATTATATACCTTATGGTTATACTTAGCTGGGGCTATTATCTTTAAGAAAAATGTAATAGGGTACTATTTGCTATCTAGGTATAACTATAAGAGAACCCCCGCTACTACTTTATTAGAGGCGTCTATTTCTAGCATTAATTTAAAATCTGGGTTATAGTAATGGAGAACTAGGGAGAAGGTAAGTTAGTTCTTTAACTCCTTAAAGGCTTCTATATAATTATTGCCAAAAATAAAAGGTGTGTTGTTCTTAGTTAGTTATATAAGAGGCTTAGCTATAACCCTATAGTTATAGATAAACTAATGGTAGAAGTTACAGAAGCTAAGAAAGGACTAAATACCTTTTATTATATAAGGGGGTTTCTAATTACGTATTACCTTAACCTTTTTAAGGTTAACTTTAATTCCTTCTATACTAACAATAAACCCAAGGTACTTTATTCGCTTTACTCTAAATTTGTATTTCTTAATATTAACTTATAGGCCTGCATTCCGCAGCCTCTCTAGGACCTTTTTAATGTAAACTTAGTGCTTAAGTTCATTATCTAAGTATATAAGAATATTGTCTAGGCATGCCATATAGAATTCGTTAAGGTAGTTAAAAAGAATATTATTTATATACTATTGGTATATGGCTAGCCCATTTATTAGTCTAAAAGGAAGGACTTTATATTTATAAGAACTGTAGCGGGTATAGAACGTTGTTAGATCCTCTAATATAGGGTCCATTTTAATTTAGTGGAAAGCTTAGCAGATATTAAGCTTTATAAATATTTTAGCTTAGCTTAGACATGCAAGGGTTTTATTAATTAGTAGAAAAGGGTAATAATCTTTCTAAGTAATAGCGTTTAGTTTCTAATAGTTAATATAAAAGTGGAGGCCTTTATTAGGTTTCTTTATAAATAGAATAGGGGAAGTAAAAGGAGCCTAACTTAGTTTAATAAACCCTTTATAAAGGTTGTTAATTAAATACTATTTTATAGCTTTTAGTTCTTCTATAGTTTACTAGTAAAGGGGGCTATAGCCTAGAGAGTTATTAGCCTTTAGCTAAACCTTATAATTATAGGGTTAGTAGGGGGGTAGTATATCTAAAGCTGCTTTTAAGAACGCATCTCTATAGTTTAAGAGGTAAGTAGGGAGAAGGCGCTTAACTAGTTCTTTATTAGTTTCCTCTACTAGCCCTTCTTCCTTCTTGTTAATAATCTAGTTAATTTTATATAAGCTAGTTGTAAAGACTTTATTATCCTTCTAATATATATTAAAGTAAAAACCTATAGCACTAATTGCCGTAATATCTACTATAGGAGTATTGTGTAGTAGTAGGGGTGTCCGTAGCCTTAGGGGCTTTTGGTATATTAACGTTATTCTTACTCCTTTTAGCTCTTACTATATCTTCTAAAGGTTGTCTCTTATATCCTATTAGTACGTCCTCTTCTATATTAGCCGGATCTCCATAATCTAGAAGTTATCTATATTACTATCCGTTCTACTTCTATAAGTAGAGTCCTCCTTAACTGCAGTACTTTAGGGGAGTATTATTGTTGGTATAGAGTTCCTACCGGCCTTGCGGCGGGTATCTTCTTAGGTAAAAGCTAGGTCGTGGTCTCTAATATCCTATTAATAAATAGGGTCAGCCTTTATAGCTAATGTCCTACAGTTAGTCCGAATTTCTCTAACAAAGGAGGGTAATTTCGGTTTATTCTCTGGCTAGACAAACTGTCTTTGTTATATATTTAACCAAATATTAAAGTAGGACATCTATTTTTGGCTAAGGATTATATTATAGGACCCTAGGTCTAGGATACAGAAGGGGATACCAAACTGGCGTTGTCTATTAATAGTAATATATAGCTTTAGGATATGGGTAACCAGCTTACCGGCTTAGCTATTATAGCCTTTTACTTAAATAGGCTTCTCTAGTTGGGTAGCATTTATATTTAAGAACTTAGCAACATTATTTATATAAGCAGTATTTATAAAGGTAAAGCTATTTACTCTAGTGTTAATAAGGGTATTTATATTAACTCTATATCCATTTTAAGATGCTATACATAGAACCATAAAGTATTTTCCACCTATTAGCTAACTTAGATTAATCTCTTTAGGATTAATAGGATACCTTAGGGGGGAGTCTTTTCCTAAGGTTCTTCTTTTCCTAACTTATTAGACGTTTCTTCTTCCTCTATCTCCTTAATATTATCCGTATCCTTTAGCTCTAGGTAGAACGTAGTAAAGTAACTATTCTTTCTGTAATTAAAGCACGTGACCATGGTAGGGTTAATTAGGGTATTGTAATAAGCATTAACTAAAGGCGTAGTACGTAATAAGTTGGGCGAGGCTTAAGGGTAGGTAGTTATAATTGCTTTTAGTATAAGGGCGATTATAGTTTATCTTCTAATACTAGCTCCTATTAGTATAGCAGATAGGTTACAGTTACTATAGGGCCACTTTAGTTAATTAGAACAAGCATTAATTCATTTTAGTTCTAAATCTAGTAACGAATATTAGGCTGCAAGTCTTTAGTAGGTTAGTAGGTCGTTTAAGGCTACTATAATCTTCTCTTATAGTCAGACCATTAGCTTGTTGTATAGGTCCAAATGGTAGTTTATAGGGGGAACCTAGCCTTTGCCTACTAGGTATAAGAACTAAGTCTAGAACTTAGTAAAGAATTAGTTTAATTTTATTATTAGGCAATTATAGTTATAATAGGCATCCCGTACTTTATTTAAATTAATATAAATAGCAGCTAAATACTATATTATCTCGTTAACAGATATAAACCAAATAGGTAACTTGTCTTTAAACTTGGCCTAGAGGTGTCGCTAGGCGTCCCTAATGGTTTAACTAAAGAGGTAGAGCATTTTAGCTTCCTTAGAGGGGAAATGGTTGTCGTTAACATAAAGCTTTCCTTACACCTAAATTCTCTAGTTTTTAAAGGTTGGGTCTATACCATCTAATAATAGTAGGGGGTTAGGGAGCTTAACGGACTTTAACTGCTTTATTATTATATCCGTACTTTCTAGTATATCGCATTTGGTTAAGTAAATGGGTTAACTAAGGCTTTATATAGGGGAGGCTGGGCTATTTTATAAGGCAGTAAGGCTTTCTAGGATCTCCTTTAAAGTCTCTTGCGTGCTTTAGGCTTAAAGATAATTAACCTTCTAATTAGCTGCAAGGGCACAAATCTGCTTATATATACCTATAATATTGTTATTATCTTCAATTTCTAATCCTAATTGGATCTTATGTTCCTCTTAAGTAGAGGCAGGTCTTTTAGATAAGCTTGCTTCAGGCGCCATTGTCAGCTTTCTAAGGTTTATTAGAATTATACTATTCGGTTTTAATTCTGGGGGTGCAGGTTAAGTACAGTCTGGCCTATAAAGTGGGATATTATTAGGGCCTTCTTAGGCGTAGTAGTGTGAGTTTTTTTTAATGTCTAAGTATAACGCGTTAACGCGTCGTTGTAGACAAAGGTCTTCTTTTAGGGTGGGATATTATTAAGGCCTTCCCAGGCAATATAGGGAGAGCTTAGTATAATGTAATAGGCTTATATAAATGCTTCTAAACCGAAGCTTGTAGATTGCTACTATATAAGAATACTAAGCTAAGGAGAAGAAGAAGAAGAAGACTATTAGAGACTAATAAGATATAAGGGGTCGCCAAGGCGCTAGTATCAAGCGAGCCAATGGCGATTTTCTATGCCGGGCATAGAAAATCCTAATTGGCTAGCTCTATAAGTAGTGCTAGTAGATTGCCCAGAAATGCGGCAAATTGCCCTGGAAACGGCAATATAGCAGGTGACGCGCTCCAGCACCGTCATAATGGAACTATAGGATAAGCTAAAGGCTTAGCACCGGATATATACCCTCCTCTGTCCCAAATAGCTTAACCTATATATTCTTAAGGAACTAAGCTCTAAATGGAATATACTAACGCCTATAGAAGGAGAGATCCTAGATAAACTAATAGGACTAATTAACTATATCCTAATCGCAAACCATATAGCTAAATCCCTAAAAGCCCTTTATAACTAAGCTATAGAAGGTAACCCTAATTTAGAAATAGAAGACGGACTGCTCTTATACTAAGAACGGCTTATAGTTCTAGATATTAATAACCTATAAACGGAACTAATCTATAAAGCCTACTATTAAGTTTCTATAGCATATTCTAGTTAAGATAAAACCCACTAACAACTAGCGCCTTGCTACTATTAGTAAGGCCTCCTATCTAATATAGAATAATTTATTAGAAATTATTATGCTTATAAATAGGTAGATACCCCTAGGTGGTTATAACCACCACTAGTTCCTAAACGCCCTTAGCAGCATATTATAATGGACTTTAAATTATTCCTAAAGGATAAACATGGCTATAATATAGCCTTTATGGTAGTTAACCAACTAAGTAAGCAAGCTATTTCCCTCCCCTACTTTAAGGCTATAACTATAAAGAATATAGCCCGTATATATATTAATAATATTTACTAGATTTATAGCGCTCCTAAGTTAATTATTTCTAATTATAGACCCTAGTTTATATTGGACTTTTAGGATAAATTCTACCGTATTCTTAGGATTAAAATTAAACTCTCTACCGCATTTCATCCTTAGACTAATAGCTAAACTAAGATTATAAACTAATACCTTGACTAGCAACTTTGCCTATTTATTAATTACTACTAGGACAACTAGTTAGAACTACTGCCTATAATAGACTACACACAGCTTACGCTCCCTTATAATAGTATAGAAATATTACTATTTAAGTTATTCTATAGATACAGGCCATAAACATCCTTTAATTGGAATAGACCTATAGGACCTATAACAGCCCGCGAACGCCTCAGCTATAAAGAGGCCTAAACATTCGCTAAGAGAATGCATGGAGCCTAGGAGACTGCCTAAGTAATTATAAAAAAGGTATAAGAGAAGAAAGAGGCCAATATAAACTAATATTGTCGCAAGGTAGACTTTTATATAGGAGATAAGGTATAGGTGTTAATAAAGAACTAGAAGACCCAGAGGCCGAGCCATAAGCTAAATTATTAAATAGCTGGCCTCTATAAGATCCTTAAAAAGGTAGGGCACTCTTTTAAGGTTAAGCTACTAGAGTTAATAAAGATCCACCCTATCTTCTCTTTAAACTGACTGTAGAAAGCCACAGATAACCTATTACCTAGATAGTATAATAATCCCCTATAGCCAATTTAGATTATAGAGGACGAAGAATAGGAAGTTAAAGAGATCTTAGCAGTTAAGAAAGACTAAGGTACCTTAAAATACCGTGCAAGCTGGGTAGGTCATAATGAAGATCTAGAATGGTACCCCGTATCTAATTTTAAGTACTCTCCCTATAAGCTATAAGATTTCTACCTAGCCTACCCAGACCTCCTTAGACCACTATATAAATTAGACCGCTGGATTAAATGCTAGGAAGAGGGGTTAGATAACTATAATAATATAGATAACAATAAAGAACTTAGACAAAGCCTAAGGGCAGGCTTTTTTGGGAGGGGAGGGTAATGTAATAGTGCTAGAGCGTGTTACCTGCTACTTTGCCGTTTCCTAGGCAATTTGCGACAATCTGCTGTTTTATAGGCAATTTGCCGTTTTCTAGGCAATCTGCTAAATCCTGCCATATTCTGCCAAGTTGCTATTAGCTTGCTTACTACTAGCGCCTTAACAACCCTTTGTATCTTGCCAGTCTCTACTAGTCTTCTTCTCCTCCTTAGCTTAGTATTCTTGTATAGTAGCAATCTATAAGCTTTAGTTTAGAAGCATTTATACGAGCCCGTTATATGCTTAGCCTATAACTAATTCTATATCTCTATAATACTATAGGCACTATTAAAAGCAGTATATCTATAAGTTACCTTACTTTATACTTTTAAGGAACCTATAATAGTAAGACGATATTTCCTTACTAGCTATTATATTAAACCTAAAAAATAATCTAATACCTATACTTAACCTATAACGCCAATTAATTCTAAAAGAATTTAATTTATTAGCCCTAGCCTTAACCGTTAAGGGAAAGCCTAGTGGCTTAAAAGATTATAATAACCTTAATAAGGTAGATACTAATAATATCTTATCTTTTATTAACTATATAACTATAGATAAGCAAGTAGAAGAGTTACTATTTATTAAAATAAAAATATAAGACGCTAAGATATTTATAAAAATAGTAGTATAAGAACCTAATAAATACTACCGCCTTCTATAGAACTACTACCTAAAGCTTATATAAGCTAAAATGCATACTACCTAATATTGCGATATTATTTAAGACCTATAAGCTTATAAGGCGCTCGCTAATAATACGCGCTAAAGACCCACTTAATATATTCTCCGGACCTGTTATAACGAAAGGAGCTCTTGCTGCACCCGGCCCAAAAAGACCAAAATCAACCAAAAGAACCCTGAAAAACACCCAGAGAATCCCCCTAAGATGCATGCATCGCAGGGGAGGCACACGTCGACCGACGGTGGCTCGCACTCGCGCGCGACCGCCAGATCCACGCCTAATAACGGCCCTCTACAACAAAAATAGGCGAATACCACACCACAAAACAGAAACACCTCTATTAAGAAGGCATCTAACAAAATATAAAGCCTACTAAACGCGTCTAGTATCTAGAATTATGGGGGAGTAACTATTAGCTATAACAAACTAATACAGCTAGTAGAATGGCTCTGCCAGTCTAGTAAACCCTAAGCGCCTCTCTAGTAAACCCTTAATTAAACCCTCTAATGGCTAAGCAAAATTAAAAATAAATAAAACCCCCCCTTACTAGTAAACCGCACCTAGGCTGCCATAGCTGCGCTTTTATAGCATAGGGAACCTACCCCCCTTAAGATAATAACTAAGTATATAATTATAATATAACCAAATATAGAAAAAGTAGAGGGGCTTAGGGGACAATTAGAAATAGAAGTCCTTATAGAGATTTATAAAGAGGTTTATAATATAGTTATAGTCTAATACCTTAGGAGCAGAGATATTAGAGTTACCCTAAAGAACTAATAGGTAAAGGAATAAGCTATAAGGGTAGGGGACAGGCTAGGAGAATGTATTGGCATAAAAGTGCTCTATAAAGACTACCTAGTTAAAGTCCTAGTGGTTCCTATAAGCCTTAGGGTAGAAAAGGGACACTAGGTGGACAATATAGCAACTATATAGGAGATAGTAAAACAAATAGAACGCCTTATACTAGGCCTTAAGATTACCTAAATCCAATGGCTTTAATAGGAAAATGCAAACTAAGCAAATAATAAAAATAATAAGAGGATATAAGGGTCGCCAGAGACTCGCTAGGGAGACGCTAGTTAAATATATAGCTTCCTTATTATTAGCATATATATACTAGGAATATAAAAACTCCTTATCTAAAAAGGAATAATTATGAATGGCCTTATATATAACGCAAGGCTTTATAACCATAGACTACGCCTAGAATAATGCTACTGCTATATATAATAGGGATACACCTAATCTATATACGCAGTATAGGTGTGCTACGGCCACTATATAGGCCCCTATAATATAAGATACTGCTTAAATTAAGACTAAATAAAATGTGTAAACTGCTACTAAAGCACACATAAGGTGTAGGAGAGAGAAGACTGTATTAAATATAGGAGATGGAAGGTAAGGGCTTAACAGCTGTGGGAATAACTGTATACTAGGTTATATAAATGGAAATAACAGGAAATAAGCTAGGGGGACATAGGTGCCTTCCTAGCGTTTCCTACCTTTAGTACTAGGGGGCTAGGCTAGCTATTCTAAGCCTTAACAGGCTAGAAGTGGCGCCGCGTAATATTACTAGACTAGATAGGGATATAAGGGTTATAGGGGATATAAGGAAGAGGACGCCCTATAGGAAGACCCCTATGGACAGCTATAGCAAGCTTAAGACCAGGATAATTAAGAATTAGATTTAATACAGCAAATATAATATTTATAGCCAACCTATAAAGGGTATATAGCTAGCTAGTAAGAATAGGGGAGGAACTGGAGATAATAACAGATTTAGATATAGAAGCGCTAGTAGGAATACAAGATACGGGAATGGAAAGCTCTATATAAAATAAGTAGTAACCAGGGTATAGACATAAGAGATAGAAGTTCTAAATATCCTAGAGAAAGTAGAAATAGAAGAAGTAAGGAATAAAGGAGAGGTAAAGGACCCTTGCTAGGGGTCCGCCACCTATTTATTATATAGTATAACTGCGGTAACACAAACCACCGTCTTATAAGGCCTTTACTAGATAGTCTAGACCTAGAGAAATACTATATCCCTGCTATATAAGAGCCATACTATAATACCTACATATAATCAATATACTGCCCCTAATGATTCTAGCTCCTATACAAACCAAAAGCAGCTATACGCGTGTGCTTTATAATTAGCAAGGCTATTAGCCTATCCTTATAGTTATAGTAGGCAGTTAACCCAGATATTATAGTTATAACAATTTAGACATATAGGGGACCAGTATAAATTATTAATATGTATAACCCTAGGGTTAAAGGGGTCCCATAAATAGAGAATATTATATTAGTAATAAGCTTACTAAAAACTAAAGGCACAGAGTTTATCCTACTAGGAGATATAAACCTCTACTACCTGCGGTAGGGGGGTATCTATGTTGCTGCTAAATAATAGGTAGAGTGCCTACTAAGAGCTATAGACACCTAGGGCCTTAAGTTGGCTACCCCCCTAGGAGCAACTATATGGCAATAAGGAACCTCCAGAAGCATAATTAACCTTATATTTATGGACAAAGGCCTATACCAAAGACTTAAAAGGTGCAACCCTAAAGAAGAATAGGCACTTGCTTTAGACTATATCCCCATCCAGATACAGCTAGATTTGGATATTAAGGCGCAACTAAGTAGTAAAAGATACGCAATAAGGAAGCTTAAGATAAATAGTTTCCTTAATATAGTTAAACAACAACTTTAAAACTTAGAAGAAATCCACCTAATACCAAATAAGCGAGGCTTATTAGCTACCCCTAAGGAAATTAACCAAAGACTAGAAAGGATCTAGGTAGCAATTAAAAATAGGCTAAAAAAGCACTGCCTAGTCTTAAGACTAGGCCCCTATAGGCGATATGCATGGTCCGGATAATGCGCGGTTCTTATTACCAGCTAATAACAAGCAAGAAGGAAATATATAAGCAGCCACAACCCTAAAGATAAAAGACGATATAAAGACATAAGAAACCAGTTAAAGAATACCCTAAAGAAAGAAGCAAGAAATAACTGGAGATGGTTTATAAACAAGTATACTTTTAACTTAAGCCTCCTCTATAATAAGGGCCTTTAGGCTATAGTAAAATGGGTAAAGAAAAAGGCAGGGCGCCTAGCAGAAAACCTATACTTACCACCCCTATAAAGAGCAGGGGAATTATAGGCTACTAATAATAATAATAAGAAGGTAAAGATCCTTATAGAAAGGTTCTTCCCCTAACTAGCTCTGGTAGACCTTAGTAATATTATAGGTAAAACACCAGTAACTTACCTAAGGGTTAATAGCGATATAATAATAGAGGAAATGGCTAGAACTATTAGCCGCCTTTTAAACAATATAGTACTAGGACTAGATGGGATTCCAAATAAGGCCTTAAAAACCTATGGACCATTTATAGCACCCTAGCTTACAGATATAGCTAGGGTATGCTTTGCTATAGGCTACTACCCACAACTTAGAAGATCTATAACGACGGTTATTCTATAGAAAGAAGGTAAAGTAGACTACTTAATCCTAGAAAGCTACCGCCCTATTGCCTTAAAAAACACCCTTAGCAAGATCTTAGAAAAGATAATAGTAGATTATATAGCAGACATAGCTAAGGAATACGCCCTACTACTACAAAGCTAAATAGGGGCAAGAAAGAACCGCTTAACACTATTAGCACTTACGCTACTCACTGCCACTATTAAATCCGCATAGGCGATGCAAAGGGACTTTATAGTATTAATGCTCAGCCTAAATATTAGTGGCGCCTATAATAACGTACCCTATAAGCGTCTTCTATATATCCTTATGGCAAAAGGCTTCCCAGAATAGATTATATAATTTATTTAAGGGTTTACGGGTTAGAAAAAAATATTACTGGTTTTTAGCAGATACTAGAGCCCCCCTATTACAGTTATAACAGGAATACTATAAGGATTACCCCTCTTACCTATACTCTTCCTTTTCTTTATAAGCAACCTACTTAACTTTTTTAAGGAAGGGGCGACCTAGGGGATAGGCTTTATTAATGACATAAACCTAATTACATATAGGCCAATAGCCGCAGAGAATTGCAGAACACTAAAGAAAGCTTATAATACCTATATAGAATAGGCAAGATAATATAGAGTCTAATTCTTACTAGAGAAATACTAGCTAATCTATTTTATAAGAAAACGCAACTAATCTGCAGATCTCTAGCATATAATTCGTATTTAAGGCTTTAGGGGTTAACCAGTTCAGGGCCTAAGGGTATTAGGAGTATAGGTAGATAGTAAGCTCCGGTGGAGCGTATATGCGGCATAAGCGGCCCACAAGGGCTAAGTATAGTACATTATATTATCCAGGATTGTTAATTCTATATGGGGTCCATGCTTCTAGAGGTCACGCCTACTATATACAGCAGTTGTCCAGCTAACCATAACATACGGGTCCAGTATTTGGGCCATTGGAGAATCTAAGAAAGGCCCCGCTAAAGCGCTCCTTAAACTACTCTAAAAGGTTTAAACAGCCTACCTCTAGAGTATAATAGACGGATATAAGCAAACGGCTATAGCACTACTTAAGAAGGAAGCCAATATTCCCCCTCTATAACTATATATTAAAGCCGCTGTAATGCAAAGGGTGCAAAATAAATGCAACTTTAATGTTATAAAGTATATTAAGACACGCCTAAATAGACTATAGAGGGACCTTAGGGCGCCCTATAAAAGAATAAACCAACAACCCTAAAGTAGGGAAGATATATTAGAGAAATAGGTAAAGAAAGTAGAAGAAAAATGGTGCTGCTTTAGGGCCTAGGCCTATATAGAGGAGGAAGGGAGACGCGTAAGAGGCTAGTAAAGATAATAGTAAGTAAGAGAAAGGAGCCAAAGTAGAGCATAAAAGAACGCTAGGAAACCATCTACTGTAATATAATACTAGCTGGACCAATACTGGAGAGGTGTATAGGAGTTAAAGGTATAGAGGCTAACTAAGGCAAGAGGAACCCAAGCCGTAGCATGGTTAATACTATAGGGGGTAAACACTCTAGGGCTCTAAAAAGGCCTAATAAAGGTAGAAAATATAATGGCAACACTCTTAAGAATAGGAATAATAGGACTAAAAGACTGGCTCTGCTAGGTGGGTGTCCTAGTAGGTAGCCTAAGATGCGAATATGGCTAGCTAAGACGGACACTAAAACATGTAATACTTTATGCCCCTTATACACCAACTAAGAAGTAATGCTCTTAGTAGCTGGTATAGAGAACTATAATACACTACTCTTAATATAAAAAGGCCTAAGGTGGTTACCCAGTGGCTTATTAGCCAAAATATACTAAACCAGTTCTGGGTTGCAAAGGAAATAGCAATAGAGGGTAGAGGGGCGAGCAATGGGCGCCCCCTAATAACTCTACAGTAGTAGAGTAAAGTTTGCGATACTAGCGCGTCCATAGGCTTGTTACGGCAGCAGTGGTTCCTAAGGAGGTCAAAAAGTAAGGTAATAGAGCACCATAGGCGACTTGCAGGCGCCTTACAGGCGCCTTATAGGCGAGTCCCAAAAGGCAGGGAGATGGATCACGGGGTTTTCTTAAGTAGAGTTTTCTCCCTATATGTATATAAGGAGTAGTCCGCGTGGGCCCAATAGGGATCTAAATCGGACGTTAAGCAATGAATAATAATAATAATAATAATAATAATAATACGCGCTAAGAGACTAAAGATAACCTCTATATATCTAAACATGACATTTAACGGTTAAAGAAAGCTAAAATTATACCTATTACTATAGTTACTAAAAAGGAGGGCATAATTAAATACCTATAATCTTAGCTTAATAAGTATATTTATAATAACGCTGGATACCTCTTTACTATATATAACGCCACCTAAGTCTTTATACCCCTGACAACTTTACCTACTTAACGCTTAATAAAGGGTTAGTGCTAAGCAGCTTTACCTAATAGAAATCCCTACTAAAGCAGTAATAATAAAAACTATAATAATTAGACCTAAGCTATTACCATAGGGTTTAATATATATTACCCTAATCTCCTAGTCTTTTAGGGAGACTATAAGAAATATAACTACTAGAAGATATAAATCCACAAAAAACTAACTTAGAGCGCCTACTTTTTTCTAACTAAAGACACTAAGATTAGCTATATTATTAGGCGAATAAAGGGTATACTATTTAATAGACTCTTCGCCTAATAGAAAACCAATAGCACCTAAAAGTGGTAGTCCTACTAAGAAGTTCTTAATAATCTTAATCTAATATACCGTAATTATAACCTACTAGCTACTAACTAAGCTAAACTATATACCCTAAAGATAAGCCCTACTAAATTATTTAATAAGTTTTATATTAAAATTTAGGAATATACTGGAGCCCTTATCCAAGACAATACTAAAAACTAAAAAAATCTCTTTAAAAAAGTTACTTATCGCCTTAGTTATACAGCCTGTAACGGGACTAGCCCAGTTACAGTAGGAATGTCTCGGTGAAACACTTGACAGATGACTGTATGAAACTGTTCGTAAACTGTTTGTAACTGTCTGCAACTGTCTATAACTGTCCGCAATTGTCCGCTGTAATCCACCGTTTTCCACTAAGTTCCGCCGACTCGATCAAATTCCACCAAATTCCACCGACGTGATGGAATTTGGTTGAAACTTATCAAAATCCGCGTGGGCTCGTGCCCACGCGTCTGCTGCCAAGCAGTCTTGCGGTCGATACCCGATACCCCCGATACGTATCGCCGATACTCATACGAAGGCTTGGCATTTACACAAACATCCAAAATTTTACTTATATGAAGCTATAATGGCTAATTAGAATTCTATTCTTTTATCTAATGACCTCGAAACCCTTAATTCTCTTAATAGAAATACCGATACTGTTCTCTTTACTGGCGATACTAATACTGTATTAACCTTAGTATCTTGTACAACACCTAAACTTACTTTCTTAATCCATAAACATGCTCGTCTTGCAGATGACGATGAACGTCATACAAAGAAGGGTTACTATTTCTGTAAATACTGCAAGCCTTTAGATCCTAAAGGATGTTATCCTTTAACGCGTGGCCTTAAACTACACCTTAAAAGGGAGCACGATATTGACTAGACAATAGCTGAGAATAAGTCTTATATGATATTACAAGATCATGCAAAGGATTTAGTTTAATAATTGTACGAAAGCCTTCTAGAAAAGGGGGGAATTAAGGGGCTTAAGGGTGAAGTTCTTTGTTATACGGTAGAAAAAGACTTAATTAAACAAACGCTGGTGGATCTAATTATTGTATAACGGCTCCCTTTTTCATGCGTTAAATAGCCAGAATTTTATGCTTTTGTTAAAGCACTTAATTAAGAGGCTAATTAACCTACTATTATCCCAACACATCACTTAACAATTACAGAATAGATTTAACGTTATTATATCAACAATTAGGATATCGTACGACGAGTACTTTAATCTGTAAAGACACCTATTTATCTTGCAGTTAATATCTGGACGTGTCCTAATTATACTCTTCTTCTTGGCATCTGTGCTAGCTTTCTTAATATTAATGATTATTATTATAATATCTTAATTGGCCTTCGTATGGTACAGAGTTAAAGTGGCAAGGATTAATGGGAAGCACTTTAACCTGTTCTTAAGTTGTACGGTATTTAAACAAAGATTGGAGCACTTATTGGCAATAATGTAGGATTAAATAATGTTCTATATCGTACAATATCTAAATGGCTTATTCTTACGTATAAGATTTCCTAGAATGCGTTATACTAAAGAATTTGTTACTAGGGACACGTTATTAATCTAATTATTTAAGCTTTCCTCTTTCCCTTAAAGAAGGATTAGAAGCTTATGGAGTTATATAACTAAGAAGACAAAGCAGAGCGGGAAGGAGACAAAGAAGAATACGATAACGATAAGAAGGAAGAGAATGAAGAAGATAAAGATGTTATATAACAGCTAGCTCCTATAAAGACACCATAAGGAAGGGGAAAGGGGAAAAGGAAGACGTAAGAAGTTAAGCTAGAAAGTATTATATAACAAGTAAATTAATCAATAAAGGCAACCTAATTAGCTGAACGAGCTCGAAATATACGAGCGATTTTAGGCCTATTAGGAAAGCTTTATAACCTTATTATTTATATTCGTTCCTCTGCAAATTATATAACATGGTTTATAAGCAAAGCTAGATATATAATTCCTCTTAATAATTATACGAGATGGAATAGCTGGTGGAATATAATATTAGTGGCTCTTAATCCTAAAATTAGGACTAGATTGAGCCTCTATATTAAGAAATATTAAAAAAATATTCCTAAAGAAGATCTCTTATTAATAGATAATTGGATATAGCTTTATACAATACACAACTTCCTTAAAGCCTTCTATAATGCAACCCTTTTTATTAAAGGGAGTTGTCTAATACTTAAAAGAGTTCTAGAATTAATTGCTATTCTTAAACATAATATTCAGAAATTACAGGTATATCGTATAATACCCTATTCTTCGCTTTTACTAATAATCTTAAAATGAATTTAAGGATGAGTTTATCCTTTTAGGGGTTGTATAAGCCTTAGTAAAGCTTAAGAAGTATTAAAAGGAGCTTACTAAGTCTCTATATTATCTAGCTGCACAAGTTCTAAACCCTAAGGCTTGTACGACATTTATAAGGAATTAATAGGGTAATCTTACTCTTAAAGGAAAGCAGTAACTCTATATTATACAAAAGCTTTAGGAGAGATTTCTTCTTAAAGTACCACTACTAGATCCTAAGCCATTGTACAACGCCTAAAGAGGAAGAGAAGATATTCCTAAAAAAGAGCTCTCTGAGTTTAAGAAGGCTTATTATAATATGCTTTAAGAGGCTATAGAAGCAGATGAAGTTAATAAGTTTAAGGCATATATTTATAAGAAAGCAATATTACTTCTAAAGAGTTGTACAAAGGCTATTAACTAGTGGTGTCTTCTAGCTTAGCGTATCCGCTTTCTACGGCTCTTATAACTAGCAATTAAGGTTCTCTTGATACCTAGAATAAGTAATAAGCCAGAAAGGGTATTTTTAGGTGCTTGACGTCAAGTTTTATGGGATTATACGAAGACCAGTATGAAAATACTTAAGGCAGTAGAATGCTCAAAGGATTGGGTAGCTAAGGAGATTCTAAGTATTCCGCTTTAGATTCTATATTATATAAAGTAGAAATTTACTTTTCTATCTCTTTAGCTTGCTTATTGCTAGGTTAATAAGTGCACGGAGCGGAAGTCGCGGATATTTTGGATATTGCGGATATTGCGAGCGGATATTGTAAATATTGCGAATATTGCAGATATTGCAGTATCGTAATCGGTCTTTGATTGCTAAGTCAGTGGAAACAGGTGGACGTGTGTAAGGTGTCACGGGGGGGTCCCGTAACGGTGGCGCAAAATACTATAGTATTGGATACGTATCGGGGTATCGGCAATAGTATCGGCCGATACTCGGGTATCCTGATACCGGGTATTGGAGGTATTGACTGTAAGACTGCTGCCAAGACCCTGAATATTTAGTTACAAGTTTCCTATATTCCTTTCTCTTCTTCACGCAACGTGTTACAGACGCTTTAAGTACAATGTTATAACTACTTGGAGAAGAGTTGGCGGAAGCTAGTTGGTTAATATAGGCACGGTCCAGGATAGATCCAGTAGAACCATATAATAAGGAATAGTAAGCGAGTTATATAATATTATACGCAGTGTACGAAGTATACGCAGTGTACGCCACGTATAATACGTATAACACATACCTTACGTATAAGAGAGGATTTCTTAGGAGTATGGTTGTGTATTTAAAGGACCTTAGTCCCTACCATAGATAGTTCTCTTCTTATAGTAAATCTTAGAATATAATTGGAGTTAATCTGTTAGGCAACTACTCCACTAGTTATTATTATGTTGTTATTTTATTCTTACCTATATACCTAGCCTAATAATAGAACCTACTGTAGTTTTTGCTACAAGGTTCTGTTATATATTTACTATTAAGGTTACGGTATTAAACAAGATCAAATAATATGCCACTAAGAGTAGCACTAGTCACGACGGCGTTAACGGCAGCCACAACCTTAGGGCTAGGTAATACCAGTATAGATAATAGGGATTCTTAAGTGGTTACGCAAGGTTAGTTATAGGAAATAGTTAATCACTTATAAGACAATAATAGGATACTTAAAAAACGCATTAATAGAATTAGAGCAGTAAAGATCAAGCTACCTTTAATTAAACGATTTTTAGGAGAGAAGTTAAAGCTTAAGGGATTTCTTATATAGATGCACTTTAAGGTAGTATAGGAAGGAGCGAAGTTAGCAATATTATTAGATTAAGTAGCCTATACAGGATTGTTCCTAATGGGGAGGGCACTTAAGTGGTTTAAGCCGTATCTTATGGAAATATAGGCTAATAGCATAACAACTACTAACTAAGACGTACGGTATATATTTGCCAGTTGGAACGGGTTCGCAAAATAACTAACGCAGATATTTAGAGACCTAGAGGCTATAACTACAGTAGAACAAAAGCTTTAGAACTTAGTATAACACACTTTAGTAATTAAGTATATAACACAGTTTTAAACACTAGCTATGTAGGTTAAGTGAAATAACAGGGCACTTATGGCACAGTATAAATAGGGACTTAAGGCTAAAGTCCAGGACGCAATTATCCTAATAGAAGATGCGGATACTCTAAAAGAGTTAATAAATTAGTTAATAAAGATTAATAATAGGATCTACTAAAGGGAACAAGCTAAGAGAGGGCAAGATAGAGTTCTATAGTTGTATAAGGCGCAGAGTACGCAACGACAGATATTAAATTAAAAACTATGGAATGGCACAGAGCTAATAGACCTAAGCGGTACCAAAGAAACCTAAAAGTGGGAAAAGAAACTATAGAAACCTAAAGATTAAGGATTAAGTAATTAAAGGACCTAGAAGCAGAGGCCAAACCAGAGATCTTAGCAGTAGAAGACGTTTAGGCGGACTTTATAGCAAGAAAGATGGTTCAAAGATAGGGCTTATATAAATTATAGAAAACAGGGTCATTTCGCCAGAGACTATAGAGGTGGTTAGAGTAACTATATAGTAAAGGGAACTAGGCCAGCAGACGGCACATATGTATAGAGGGACGATGGTGCACTATAAGGAACAAAAGAATATTTAATTAACAGTTTTGCGTATTATTACAACAACGCATGCTAAATTTATAAGGACGCTAAGTATGGCGTAAGCTATTAGCTATAGGAGCCATTATTATCTAAGTTTAAAGGAACTAATAAACTAGCTTATAGATTAGACATTAAAGACGATAAATTTAATAAAGGCGAGACATTTACTGACAATAAGGTAATAAAGGCAGCTTACTAGAAGCATATAAACCTTAGAGAAGTTAAAATAGAAGCAGAGACTAAGACCATCATAGAACAAGGTTTAGTAACGGGTATTACAACACCATTAGATACGATTTCCATCGCTTTATAAGACAATAGGAGTAACATTTAAAAGAAACTAAGCAAGTAGACAACTGCTAGTACTAGCTTATTACTTAATAAAGGTAAAAGGCCATAGGCTTAAGATTTTCAAGAAGAGATAAAAAAAGCTTAAGATTTTTAAAGTAAGATAAGACACACCTAAGGACCTACAACGGACGAAAACCAATGGGAAAGGGCAGTAACTTAGTTTAGTAACAAACAAATAAGTATAGGACGCAAGTTTAAGAACTACAAGTTTAGAGAATAAATAAGAACGTCAGCAATTCTAGGTAAACGCAGTATTTAGCCTAAAGATTAAATAGTTAATACCAGGATTAAAAAGCAAGATAACTACGAAGATCTAGCTGCTAGACGTAGAAAACAAGAAACTATAGATAAGTTTAGGACAAGAATTATTATATAGTAAGAGTAAAAGCTAGACAAGAGGTTAGCTACGCTAGGTTATATAAAGGACAGAGCACCTATATAAAGAGTTACTAATAGGCCAAGTATAGGGACACCTAGGGTAAAATAGTTAGACAAACTGGAACAAAAAGAGGATCTAGATATTCCAACCAGGTTCAAAGAAAGACATACTAAAGGATGTTATAATATAGCAATAACAAGGTACTTTCTAATAGATAGACTATATATACTAAACCAGTTGTACGGAAAGTAGTATAGGCAACAACACAGTAATAAATAGGAAGACTTTTATATATAGCTAGATAAGAAAGTTATCTAAGACCAACCCATTACGGAGAAACGCATAAGTCATATTAAAGGAGCATTAATTATAATATTAAGGAACCTAAAAGAAGGATCTAGGAACTAGAGAAGCGAGCAACAAATCTTAGTACCCATAGTAGAGATACCAGTAGTCAGGTCAACCAGGTATAGGTTTAAACTTAAGGATAAAAATAAACCAAGAGTTGACCTAAAATATATAGCGTATTATACACTATCGTGAATAGCTTATGTGGATGATATATATAACATACATAGAGCACCTAAAAATAAAAACCAGAAGTACCTAGTAAGGATATATTAGGCACTAGAGGAAAAACGGTTTAGGAACGCTAAGTATATATATAGTTAGCACCTAGTAGAAGTACAAGGTTAAGGAGACTTAACACTTTAACCAGAAAGATTCCTTACGGAAGAATGCCTAGATAGATAACAGTAGTAGGAGTGCCTAAAGAATACTTATCTATAGTATATAGAGAAAAAGAAACAAACTAAGTATTAGCCAAAGTTAGACTAAGTACAGGCAGGATTAAGCAGCCAACAGTTAGGAAAAGGGGAGGTGTATAGGACTAAAGGGAACTAGTATTAGAGCTTTAGACCCTTAAAGGAATTCAAGGTTAGCACCTAAATTTAAAAGCTAAGTGGCAAGATTAGCAGTTTAAAGCGTTAGTAGACAGTAAAGCAACTAGGAACCACATATCACCAAAGGCAGTAGAAAGGATAGGGTTACCATATAGACAGAAGAAATACCCATATCCACTTACAACAATTTTAGGAGATTAGATAGCCTATAGAGGAGGTATTATTAATCTCAAAATAGAACCTATTCAGTTAACTATTAAAGGGAGACCAGTTAGAATGTCTTTCAATATCCTACTGTTAGGATAGGACAAGGCAATACTAGAAATGCCTTAATTACAGAAATACAATCTAAAGATCAATTGGGTTATAGGTTAGGTCAATATTAAGAATACTTAACAGCATAAAGTGCGACAGCAAACCAAGTTGGTATAGTACTAAGTTAAAGCGATATATAAAGAAACTAAGCGAGGCTTAAGTCATATACTAAAAAGATACCACAAGTATGGTAAAAAGTTATAGTTACTAGAAAGTAAAAAGCTGTTAGAGCATGCAGTATAGAACTATAAAATAGAATTAGAAGAAGGAATAAGTCTAAAGTTCTTTCTAATCTACAAGCTTACTAAAATAGAGTTAATAGCGCTTAAGGAGTTTATCCAAGAGAACTTATAAAAGGGATACATTAAACCATTATAGTTATTAGCAGGATATCCAGTACTATTCATTTTAAAAAAAAACGGAAAACTTAGAATATGTATAAACTATAGACAGTTAAACAGCATTACTAAGAAGGATAGGTATCTTTTACCCTTAATTAGCAAAATCCAAGACAGAATAGGCAACGTAAAGATCTTTACAAAAATAGATCTAAGATAGGCATACCATCAGATCAGAATCAAGGAAGGCGATAAATAGAAGGCAGCCTTTAGGTTAAAGAAAGGACTATATAAGCCATTAGTTATACAGTTTGGGCTTATAAACGCACTAGCAATATTCTAAAAGCAAATTAATAGTGTATTAGGAGAACACTTAGATGAATTTATTATAGCATACCTTAACAACATTATTATCTACTTAGAGAGTAAGGAAGAGCATAGAGAACACATTAAATAGGTCTTAAAGAGACTATAAGAAGAACAGATGCTAGTAGCAATTAAGAAATACGAGTTCTTTACTAGAAAGACCAATTTCGTTAGATTTATCATTAAACTAAGCTAACTCAGCATAGATCCAAAAAAGATTAAGGCTATAGTGAATTAGCAAGAACTAGAGAATGTTATATAGTTAAGATCGTTCCTAGGGTTTTACAATTACTGTAGAAGGTTTATAGCACAATAGTTAAAAAACATTAAGCCATTTACGCGGTTAACAAAGAAAGAAGAACTATAGGCGTAAGGAAAGGAGCAATAAAAACTATTTAAGAAAGTTAAAGAGTTATTTACCTAGGAGCCAGTTCTTAAGATCTATTAACTAGGTCTAGAGATGGTTATAGAAACCAATATATTAGACTTTACACTAGGGGCGTGCTTTATACAGAAATATCAAGATAGATGGCACCCAGTAGTATACTATAGTCAAAAGATAACACCACTAGAGTTAAACTATGACATCTACAACAAGGAGTTGTTAGGTATAGTTATAGCACTTAAGGAATAAAAAGCGTTCTTATAAGGCATAAAGAAACCATTTATGGTTAAAACAGACTATAAAAACCTTACAGGATTCCTAATAACAAAGAAACTCAACTAAAGACAGGTTAGATGGGCGGAAATGCTTATAGAATACCATTTCAAAATTCAGCATACTAAGGGTACAGACAATGCACGAGCAGACGCTCTAAGCAGAAAGGCTAAACTATAAAGTAATAAAAAGCTATTAGGAGCTTTATTACAAAAGGATTAAAACAGATTAATTAGGTATAATTATCTAAAGATTATAGCAACCAAAGAAAGTCAGATCTATAAATTACTAGAGAGTAATTAGATACAGAAGATCTAAGAAGCATAGGTAGAGGATCTAGACTTAAAGTAATACAAAAATAAAGAAGCAACGTATATGCCTAAGTCTATTATAAAAGAATTTATTAAGGAATTCCACAAGGGAATAATATAAGAACACAACGGAGCCATAGGCTTAGTGTTAAGACTTTAAAAGGAGTACATTATTTAAGGAATCTAGGGACTAGCACAACAAGTTATAAAGAAATATTTAAATTGCTAAAGAAATAAACTAACAAGGTATAAGCTATATAGAGGGCTACAACCTATCAAGACACCAGGAAGACTATGGAAAGTAATATTATAGGACTTTATTATCAAGTTACCAAAGTTAAGAGATCCTATTATAGGATAAGATTATAACGCGATTTTAGTAATAGTGGACAAGCTAATAAAGTAGGGATACTTTATAGTATACACTAAAGAGATATTAGTAGAAGATATCGCTAGAATCTATATAAAGGAAGTATTTACAAGACACAGAGTACTAAACAAGATTATATTAGATAGAGATCTAAGATTTATAGCAGCATTTTAGGAAGTGTTTCTAGCAGAATAGGGAGTTTACGTAGTAACATCTATAGCGTATTATCCGCAGACGGACGGATAAATAGAAAGACTAAACTAGACACTAGAGCAGTATTTAAGGCATTATATTAATTACGCACAGAATAATTAGGTATCGCTATTACCAGTTATATAGTTTGCATACAATACAACACTATAAGAAGGAATGGGGATATTACCATTTAAGGCGAATTACGGATACAAGCTAAGAACATCGTTATTACCATATTAAGCAAAAAGGACGAGTAGCACAGCTAAGTAAAGAATGGAGACGTTAATAAATCTTTATATAGACCTTAAAGAAATAGCTAAACTAGTATAAGAACGAATAAAAAGGTACTATAATGCTAAGAGATTTAAGGGACCAGATCTTAAGGAGGGGGATAAAGTATAGCTACTACACAAAAATTTCAAGAGTTGACGATTAAGTAAGAAATTGGACTATATTAGACTAGGACCTTTTAAAATTAAGTGAAGAATTTTATTAGTTATATATAAGTTAAACCTACTAGCTAAAATAAAAATCTACCCTATACAACACGTTGCAATACTAGAGCTAGTATATAGGAATATTAAGCCACCAGTCTACAAGGCAGACACGTATAGAGGACAAGAGGAAGACAAATAGTAAGTTTTAAAGATTATTAGTTATAAGGACGTAGATAACAAAACGTGGTATAAAGTAAAGTAGATAGGCTATAGTAAGACTACTTAGAAACCACTAAGCAACCTAAGGAACGCTATAGGAAAGATACAGGAGTATTAAAAGAAAGTAGGTTAGGTAATATTAACAAAGAAAAATCGCCAAAGAATAAATTACCTAAGGGGGACCCAAGAGGAGCAATTGCCGAGCTACTCGGAGTTATTTCCCTCGCAGGAGGAGAGCCAGTCCTTTCATTACCTAGCTTAGACAAACCCTGTTAAACAAGTTTCCACTTCTTAGAACGGACCTTCTTACGAACACGTTCAAGACAAAGAAGACGGGCAGAGGCTAATAGACGGGCTTTAAGGGCACGCTATTAAGCAGCTATAGCCTCCTACTTTACTTCCCGCGAACGATAAAGCTTATTTAAGGCGCTTAAGAGCTTACCGTCAAGCTTTATAGCGGCAGATTAAACACGAGACCCTATAATAAGTTACTTAGGGAACTCAAAAACTGTTAAGAGTTATAGGACGCGCATACTTAGCGTTAGAGACAGAGCGAATATCACAGGACGATTAAACGTTTGCTTTAGTACACTTAGAGTAAGAGGAGGGTTATTAAGATAAGGGACTTGCTATTACAACACACACTAACCTGTTAGGCCATAGAGACGCACTGGCCGTAACCGGCTTAGCGCAGGCGAGGCGCCTACAAAACGTAGTCGCCCCGCATCAGAGAACAGCAGAATTCAGTTCTACAGTTCTACTTCATCAAGAACCAGATACTTATTGCATTCCGTTACTGTTGTCACGTTACTACATACCCTAAGGACCTTGGCGTCCTAACAGTACTGAATTCTCATCCCTTTTCAGGGGTAGTGGCCCGACAACACAGCGGTCTGCTAAGACTACGACTACGACTACGTAGCGGCAACCCTCTGTCGAGAAGACGACTTATATTCATCAACTATATCGCAGCCTATCGACCTGATGGCGAGACGCGGGCGTACTAGCGCAGTGCGTACTACCGAGTCTGGGGAGCGGCCCCAGGATGACGCGGGCGAACCCTCGTCCCGGACAGAACCGGAAGTCACGGGCGAAGGGGATATACAGGAAGAAATACAACGGCTAGAGAGCGAGAAGCTACAACTCCTAGAGCAAAGAAAACTACACTTGCTTAGGGAAGAGGTGGAAGTGCTAAGACGGCGTCAACGCGGCGAGGCGACGTCGACTCCCGTTCCTGACCCATCTATACAACCTCAAACAATCCCATCGGAGTACTCAGAGGGTAGCCCGATGCATTCAAGCCTCAAGCGGAAGGCTACTGATACGTTGGGCGCTCCGTCAAAACGGGCCGTTAAGATAGAGAAGATTGCTCCGTATTATGGCAAGTCTATACGAGAGCACCAAGACTTCCGCGACAGCTTAAAGCTGGCGTTCCGCCTGGAGCGCGACGGCTTCATGGATGAGGATACCAAAGTCGCGTTTACAATGCAATATGTAAAGGGGACCAACCGAACCCTTTGGCTACAGTACGAAGATGACCATCCAGACACGCAGTTCACCTGGGAGGAGCTTATGGAGTTCCTACTCAATCAGATTAAAAGTCCTATTAATCGAGAACTCCATGTAGCCCTAACCTATGCAAGGGCAATGCAGCGAACCGACCAACCGGTAAACGAGTTTGCTGCTTACCTGACCTCCTTGGAAGGGCAAATTAACCCTCCTTACGATGCAAAGCATCTAATGATACACCTGTTCGCGAAGCTACGGCCAGAGCTACGGGTTGCTATTACCAACTATCAAGAATTCCCTCAAACTCGAGACCAGCTAGTTTCCCTAGCTGCCCTGTTAGAGGAAAACCAAAAGAGCGCAAGCGCCCCACAAGGTAGAAGCAATAGGCGCGCCGCAAACTCGAATACAAAGACCACCCAGTCGGGTAACTCAGGGAGAGCGGACTCCAAAACTACCGCCGGCGACTCGACGGCGGGGCGAAGCAATACCGCCGGGGGTTCGACTCAGCCCAAAGGAAACTGCTCAAAATGTGGGCAGCCAGGACACTGGTGGCGACAATGCAAAGTGCAGCAACAGAATCAACCACCGCCCAGTAGCGTAAACGCTACCTCTACACCGGGAAAAGACAAGCGCCCTCGAGCACCCTCACAGCCCCAGGGCGCAAGCTCCCACTAGATCGTGAGGAAGCTATTACTGTCTCAGGTGAAGTCCTCTCCAGGCAGACCTGGAAGGAGACCTCAGTAATGCTCGACATTGGTGCCGAAGTAAATATAGTTAACCAGCGATTTGCTATGGAGTGCAACTTCAAGACGCTAGACGCAGAGCTGCCTACCTACTCCTGGTTAAACAAGACTCAGGCACATTGCTATGAGGCCTATGAGGTACCACTGAGAATGAAGGACAGCTGGGGCAAGATTAGGGAAGTAACCCTTGTCTGCTATGGAATGGCTGACGCATCCCCTACTGTCACCCTAGGTATGCCGGGGTTAAAGAAGGCCCGACTTCTTATCGACTGCGAGGCGAAGGCGTGGCGATGGAAGCTGGACGGCTCGTCCCTGTTGCTACAAACCCCTGAGGGTTTTGCGGAGTCCCTCCAGACAGAATCTAGGGTCTTTGCCCTATTGACTTCTGGAGTGATGCCTAGCAAGCAAGACGACGGCAGCTTGCCGGTCCTCCCCCCGCAGTTGAAAGAAGTTAGCGATGTCTTCTCCTATGAGGAAGCAGGAAAGTTACCCCAACACCACTGGGGCGACCATGCTATTGACCTAGAAGAGGGACAGGAGGCCCCATATGGGCCGCTCTATAACCTCTCGGCCAAGGAGCTGGAAATCCTAAGGGAGTACTTGGACGACGCCTTAGCTAAAGGCTGGATCCGACCAAGTACTAGTCCCGCAGGGGCACCTATCCTCTTCGTACCTAAAAAGGATGGGAAGCTGCGGCTCTGTGTAGACTACAGAGGCCTCAACAAGGTGACGATCAAGAATCGTCTCGCACTACCATTGATCAGTGAGACCTTGGACCGCTTGGCAGGTTCCAAGATCTTTACTAAGCTGGACCTGACGCATGCGTATCACCGCCTTCGTATCCGTCGTGGCGACGAGTGGAAGACGGCGTTCCGCACGCGCTACGGCCACTTTGAGTACTTGGTTCTGCCTTTTGGGCTAACCAACGGACCAGCGACCTTTCAGGGCTACATCAATCGGGCCTTGTCAGGACTGGTAGACGTCTTCTGTGTGGTTTACCTTGATGATATTCTGATTTTTTCTGAAAATCCAGAGGAACATTGGCGCCACGTAGTAGAAGTGCTGCGTAGGTTGCGACAATACCAACTGTATGCAAACCTCAAGAAGTGCAAGTTTGGCGTACAGGAGATTGAGTTCCTAGGATACATCATTAGCCCCGAAGGCGTAGCGATGGATCCTAGCCGGGTAGAAGCCATTACCAAGTGGGAGAGCCCTCGATCCTATAGGGATATCCAGGTCTTCCTAGGTTTTGCCAACTTCTATCGTCGGTTTATCCATAAATACTCTGCCATTGCAAAGCCTATTACTGATCTCCTAAAAGGAGCAAAGAACGGCCGCAAAACTGGGCCTTTCAATTGGCCAGAGGAAGCGGAGCAGGCGATGCGCCGGCTCTGCGACGCCTTTACGACGGCGCCGCTCCTGCGACACTACACGCCTGGCCTACCGACTCGGTTGGAGACGGATGCCTCAATGCAAGGCCTAGCAGCAATCATATCACAGCTGTTTGAAGACGGCCTTTGGCATCCAATAGCCTTTTGGTCTAGGAAGCTTTCGCCAGCAGAGCGCAACTATGAGACCCATGATCAAGAGCTACTAGCTATCGTGGAGGCTTTTAAGCATTGGAGACACTACATTGAGGGGCTATCAAGCCGCCTAGAAGTGCTCTCAGATCACAACAATCTGAAGGGTTTTATGAAAGTAAAAGCCCTTAATGGACGGCAAGCCAGATGGGCTATAACCCTGGCTGCCTATGACTTTATCATTAAGCATAGGGCGGGAAAAACGAACCCCGCAGACGCGCCGTCGAGGCGACCCCTAGGCGCAGGGGGTCCGCCAGAAGAAGACACCATGCTACCACTGCTCCAAAGGACTTTGGGAATGCAGGGCCACCAACCCGAGGTGAAAGTCCCATCAGGTGTACAGAAAAGCGAACCTTCTGCAGAGGTGTCGCTTCTACGGCTACAAGCTGGCGACCCGACGGAGGTACGCCTGGGCAATGTAG
>Ga0307507_10003388_pt1 | contig 31114 bp, 10 predicted proteins | sample 7_EM_MG_FD_207223 | JGI IMG/M metagenome (GOLD analysis project Ga0307507, IMG submission 207223) | Populus trichocarpa ectomycorrhiza microbial communities from riparian zone in the Pacific Northwest, United States - 7_EM | ecosystem: Host-associated > Plants > Roots > Unclassified | place... | reverse complement strand
TCTCCTATATAGTTGCTATATTGTCCGCCTAGCGTCCCCTTTCTACCCTAAGGCTTATGGGAACCGATAGGACTTTAACTAGGTAATCTTTACAAAGCACTTTTATGCCAATATGCTCTTCTAGCCTGTCCCCTGCCCTTACGGCCCGTTCCTTTGCCTATTAGTCCTTTAGGGTGACTCTAATGTCTCCACTCCTAAGGTGTTGGACTGTAACGGTGTTGTAGACCTCCTTATAAATCTTTATAAAAACTTCTGTTTCTAATTGTCCCCTAAGTTCCTCTACCTTTTCTATATTTGGTTATATTGTGATTATATACCCAGTTGTTGTCTTTAGGGGGGTAGGTTCCCTATGCTATGGAAGTACAGCTATAGCGGCCTAGGTACGGTTCGCCTATTAAGGGGAGTTTTATTTATCTTTAATTTTATTTAGCCGTTAAAGGATTTAATTAAGGGTTTGCTAGAGGGGCGCCTAAAGTTTGCTAAACTGGAGCTATTCTGCTAGCTGTATTAGTTTGTAATAGCTAATAGATGCTCCCCTATAGTTCCAGATATTAGACGCGTCCAATAGGCTTTATATTTTGTTAGATGCCTTCTTAATTAGGGTATTTCCGCTTTTTGATATGGTATTCGCCCGTCCTTATTGTTGTTGTGGGGGGCTATTATTAGGTATAGGTCTGGCGGTTACGCGCGACTGCGTACCACCGTCGTTCTACCTGTGCCTCCCCTGTAATGCATGCATCTCAGGGGATTATCAGGGTGTTTTTTAGGGTTCTTTTGGTTGGTTTGGTCTTTTTGGGCCAGGTGCAGCAAGAGCTCCAAAAGTCGAAGGGTTCGGTGCTGTAATTGCGTGTGTAATATATATAGGGCACTAAAAGACAAAAACTGGAAGTACCTAGTAAGGATATATTAGGCACTAGAGGAAAAACGGTTTAGAGACGTTAGGTATATATATAGATGGCACCTAGTAGAAGTATAGAGTTAAGGGGACCTAATATTTTAACCCAAAAGATTCCTTATAGAAAAATGCCTAGATAGATAATAGTAGTGGGACTGTCTAGAGAATACTTATCTATGGTATATAGAGGAAAAGAAATAAACTAAGTATTGGCTAAAGGTGGACTAAGTATAAGTAGGATCTAGCAGCTAATAGTTAGAAAAAGGGGAGGCTTATAGAACCAGAGGGAACTAGTAGTAGAGCCTTAAACCCTTAAAGGAATCCAAGGACAACACCTAAACTTATAAGTTAAGTGGTAAGATTAGCAGTTTAAAGCACTAATAGATAGTAGAGTAATAAGAAACCACATATTACTAGTAGCAGTGGAAAGGATAGGGTTACCACATAGACAAAAGGAATACTTATATCCACTTATAATAATTTTAGGAGATTAGATAGCCTATGGAGGAGGCATTATTAATCTTAAAATAGGACCTATTTAGTTAACTATTAAAGGGAGACTAGTTAGAATGTCTTTTAATATCTTACTATTAGGAAAAGACAAGGTAATACTAGGAATACCTTAGTTATAGAAATATAATCCAAAGGTTAATTGGGTTATAGGTTAGGTTAATATTAGAGATACTTAACAACGGAAAGTGCGGCAGCAAACCAAGTTAGTATGGTATTAAGTTGGAGCGATATACAAAGAGACTAAGTGAGGCTTAAGTTATATACCAAAGAGATACTATAAGTATAGTAAAAAGTTATAGTTATTAGAAAGTAAAAAGCTGTTAAAGTATATAGCATGGGACTATAAGATAGAGTTAGAACTAGGAATAGGTCTAAGGTTCTTTCTAATCTATAAGCTTACTAAAACAGAGTTAGTAGTGCTTAAGGAGTTTATCTAGGAGAACTTACGGAAGGGATATATTAGACTGTTGTAGTTATTAGCAGAATATCCAGTACTATTTATCCTAAAGAAAAATAGAAAACTTAGGATGTGCATTAACTATAGACAGTTAAACAGCATTACTAGAAAGAATAGGTATTCTTTACCCTTAATTAGCGAAATCTAAGATAGGATAGGTAATGCAAAGATCTTTATAAAAATAGATCTAAGGTAGACGTACTATTAAATTAGGATTAAGGAAGGCGATAAATAGAAGGCAGCCTTTAGGTTAAAGAAAGAACTATATAAGCTATTAGTTATGCAGTTTAGGCTTATAAACGCACTAGTAACGTTTTAGAAGTGAATTAACAGTATATTAGGAGAACACCTTAATGAGTTTATTATGGTATACCTCAACGATATTATTATCTACTTAGAGAGTAAGGAAGGACACGGAAAACATATTAAGTGGGTCTTAAAGAGACTATAAGAAGAATAGATGCTAGTAGTAATCAAGAAATGCGAGTTCTTTACAAGAAAGACCAATTTTATAGGATTTATTATTAAACTAAAAAGAATCAGCATGGACCTAAAGAAAGTTAAAGCTATAGTTAGTTGGTAAGAATTAGAGAACGTTACACAGTTAAGATTGTTTCTAGGGGTTTGCAACTACTATAGGAGGTTTATAGCATAGTGGTTAAAAAGTATTAAGCTATTTATAAGGCTAATAAAGAAAGAGGAACCATGGGTATAGAAAACAAAGTAAAAGAAGTTATTTAGAGAACTTAAGGAGTTATTTACCCAGGAACTAATCCTTAAGGTTTACCAACTAAAGTTAGAGACGGTTGTTAAGATAGATGCATCAGACTTCGTACTAGGAGTATATTTGCTATAGAAGCATATAGATACATAGCATCTAGTGGCGTATTATAGTAGGAAGATAATACCACCAGAACTAAACTATAATATCTATAATAAGAAGTTGTTAGGTATAGTTACAGTATTAAAGGAATAGAGAGCATTCTTATAAGGCATAGAGAAACTATTTGTAGTTAAGACGGACTATAAGAACCTTATAGGGTTCCTAACAACAAAGGAACTCAATTAAAACCAGGTTAGGTGGGTGGAAATGCCTACGGAATACTATTTTAAGATTTAGCATACTAAGGGTACAGACAATGCACAAGCGGATACTTTAAGTAGGAAAGCTGAACTATAAAATAATAAAAAGCTATTAGGGGCTTTACTACAAAAGAATTAAGACGGATTAATTAGGTATAATTACCTAAAAATCATAGCAACCAGAGAAGGTTAGATCTATAAATTACTAAAGAGTGATTAGATATAGAAGATCTAAGAAGTATAGGTAGAGGATCTAGACATAGAATAGTATAAAAATAGAGAAGCAACCTATATTCTAAGATCTATTATAAAAGAGTTTGTTAAGTTATTCTATAAGGGACTAACTTAAGGACATAACGAAGCTATAGGCTTAGTGTTAAGACTTTAAGAGGAATATATTATTTAAGGAATCTAGGGACTAGCAAGATAAGTTATAAGAGAATATCTAGATTGCTAAAGAAACAAACTAACAAGGCATAAGCTATATGGAGGGCTACAACCTATTAAAATACCAGAAAGACTGTGGGAAGTTATATTATAGGACTTTATTATTAAGTTACTAAAGTTAAAAGATCCTATTACAGGATAAAATTATAATGCGATCTTAATAATAGTAGATAAGCTTATAAAGTGGGATACTTTATAGTATGCACAGAAAAAGTATTAGCAGAGGATGTCGCTAGAATCTATATTAAGGAAGTGTTCGCAAGACACGGAGTACCAAGCAAGATTATATTAGACAGAGATCTAAAATTCATAGCAGTATTCTAGAAGGTATTCTTAGCGGAATAAAGAGTTCGCGTAGTAACCTTAATAGTATATTATCCGCAGACGGACAGATAGATAGAAAGATTAAACCAGACACTAGAACAGTATCTAAGGCATTATATTAATTATGTATAGAATAATTAGGTATTATTACTACTAGTTATATAGTTTATATATAATGCAACACTATAAGAAGGAACGGGAACGTTACTATTTAAGGCGAATTACGGGTATAAGCTAAGATTATCGTTATTGCCATATTAAGTAAAAAAAACAAGTAGCACAGTTAAGCAAAGAATGGAGACTTTAATAAATCTTTATACAGACCTTAAAGAAATAGCTAAACTAGTATAAGAGTAAATAAAAAGGTACTATAACGCTAAAAGATCTAAGGGACTAGATCTTAAGGAGGGAGATAAAGTATAGCTACTACACAAAAATTTCAAGAGTTGACGACTAAGTAAGAAGTTGGACTATATCAGACTAGGACCTTTTAAAATTACATAAAGAATTTCATCGGTTATATATAAGCTAAACCTACCAGCCAAAATAAGAATTTACCCTGTATAGTATGTCGCAATGCTAGAGCTAGCATATAGGAATGTTAAGCTACTAGTCTATAAGGCAGACATATATAGAGGGCAAGAAGAAGACAAATAGCAAGTTTTAAAGATTATTAGTTATAAGGACGTAGATAATGAAATATGGTATAAAGTAAAGTGGATAGGCTATAGTAAGACTACCTAAGAACTACTAAGCAACCTAGAGAACGCTATAGAAAAGGTATAGGAGTATTAGAAAAAGGCAGGTTAGGGAGCATTAAAAAAGGATTGCCAAAGGACAAGTCACCTAAGGGGGACCTAAGAGGAGCAACTACTACGTTACTCGGAGTTGTTTCCTTCTCTAGAAACTCTATCCTCTTATTACCTTAATTAACCAGTTTCCACTCCTTGGAATAAACCTTCTTATAACCCTTTTTAAGACGGAGTAACTAAGCGGACGCTGCAATCCGAGCGTCTAAGGCTTTCTGCTCCGCATCCCGAAAACGCTTAAGCTTAGCCAGGGCCTACGCTAGGTCACTATTAAGTTTTGCAGCGGCAAGTTAAACACAAGACCCTATAACAAGTTACTTAGGGAACTTAAAGACTGTTAAGAGTTATAGGACGCGCACACTTAGCGTTAGAAGTAGAGCGAACGTTACAGGATAATTAAACGTTTGCTTTAGTGCACTCTAAGCAAAAAGAGGGTTATTAAGATAAAGAACTTGCTAGCGCAATATAAACTAACCCCTCTTTCGCATAACGAGAATATGGAAACGGCATTATTTCACCTAGCAACAGTATAGCAGCAATAGTGCGAGCATAATGTTACGCGTGTAAAGAGGAAGATGCCTTAGGTATAATAAATAAAGATATTAACCAGATTAATTAAACGGACATTATACCTCTAGTGGATAACTTAGAGATATTAGGAATCTTTAAGAACAAAGATAAAGAGGAGGGAGATAGTGTTACGGATAGCTTAAGTACAATGTTATAACTACTTGGGGAAGAGTTGGAAGAAGCTAGTTAGTTAATACAGGCACGGTCTAGGATGGAGCTAGTGGAGCCATATGACGAGGAATAGTAACTAAGGTCACATAGTGTGCTACGTATTAAACGCGAGGAATAGGAGGAACTTATGTACCTTATATATAACACGTACCTCACGTACAAGAGAGGATTTCTTAGGCGTAAGGTTGTGTATTTAAAGGACCACAGTCCCTACCTAGATAGTTCTCTCCTTGTAGTAAATCTTAGAATACAATTGAAGTTAATCTATTAGGCAACCACTCCACCAGTTGTTATTACGTTGTTGACTTCTTGTTTGCCTATATACCTAGCCCAATAATAGGACCCACCATAGTTCTTGCTACAAGGTTCCGTTACACTAGTCCAATTGCCGCTTTTACGCCATACAAGGACTTTAGAATTAAGTGGGAGGTTATGAACTAAGGTCGTGTCTAGTCCGTTACAGTGGTGCAAAACACTATTAATAGCTTGTTTGGGTGTACTCTGGCCCATAAGATTAATTCTAAAACCACTTAGGTTTATAGGGCGAATTTGGTTAAATGGGTTAAGTATAAGACTAGAGATCCTATTGAGTTTAAAGGAGGCAAAGAGTCTATTGGCTTTAATGTGATCTAGGATCTACTCTTTAGTCTATTCTCTCTGGTCTTCCTTACGTACTGTGTTGTACAAGGACCGTGCTATAGTAACTTGTTTATCTTTTTTAACCTATATACTTTAGTAACGTAAAAGGGTTTATAGGTTATAGATGGTTGCAAGGTTATAAGCCTTAAAAGTAGCTTCTGTAAAGTCTGCAAAGTCTTCCTGGTATTGTTCCTATAGATCGTCGTTTGGAAGCTTAAAGTGTCCGTATTTAAGGATTTTGAAATTAATGTAGTTGTTAACGCCGTTTGCAGACATAAGGTTGACTCCCTAACTCCACTTCTTTTGACCTTCGTTGATTTGCTTACTTATATCTGCCATATTGTGTAGCGTAGTATGTCTGTATAAGCTGTAACGGGTTAAGAGGAGCTTGTAGCAGGTGGTAGTGGCTTATAGCGGGTGGAGGAGGTCTCGTAACGGTCCGTAAAATCAATTAATAGGTCCGTAATAGTTCGCAGGAGGGCAGGGGGTTCCGTAAAGGTCCGTATTTATATCTATAAACTTCCAGTAAACCGTATTAAGACTTAAATAAGTATATAGAGATGGTGATATAGTCCGTAATCCCCAACTTCCGACCTTCTAGTAGGTCGTACTAGGATATAAACGGGTGGTCGCTGTCGTGTATCGCTCGGGGGGAGGTATTGAGTAATTGCTGATCTATACGCGCTTACTGATTAGTGTTTGTATTAACTTAATAATACAATTGAGTTGTATCCAGGGGCACGAAATACGTATAGTATTGTATACTCGTTTGGATGGTAACTGTCGGTTCTATTGAAGTAGACTACATAGTCTATATACTGACGCGTCCCCCCTAATTAGTCAGTGCTTTGTAAGCACGTGGTTAGTGCACCGAACGCGTATACACACGGTTGGTACACCAGGTGCTGTAATTATACAAAACCTAATATATATATTTAAAAAAATTCGATTAATTATAGGGCTTATAAGGCTTTAATAATAAACCCTTAATATATAGCGAACTAATATATTACGCTCTTATAAAGCTGCGGATAGGTAAATACCCTAAATATATTCCCCTATTTAGAACCCCCTTAAAGTAATATAAGGTAATACTTAGATATAGATAGCTAAAATAATATAATCCTTTAATTAGTTAGGTTAAAGAAATACTAAAGTTATTACTTAAAATACTAATTGCCCTATAAATATATATATAATTATTAAAATATAATATAATATAAACTACCCTTACTATAAACCTTAAACTAATATAATAAAGCTATAACTGCTAATTATAGTAAAGAATGCGAAGATATTATGCTAAGTCCCATTATTTCGTTAGTATGAAAATAAAACTATAAAATCTTTGCTATAAAAATAAAAGATCTTAAAAAAGAGTTAGAACTAAAGAAATATATTAACCCTTAATCTCTTATACCTAAAGACTATTATAACCTAATTAATAAGTTTAAAAAATAATTGTAGACTAATTACCTATATACTAAAATAAGCACAATGTTAAGATAGAACTTAAGCCCAGTATAATACTAAATTTTACTCTACTATATAGTATATTATAAGAAGAACTGCTTATAATATAATAATACCTTAATAAATATCTAGAAAAAGGATTTATTCGCCTTAGTTAATTCTTATTTGCCTTATCTATACTATTTATTAAAAAGCTAAAATAAGGCTTAAGGTTCTATATTAATTATTAAGCTCTAAATATAATTATAATTTAAAACTAATATCTAATTCCCCTAATTTAAGAGACGCTTAACTATTTAGTAAAGGTATAGTACTTTATAAAACTTAATATAGTTGCTACCTTTAATTGAATTTATATATATAAAGGGAATAAGAAGTATATAGCTTTTTATATATAATAGGGGCTTTTTAAATACCTAATAATACTATTTAGTATAAAGAAGGTCTTAGTATATTTGTTAGCAATATATTAATAATATATTAATCTACTTATCTTCACTTTTTAAGTATTAAAAATATATCTAAATAGTTCTTAAACGCCTATAAGATACGGACTTATAATATAATATTAAGAAATACAAGTTCTATATTTTAAAGTTATATACTTAGGCCTAATTATATCCTGTAATGGAATTAAAATAGATCCTAAAAAAGTCACTATAATTATAAATTAGAAAAGTCCTAGTAATATATAAGATTTTTAAAGATTTTTAGGAATTGCAAATTTCTATTATTAATTTATTAATTACTTTTTAGAAATTATTTAGCTATCAATAAATCTAATAAAGAAGAACATAAATTTAAATAGACCGCTAAATATAACTAAGCATTTAATAACTTAAAATATGGCTTTATAACTGCTCTAATTCTTACCTACTTTAATTCTAACCTTAAATATATTATAAAAATAGACTCGTCTAATTATATATTAAAGGAAGTGTTATTATAATATAATAAAAATAGTAAGCTATACTTAGTAGCCTTCTTCTCTTAAAAACTCGCCCCTATAGAATTAAACTATAAGATATATAATAAGAAACTGCTTATAATTATAAATACTTTAAATAATAGTGCCTAAAATTTAAAGGATTATTGTTTTTAATACGTATATTAATGGACTATAAAAATTTATAGTACTTTATAATTATTAAGTAATTATTAGGTAAAACCTAAGCATATAGTTATATAGCTGCGAAGCACAGGCAACTCGCATACAACTTGCCTATAAGGTATGTGCGCTATATATACCTAGGGAAAATCCTTCCTTACCTCGCATCTTAGACTCCTCCTTCTCCCTTAAGAATTTGTCTATCTATACAATATACCCTATTGTTCCATTATTAAGCTCCCTATCTATATTCTTACCTTATATTTAAATCCTTACCAGTCCCCTTAGAAGGATGGCCGGTTTAATTTTTTTATAATCTATAATGCCTTTAAAGACAAGATCGACGCCTGCACTTAACGGTAATACGCTAGTAACACGACCGTAAAACGCCTTAGGATCTGGTACTAGAAGCATACCAGCAGAATTTAAGCCACTTTCCAAATCTTAAGACAATTAGACATCTGTAAACGCTAGAGACTAGTTTAACTTATATACCTAGGCTTAATAAGAGCTTAGTAAGGTTACTAGCGTCCTATTAAATACTGCTAACCCAAAGGAGCTAAATAAGCTAGCTAAGAAAATAGCCAACTTATAGAGCATTGTTAACTCAACAAAGCCCTTCTACTGTCTCTTAAGTAAAGAATATAAGTTACGTAGTAAATATATACGCTAAATAAATCTTAATGCCCTAGTTAAGAAGTTACCGCCTAATATTAGTAGCACTACTTAACAGAAGTTTAACTAATAGATTACTATAGTTAAGAACTAATTTAAGGTTAACGACGCTGATTATAACTGCAAGTAATATACGCGCTAGGCTATTAAAGGTCTTATAAAAGTAAAGACAATTACCTAACTAGTATATTGCTAGCTAGGCGCCAAAGATAAAGGTCCTTTACTATAAGACAAATTTAAGACTATAGTCTAAGACTAGATTAAGGACCCTATAGTAAAACGCTTTAATAATACTACTGCGTACTATATAACTGTAATGGAGGAGAACTAGAAGTTTAATACCTTCTTAGCCCATATACGTAGCTTAGAGGACCTCTTATTATATACCCCCTTTATTAATCCTAATTAGTAGGTAGACTTTTAGTTCTTATATTTCCTAACCTACTTATAAGTAGAGCTCTTCCGCTAGAACTTTGCTATATAGGTAAGAACTGCTAAGGACCTCTTTGCTAAAGTCCGCCATATAGTAGTAGTAAGTTCTTTGATTAACGTCTGATACGGATGCTATCCAGCCCCACGCAGACTACTCTGTATACAGGGGAAACTTATAAATTGACAAGAAGAAAACCCCTGTTGGTGTAGAGGACGGAAAAACCCTATGAGCCACCTTAGTAGGATGAAAAACCTCTGCTTTGCCATGTTTGTCCATAACGGCAGCCCTGCGGGCCTATAGCTATGTCCTGCCATCTTAGATGTTTGATCTCCTTTAGAACCACTGCTTCCTTCCTTAGCTTATCCCAGTTGGGGTTTACTACGTCCCAGCTAGGCCTTGCTAATTAATTGCTGTGCCTTGCCTTACTGTTTCCCATACCTTAACTACCCCCTGTGTGCTATCTCTTGTTATTGACCTTGCTATATACGCCATGCCTCTCCCCCCCTAAAGCTATCGAAGGCGTAAGGGGGATTCATCCATAGCCATAATACCGAAAGGCTAGCGGGATATTGTGTACTATGTACTAGGTGTCTTGCGCCTAGGCCCTAACCAGGCTCTCCCTAGGATGACCAGTTGTAGAGAGGAGATAGAAAACCGTAAGGTTGCTGTCCAGGCCGCCAGGTAGTATTATGGTAATGGCGAGTGACCGTATGCTCCGCGGGCGACTGCCCTGGGGGTTAGGAGGGGCCGTATATTTGCTCGTCCGTTCGTGCTTGACCGTCTCGTCCGTCGATGTGAGGTCGTTGATGCTTTCCACTGGGGGTAAGGGGATGATACCAAATGCCGTGCATCTATGTTGGATCGTATAGGTGCCCTGATAGAGTACTGTGATAATAGCTGTTATCGTGATGGGGTACCAACAGTGGAGGTTTTTAAGATCTCACCATCTGAAATTTTTTTACCACCGCCCCAACGCTTACAACCACCACCACGAAGTCGTATCGCACGCTGTGCGACGTCTCTGCGTTGGCTCTGGGTCTGAACTTCGAAGACCCAGGTTCGTAGTCGTTACCACGTACAGGTGCAGAGTCCGTTTTCGACGGCCAAGTCCGCCATATAGAAAAATTGCTTAACACCATAAAGCTTGCGGAAAATCGCGTATTTAGCAGTAGTAGATTCTCGCGCTTAAAGCGCGGTCGTAGCATAAGCTCTATAGGGTTAGGTTAAGAAGACAGAACCTAAGAAAGGTAAGGCTTTCCTAAGCAAACTTCTAGGAAGACTACTTAATAGCTAAACGGCTTTAAGGACCCCCTAGACGCCGGTACTATATATATATATATTATAAAAAGAACACAGATAGCAACTATAAAGAATACTAGCGGTAAGCCGCTATAGATAAAGCCTAACTATTAGGTAATAGGTCCGTCCGTAACCGGGGTCCTTTAACCAGAGTTTATAACCTATTAGTAACCTACTAGTAGTGACCTATACTAATGGCTTAGATATTAGGTAGTAGGTCCGTCTATAACTAAGGTTCTTTAACTGGAGTTTTTAACCCACTAGTAACCTACAAGTAGTGACCTGCACTAACAACTTTATATATATATTAGGTACCAGGCCCATCTATAACTGGGGTTCTTTAATTAGGGTCTATAACCTGCTGGTAACCTACTAGTAGTAACCTGTGCTAATGACGTATATATTATTCTATAAAGACTTGGATAACGTATACCCTAAACGCATACCTTACACAGGCGCATCGCGACCCAACGTCAGATACAAGAAGACGTGGACAACGCATACCCTGAACGCACACCTTGCATAGGCGCATCGCGACCCAACGTCAAAATGGGAAGAAGACGAGGATACCGCATACCCCTAAACGCACACCTTACACAGGCGCATTGCGACCCAACGTCAGATAGAAAGAAGACGAGGATACCGCATACCCTAAACGCACATTATACGCAGGCACATCGCGACCCAACGTCAGAAAGAAGACTAGGATACCGCATACCCTAAACGCACATCGTGCGCAGGCGCATCGCGACCCAATATTAGATAGGAAGAAGACTCGGATACCGTATACCCCTAAATATATCTTGTACAGGCGCATCACGACCCAACATCTATACCTATACCGACGACATATATATTGTCCTACGTCCGTTTATAACCGGGGTCCTTTAACCAGGGTCCTTTAACCCGCTAGTGACCTACTAGTAGTAACCTATACCGACAACTTATATACTATTCCACGTATATACTATATAAATAACATAAGGCTAAAGCATAGGTTAGCGGCGGATTTAATAGGCATATAGCCTTACTGTTTATAAATCTGGCTATATATAAGTAACCTAGGATCTACCTACGCCGGTATACTATAAGGCTAAAGTATAGGGTTAGCGGCGGTTATTGGGTATACCGCCTTACCGTCTATAAGTCCGGCTATATATAAATAACCTATAACCTACCTATAAGGTACTAGCGACCTACTTATATAAGTAAGCTTTGGAATTTGGTAGAATTTAGTAGAATTTAGCAGAACTTACCGTATCTAATCGCTTGACGTACGTTTCCACTTAACGTATAATGTTCCTTACTAAATTATACCTTTTTATACCACCTATAACTTAATAACCCTTTAATAGAATTTTATAAAAATTAAAATATAACTTATTTAACCCTAAAATCCTAAAATCATAATATAAAAATATATAATATTTTTATATATTTATCTTAAAAATATGGTTAAAAAAGTCCTTTTTTAATATAGTGTAATTTTGTTAATAATATACTTATTATATACTTATTATATTTATATATTAATAAGTTTTTTTAAGAATATATTTAATAAGTAAGTTATATATTATTATTCATTGCTTAACGTCCGATTTGGATCCCTGTTGGGCCTACGCGGACTACTCCTTATATATATATAGGGAGAAAACTCTATTTGAGAAAACCCCGTAATCCATCTCCCTGCCTTTTAGGGCTCGCTTATAAGTCGCCTGCGAGTTACTAGTAGTGCTCTACTACCTTACTTTTTAACCTCCTTAGGAACCACTGCTGCCGTAACAAACCTACGGACGCGCTAGTATTACACACTGTACTCTACTCCTATAGAGTTATTAGGGGGCGCCTATTACTTACCCCTTTGCCTTCTATTGCTATTTCCTTTATAACCCGGAACTGGTCTAGTATATTTTAGCCAATAAGCCACCGGGTAGCCGCCTTGAGGCCTTTCTATATTAAGAGCAGTGTATTATAGTTTTCTGTGCCAGCTGCTAAGAGCATTGCTTCTTAGCTGGTGCGTAAGGGGCATAATAGTATTATATATTTTGGTGTCTGTCTTAGCTAGCCATATTCGTACCTTAGGCTACCTACTAGGATACCTATCCAGTAAAGCCAATCTTTTAGTCCTATTATTCCTGTCCTTAAGAGTGTTGCTATTGTATTTTCTGCCTTTATTAGGCCCTTTTGGAGCCCTTAAGTATTTACCCCCCATGGCGTTACCTATGCTATAGCTTAGGTTCCCCTTGCCTAAGTCTGCCTCTATACCTTTAACTCCTATTTATCTCTCCAGCGTCGGTCTAACTAGTATTGTGTTACGGTAGATGGTTTTCTAGTACTCTTTTATGCTCTACTTTAGCTCCTTTCTCTCCCTTACTGTTGTCTTTACTAGCCTCTTACGCGTCTCCCTTCCTCCTTTATATAGGCCTGGGCCCTAGCGCCGCACTATTCTTCTTCTACTTTCTCTACCTGTTTTCCTAATATATCTTCCTTACTTTAGGGTTATTGGTTCCTTCTCCTATAGGGCACCCTAGGGTCCCTCTATAGTTTATTTAGGCGTGTCTTAATATACTTTATAACGTTAGAGTTGCGTTCCTTTTACACCCTTTATATTACATCGGCTTTAATATATAGTTATAGGGGGGGAATATTGGCTTCCTTCTTAAGTAGTGCTGTGGCTGTTCGCTTATACCCGCCTGTTATACTCCTAAGGCAGGCTGTTTAGACCTTTTAGAGTGGTTTAAGGAGTAATTTAGGAAGGCCTTTCTTGGTTTCTTTAGTGGCCCAAATACTAGATCTATACGTTATAGTTAGCCAGATAACTGCTATATATAGTAGGCGTAACCTCTGGAAGCATGGACCCTATATAGAATTAACGATCCTGGACATGGCGATATACTATACTTAGCCCTTACGGGCCGCTTGCGCCGTATATACGCTCTACTAGAGCTTGCTATCTACCCACACTCCTAATACCCTTAGGCCTTAAACCAGTTGACCCCCAAAGCCTTGGATATGGATTGTATGCTAAAGATCTGCAGATTGGTTACGTTTTCTTATAAAATGGATTAGCTGGTATTTCTCTAGTAAGAATTAGACTCCATATCGTCTTGCCCATTCTATATAGGTGTTATAGGCTTTCTCTAGTGTCCTACAGTTCTCTGCGGCTGTTAGCCTATATATAATTAGGTTTATGTTATTAATAAAGCCTATCCCCTAGGTCGCCCCTTCCTTAAAGGTATTAAGCAGGTTGCTTATAAAGAAGAGGAAGAGTATAGGCGACAAAGGTAATCCTTATAGTATTCCTATTGCGACTGCGATAGGGGGGCTCTGGTATCCGCTAAAGACCAATAATGTTTCTTTCTGGCCTATAAATCCTTAAATAAATTGAATAATCCATTCTAGGAAGCCCTTTGCCCTAAGGATATATAGGAGACGCTTATAGGGTACATTATTATAGGCGCCACTAATATCTAGGCTAAGCATTAATACTATAAAGTCCTTTCGCATAGCCCATGCAGTTTTAATGGTAGTAGCGAGTAATGTAAGTGCTAATAGCGTTAAGTGATTCTTTCTTGCCCCCATTTAGCTTTATGGTAGTAGGGCGTGTTCCTCTACCGTGTCTGCTATGCGGTCCGCTATAACCTTTTCTAAGATCTTGCTTAGGGTGTTTTCTAAGGCAATAGGGCGGTAGCTTCCTGGGATTAAGTAGTCTACTTTACCTTCTTTTCGTAAGACGACCGTCGTTATGGATCTTCCAAGTCGCAGGTAGTAGCCTATTGTAAAGCATGCTCTGGCTATGTCTGCAAGCCAAGGTGCTATAAGTGGTCCACAGGTCTTTAGGCAGGTAGTTATATAGTAGAGTTCGACATGCCTGCTTATCCAGGCCTCTACCCCAGTTTTCTAGTATTTAGTCCCAGTTACCTAGGCCTAAAGGCCTAGGGGGCTTTCCATAAGCAGTTAGCTGCCACTACCAATTAACGGGGGGTTTCACCATTCTTTTGGATATCTTATAATGGGGTTAACCCAAGTACTAGACCGCCCCCTAGCGGTCTATATAAGAATCTCCTCCCAGAGTTGGTATGCTTTCGCACGGCTTGGGAGCCTTCCATAGCCTCTAGTTTTACGCCTTTCTTCATTGTTTCCGCCGGCATGGGCATAAGCTGCCGCTTCTAGGGGTCGCAACTCCCTTCTTACGTGCCTACTGGCGTAATCCTACGAGGGCGTCGTGGCTGCATCCTATAATATGGAAGCCTTGGGTACCTTCTATAGTTGAGGCCCAGACCAAAAGCCTCCCCTGCCTAAGTAACTCCTATTTGCTCCTTAAGCATACCTCACCGGCGTACCGCCCTAGAGGCGAACGGTTCCGTCTATTGGTATACCAACACGCACATCCGTTCTCTTGAGCCACGTAGTAGTCTCTCCGGCCAGGACGTAATCCTGCCTGCCTACCAGGTGCACCAAGGGTCAGGGCCTAGCTAAGGGGTAAGGTCCTTGGAGCCAGCAGTGGCTACTACGCACTACGCCCCGCGGGAGGCTAGTAGTAATATAGGGGCGCAACACCCTATACTGCTGCCAGTTCCCGTTTCGCGTTGCCTGTAAGAGTCTCCTTATGACAGGCCGACTGTGTCTTGCAGGAGAGGGGCCGTAGAGACACCAGGTCCCACACCAGAAGTAAGTTATATAAATAAGTAAATAATGTACCTTAAAACTTACTAAAAAATTAGAAAATTTATACCTTAATATTTTAATAACCACTTAATAATAAATTCTAATAATTTAGATTTGGACTTTTATATACATTCTATAGGATTTATTAAAGTTATATAGTAAATGGTTTAATTATTTTTAAGATATTAAAATTTAGGGGCTAAAATAAGGCTAAAATAAGGCCAAATTACTATATCTTATTATATTAATATATTAGGCTTTTAATTAAGTTTATCTAGTTAATATATAATCTTAAAGTTAAATTATGAGAGGTATTCGGCCTAATAAATTTAGGGCTATATTTGTCGGGAATAAGGCACGTGGTTGTCACGTGTCGCCGCGGCACTAGCGTGGTAAGGAATCTTAAGTTCCTCACCCTTCCTCATTTAAAGAAAGATAAGTATATTAACCAACATCACTGTAACCTACTCAAGTAGTCATTATTGGTGAGTCACCCTATATAACCAATACTAATTAATAGTTAAATACACAGTCAACTATAGAGCAGCTAGGTTTTTAAATAGAAGAGACAGTCTCGTGCAAGGGTGCTATATGCGCTCATATAGAATGGATCCCGGCGATACTGTGCTACCTTAAACTTGTAGAAAACTAGTAACAGAAGTATCACTAAGCACCAGAAGATACCAAGTTGCGTCTATTACGCAGAACAACCACGTTTATAAAGATTTGGTTAAGTACTTTAGGTTAGAAGTATCACTAAACCTAAGGTCCCAAGTCAACGTCCAAAACGCGTCAACTACATCTTAAATTGCCTACCTTTTAACAGCAAACCTATAAGATTCTACAAAACCGAAATTCTACCTACCTTTAACGTACAACACCCCGTCAATTCTACTTCTACAGAATTAACAACTATTATAGCATTAACCTATTTAAAAAAGTATAAGAACAATATTAACCCAGACACATAGGACAGAGCTATAATTAACTTCGTAAACATTAAGCAACAGGACCTAAACGGATTCCTATTACACTACATGGCATACTATAAAGACAGCGAATACAATAATACTATGCTATGGTATTATATAAAGGAGGACTTTATTAGATAAATAAAGGAAACATGGGTCCCTATAAATAAGGATATTATATAGGACTTCCGTAACTTCCTTTGGGAGTATAGAGTATTTATCCCTATAGATAAGGGGGGTTATTAGAGATAATATTTAGGAGTATATTATTAACGTAAAAGAAGAGCATAAATAAACTCTATAAGAGATTAAGCATCAACTATATACTATAAAGAAGCTCAACTTATAATAGAATCTAAGTAATACACCACTAGAGACGTGTTCTAATTCCATTGCTCTAGGCACAAGTTCTAACGTTCTATATCTATCGCCTCCACCTCTGTCTTCAGTTCTCCAGTATCCACCAATTTAACCCACAACTTTAACTACTACCCCTTAACCTAAGCAGGCGTAAGATCTCCTTACTTTACAGTCTAACAACCTTTAAACTCTATTACAGCAGAATCAGGTACTACGCCCTATTCCATTAAGATCTACATTCCTACTATAGCCTATAATATAATCACTACCTCCTTAATCTTTAATGCAATTTTAACGTGGTCTAGCACTACTTAGAGGCATTTTAAAGTTGCTTACAGAGCTTATAAAGCTCTATTCAGACCAGGAGAAGAAGTTTAGCGAAGAACTATATAATATCCTTAATTTAAAGCTGCGTATCTTCTATAACTATTACTAGAAGGTCGGACTAGAACCTAACCAATATCATAACGCCTATTCCGTTATGCTTAAGGGCCGCGCCAATACCTTCTATTATAATTATTTAGTAGGAAAAGGATATAATTTTAACCAAATAATATATAAAATAAGATGCCACTTTAAAACAGAAGAGAATAAGTAGCAGTATATATTAGAGTAGAGAGAGACTACCTTCCTAAGAATTATTACTACAAACCCAGGTATTTCTCAGCTTAATTATCTTCAGAAGCTCTTTAATTAACTTTAAATAATTTAATATAGTTTATCCAAATTATATCAAGAGGATTTTAGCCTACGCGATTAAGTTATTAACGTATACTAAGGTAGTAAAGAATGTAACCTTACTTTCTTTAATCCTGCGAGTACTTACAAAGGAATATATGCTCAATTAAGATCGTCTATCAGCACCGCTCTACGTTCTTAAGAAGTACAGCAATTTAACGCCTAACTCTAACCTACTTCAATTAAACCTAACCAATATGATTATAACTAGACTGATTAAATATATAATGGCCGTGGTAGGGGATACAGCAGAAAGTACGATTAGCGTTAACTATAAAGCAATTATAGAGGTCCTTATAGAGGTTCATTTTAAAGTAATCACTAGAAGAAGTGCTATATTTATAAAAAGCCAAATTACTAGTTAACTAAGCACCCTCTTAATAGGCGAAAAGAGGTATATAATAAGTTTCACCAAAGTGCAAGAAATGTTAGAAACCATAAGGTTACTATGGTCTACTTTTAAAGTTTCCTAGTTTAATATAAAGGCATGGAAGATCTTAAGGATAAGGTTAATAAGGCCAAATAGCTCCTTATAGATATAGAAATTAAGGACTACTTACCCAACCAATACTTTACTAAGTATAGTAAGGTAGATAGCACATAAACTATTACTGTTCTTAATAACCAATCTACGCTCTATTCTATTATAAAGTTAGATATCTTTAATAAGCTAAAGGAGAGCTCCGCGTTCTCCTTTAACAACAAATACTTAGCAAATGTCTTCTATAGTATTATGCTAGATACTAAAGCCGCAGGGGTATCTATAGCAGGAAAACCTTAAGTTCGAGCCCTTTAACAACTTAATACCTCTGTTTAGATTAGCCAATTAACGGCAGGTTAATATACGATTTGTTTTAGCAAGAGTACTGCAATCTCTCTTAGTATAATTAGAGTCTAAACCCCCTTAGGGTATATTACTTTTTATATTATTCCCACAAACACCCCATTTCTATTTTACATTAGAGATATAGACAAATTAGGCGTTAAGCTTAATAACCTTAAGAATATACTCATTTAGGGAGATAATTGGGTGCCCGTTATGCGCAAGTAGGGTCACCCTTAGTTGCTCCTTTATTAACTAGAAAAGAGTGTTGCTTAAAGCCACCTAACTAAGTTAGAGTTATATTAACTATACTATTAATTTAGCCACCTATCTGTTTATTAATTGCTTAGGGTTCTTTAGCAAGCAGGTTATAAAGTTAAAGTTAAGGCGATTAAGCATTTTATAAAGTACTGCTATTACTACTAAATAAACTAGAAGTCCCCTAGCTAATTTAAGTTCACCCTTAAAAATAACTACAACTTTAACTTCTATATTATCGTTAACGTTATATATCTTAGCGGCAAGCCAGTACTCTAAGTTATTAACTTCTTAACCTCCTTCTAAGCCGCACGTTTCTTAAAGGATATATTAGCTAGGAACGCATAAGATACCCTTTAATTATACTAGATTAATATCTACCTAGGACCCCCTAATTAAATCGTCTATAATGCAGAAAAGAACTTCTTATCTATAGAGTTTTAATAATAGATAAAGGTAATAGCAATTAAGGTTAAGGAAGTCCCTATTAAGGCATATAATAGTATTAGAAAAGTAGAGCGATATTATACGCTATTACGCCGCGTATATAAGATTATCTCTTTAGAACTAGAGGACGCTAGCAAAGAACTTACCTTGTAAATAGCTATTAAAGCTGTTAATAATTCTACTAGCCTAGATGGACTTATACCCACATTACTAGTCTTTGGCGCCTACCCTTAAATAACTAACAATTCTCCACTATTTCCCTTTATTATGTAACAAGCTAAGGCTATTTATAAGGCAATAAAGGAGATGCGACGTCTCTATACTATACGCTAGGTTAACAACACACTAGGAATAAGAAATAGCCTAACTACGCTTAATCTGCCACTCTAGTCTAAGGTACGCGTATAGTATAAAAAGGGAGGGTAGTTAGGCCCACATTAACTTATTGCAATTAATGGTTAAACTTATACTATTTAGATGCCTTATAGACCCACTTAATTCTATTTAACTGTTATTAAGCCTTACTACAAAGATAATAGTTTTAAGCCTTTATAGGATGCCCTAAAAGATGCCCTAGAGGAGAACTATAATTAACGTGCTTTAGAAGGCAACTACAATTCTAATACAATTATAGTAGATATACCGCAACTATAACGCGGTAGAGGTCGCCTAAAGGAATTACGAAATCGCTAATATCTTATTAATTTTAAAGAGCAATTTGTTACTACCATTAAGAATAGAGTTAAGTTATTAATGGCCTTTATAACAGCTAAGGAGAAGGCTAACTTTAAGCTCGCAAAATAGCTCTAAAAGGAAGGTTATATTATAACTCCTAAAGCTCCTTTCCAAGTATCTAACAAGTAGGAGATTAATAGTCTTATTATAAGAGGAGTCTTTAAATTTAAGTATAACCCTACTAAGTTTAACAAAGTTTGCATCTTTAAGTTAAAAATAGTTAATAAGATTAAAAGCAAAGCTACTAACACCCTATTTAAGAAATTAAGGCTTGTTATCTAAGGTTATAATAATAATAGTAAGGAGGTAATTCTTATATAATCTCCTATAATTTAATAAGCTAGTTAGTAAGTTATTATTACACTAGCTCCCTCCTTAATAAAGAATAGAATAGTGGTTTATTTATAAGATATTACCTAAGCCTACACTTAATTAGAGATGCACCTTTGGCGCTTAATATTAGCATACCTTCTAGAGTAAATTCGCCACCAATATCCCAAAGATATAATTATAGTTGTGCTTAAGCCATTATATAAAATTATAGAGGCAGGAACTTATTAGTAGGCTACCTATAGCAAGCACCATAAAGAGAAACTTTTAATAGCTACTTCTATATTTAATCTATGCTTTCTTATTATAACTATAGGAACCCCATTTGGAATTATTAGCATATAAACTAATAATATAATTATCTTAGGAGACGACTAATTCTTAGCTTTTAAAGAAGATAAGCTAGTAAAGGCAAATCTTATAGTAAAGCTAAAGGAAAAGCTTAATTTAATAAAACCATTACTTTTTAATAGATGCATCCTCTCCCTAAATAAGGATTTTATTACTTTACGCTAGAAGGGTTAAGGTAAGAAGATTAACGTTATTAACATTAATTCTCTAAAGTAAGGATATGTAGAGCAACGCACTTATGGAGCTTATATTGCTTCTATCTATTAACCTAAGGCTTTATTTAATCTCTCTGTTACCGCCTAATACTAGAAACCAACTAAGGACAACACTCTTGCCCTAAATAAACATCTTTCCTAGCAAATAAACCATTTTAATTAGGGACTACTCTACGTGCCTATTAATCTTCCCATTACTAAGCTCTTTATATTTATTAATAGATTATTTATAAATAATAAAGATTTTAGCTCCTAGCTAGGATATAAGATTATTATCGCGAATAAATCTACTAGAGAGAATAACTTTACAATCTATAGCAATATTATCTATTAGAGCTTAACTAAAAGTAAACGCGTCACTTAAAGCGTTTTAGCGTTAGAGATATATAGAATGGTTAATAGAGTTGATATAGCAATTATAATTGGAACTACCCTAAAAATAATTATATATTGACTCAAACTTCCCATTATCCCTATAATTGTATATACTAACTTATACTCCCTCTATAAGTATTTAGTTAAGCTTGGTACCATAAAGGAGAAGCGCCTTATAATTAATATTATGGTACTTTAGCAATCCTACAAGCGTTAAAAACTCTTTAAGATTTAATAGATTAATAGCTAAGATAACCTAGTAGATATAATAACAAAAGCAAACCCAAATAAGGCACTAGAGACGTTTATTAATACAAATACTCTATATATGCGAGTTAAAGGTTGGGTTAAGAGGGAGTAGGAGGTATAGTAAGGGCCGCTAAGGCGCGAATATGGCTGGCAGAATTTGGCAGAATATGGCTGGTAGAACTTGGCAGAATATGGCTGGCAGAACTTGGCAGAATATGGCTGGTAGAATTTGGCAGAATATGGCAGAATACAGCAAGGGATGGTAACGTGGCGGGTGCTAGTACCGTCACAGCTTAATTGCGTTATTTGTATATAAATAGCAACTATAAAAGAAAAGTTGCTAGTGTCAGGAATAAGGCATGTGGTTGTCACGTGTCGCCGCGGCACTAGCGTGGTAAGAAACCTTAAGTTCCTTACCCTTCCTTATTTAAAGAAAGATAAGCATATTAACCAATATCACTATAACCTACTCAAGTAGTCGTTATTGGTAAGTCATCCTGTATGACTAATAATATTAATTGCTTTATAATTATAAAGCACTACAGATTCTTATAGTCTGTAAATACGCGTATTAGAAATAACGATTCTTTAAGCTTAGGACGCTATTATTTAAAGTATTTAACAATTATAAGTAGTTCCTTATTATATATCTTATAGTTTAATTTAGTAGGGGCGAGTTTCTAGGAGAGAAAGACTACTAGATATAGCTTACTATTCTTATTATATTATAATAACACCCTCCTTAGTATATAATTAGATAAGTTTATTTAAATAATATATTTAAGGTTAGTATTAAAATGGGTAAGAATTAGAGTAGTTATAAAGCGATATTTTAAGTTATTAAAAGCTTATTTATATTTAGCGGTTTATTTAAATTATATTTTTTTATTAGGTTTATTAATAGCTAGGCAATTTCTAAAAAGTAGTTAATAAATTAATAATAAAAATTTGCAAATTTTAAAAATCCTTCAATATCTTATATATTACTATGGCTTTCTTAGTTTATAATTATAGCAACTTTTTTAGGATTTATTTTAATTCTATCGCAGGATATAATTAAGCCTAAGTATATAACCTTAGATGTATAGAACTTATATTTCTTAATATCATATTATAAGCCTATATTTTATAGATAATTAAGAACTATTTTAATATGTTTCTAATACTTAAAAAGTAAGAATAAGTAAATTAAGATATTATTAATATATACGGTAATAAATATATTAAGGAATTTATAAAGCGTATTATTAATATATTACTAAAACGTACTAGGACCATTCTTTACGCTAAATAGTATTATTAGGTATTTAAAGAGCCCCTATTATATATAAAAAGCTATATACTTCTTATTCCCTTTATATATATAAATTTGATTAAAGGCAGCAACTATATTAAGTTTTATAAAGTACTATACCTTTACTAAATAGTTAAGTGTCTGTTAAATTAGGGGAATTAGATATTAGTCTTAAATTTATAATTATATTTAAAGCTTAATAATTAATATAGAATCTTAAGCTTTTTCCTAGCTTTTTAATAAATAGTATAGGTAAGGCAAATAGAGATTAACTAGGCAAATAAATCCTTTTTCTAAATATTTATTAAAGTATTATTATATTTGTTGGGAATGAGGCAAGCTGCCATCATGCTAGGCATATTGCCGTCACATACTGACGTGGCCCTAGCGCGGTAAGGAACCTTAAGTTCCTTACCCCTTTCCTTATTCCTAAAAAGAAGAAGAACAACTATTATACTATCTATAAACTGTAGCTATATAATATCACCTTATGTAACCAACACTGATTAGTAGTTAACTTTACTGTTATACTATAGAACAGCTAGGTATCACTAAGAAGAGACGAGCCACTGTACCAGTACTACTTATGCTAGAGGAAGCTGTCTTTTAAGGTCAGAACTGGTCCTAAACCTTAAATAGAACTCTTCCACAAATCTAAGAATCTAAAAGGCTAGAACTAGTCCTAAGCCTTTCTAAGATTACAGATTCTTACGTCCATTACACAGAACAATATACTTTATAAGTCTTCGCGATTTAAGGCTAGAACTGGTCCTAAGCCCTATAACCGCAAATATATATTATGAACGCGTACTAAACGACAAACACGTACCAAATAATAAATATACATTACGAACGCGTACTAAACAATAATCCCTACACTAATAACACTTCCCTCCCTCTAAAAACATGGCTACGCCTACTTTAAATAACTGGAAAGACTTCTTACCACTAGGGGTAGCTAAGCACGTGAAACTTATTAATAAAGATTAGAACGAATTCGCCTTTAATATAACAACTTATACTATAAAATAAGTTAACGGCTTTCTCCTACACCATATTATATTCTACTGAAATAGATGCTATACCAATTTATAACTATAGGAGTATTTTAGGGAGGATTTTATAGGATAGACTGCTGATACCTAGGCACTTAGCAACGTTAATATTATTTAAGATTTTTAAGACTTCCTCCATAGGAATAGGGTATATATTACTAAGAACAGTAACCTAATTACTAGTAATATTTAGGCCGTTATTACTAGTATAGAAGAACTAATATGGACGGAAGCTAAGATTATATATTAATTACGGAAACCTAAAAACAACCTATATTCTTTAGAAGGCAACTTTAATTTATATTAAAACCCCTAGAACGCTAACCTCTTACCTAAAGCTGCTCTCCTACCTAGAGGTGCCCTCCTACTTAGAGTTGCTCCACCTCTACCTCCTCTACTCCAGCTAACCAGTAAGCCTTTATTATAAGAAGTCACGAATCTAATAAAGGTATATTTGGATAAAGAAAAGAAGTTTAGAGGAGAACTATATAATATACTTAGAGCAAAACTATAGGTCTTCTATAACTGTTATAATAAGGTTAGAATTTAATGCCACCAGTACTATTACGCTTTCTTTGTTATGTTAAGGGGATAGGTAGCAACATTCTATTATAACCATATTACGGGTAAAAACTATAGCTTTAATATAATGCTTTAGCTTACTAGAGCCCACTTTAAGACTAATAAGAATTGCTAACTTTATATATCTAAATAGCAAGAGACTATGTTCTAGAGAGTTATTACTTCTAACCTAATAAAGACTTATTTAAAGTGCCTTTAACTACTCTTTAATAAACTCTAGAAAATTTAATGTGGCCTTACTAAAACCTACTAAAACAAGAACAGCCTAAGGGACTAGGTTATCTTAGTATGCTATAGCATTCCTAAGTGCAACTTGGCGCTATATAAACCTATAGATACATTTAAAGGAGTATATACTAAGCTATACTCTGCTGTAGGTACTGTAATGTAAATACAAGAATCTTAATAGCTTTATACCAAAAATCCTACCCAAATAAGTATTCCTAACTAATACGATTATAACTGGACTGATTAAATATATAGTGGCCGTAATAGGGAATACGGAAGAGGGTATAATTAACGTTAACTATAAGGCAACCGTAGAGGTCCTTATAGAGGTTTATTTTAAAGTAATTGCTAGAAGAAGTGCTATGTTTATAAGAAGCTAAAGTGCTAGTTAACTAGACACTCCCTTAATAAGCGAAAAGAGGCATATAATAAGTTCCATTAGAGTATAAGAAATGTTGGAAATTATAAGGTTACTATGGCCTACTTTTAAAGCTTTCTAGTTTAATATAAAGGCGTAGAAGACCTTAAGGGTAAGGTTAATAAGGTTAAACAGCTCCTTATAGATATGGAAATTGAGGACTACTCTCCTAACTAATACTTTACTAAGTATAGTAAGGTAAATGGCATATAAACTGTCGCTGTTCTTAATAACCAATCTATGCTCCATTTTATCACGAAGTTAGATATCTTTAATGAGCTAAAGGAGAGCTTTACGTTTTCCTTTAACAATAAATACTTGGTGAACGTCTTCTATGGTATTATGCCGGATACTAGAGCTGTAGGAGTATCTACAGTAGGAGAACCTTAAGTTTAAGCCCTTTAGCAGCTTAATAGCTCTGTTTAGATTAACTAATTAACGGCAGGCTAATATATAATTTACTTTAATAAAGGTACTGCAATCTCTTTTAGCACAATTAGGGTCCAAACCCCCTTAGGATATATTACTTTCTATATTATTCCTATAAATACTCCGTTTCTATTTTGCATTAAAGATATAAATAAGTTAGGTGTTAGGCTTAACAACCTTAAGAATATACTTATTTAGGGAGACAATTGGGTGCCTATTATATGCAAGTAGGGTTACCCCTAGTTGCTCCTTTATTAACTAGAAAAGAGTATTGCTTAAAGCCACTTAACTAAGTTGGAATTACGCCAACTATATTGTTGTTTTGGCTACCTATCCATTTATTAATTGCTTAGGGTTCTTTAGTAAGTAGGCCATAAAGTTAAGGTTAAGGTAATTAAGCATCTTATAAAGTACTGCTATTACTACTAAATAAACCAGAAGTCCCCTAGCTGATTTAAGTTCACCTTTAAAGATAACTATAACTTTAACTTCTATATCATTATTGACGTTATATATCTTAGCGGTAAGCCAGTACTCTAAGTTATTAACTTCTTAACCTCCTTCTAAGCCGCATGATTTTTAAAGGATATATTAGCTAGAAACATATAGGATACCCTTTAGTTATACTAGATTAATATCTACCTAGGACCCCCTAATTAAATTGTCTATAATATAGGAAAGAACTTCTTATCTATAGAGTTTTAATAATAGATAAAGGTAATAGCAATTAAGGTTAAGGAAGTCCCTATTAAGGCATATAATAGTATTGGAAAAGTAAAGCGATATTATATACTATTACGCCGCGTATATAAGATTATCTCTTTAGAACTAGAGGACGCTAGCAAAGAACTTACCTTATAAATAGCTATTAAAGCTATTAATAATTCTACTAGCCTAGATGGACTCATACCTATATTACTAGTCTTTGGCGCCTACCCTTAAATAACTAATAATTCTCTACTATCTCCCTCCGTTATATAATGAGCTAAGGCTATTTATAAGGCAATAAAGGAGGTATAACGTCTCTACGCTATACGCTAAGTCAATAACGCACTAGGAATAAGAAATGGCCTAAACACCTTAACTATACTTAATCTACCACTCTAGTTTAAGGTACGCGTATGGCGTAAAAAGGGAGGATGGTTAGGCCTATATTAACTTATTATAATTAATGGCTAGACTTGTACTATTTAGATGCCTTATAGACCTACTTAATTCCGTTTAACTGTTATTAAGCCTTACTATAAAAATAATAGTTCTAAGCCTTTACAGAATGCCCTAGAAGATGCCCTAGAGGAGAACTATAATTAATATACTCTAGAAGGCGACTATGATCCCAATATAATATTAGTAGATATGCTATAACTATAACGCGGTAGAGGTCGCCTAAAGGGATTACGAAATTGCTAATATCTTATTAATTTTAAAGAGCAATTTATTACCGCCATTAAAAATAGAGTTAAGTTATTAATGGCCTTTATAACAGCTAAGAAGAAGGATGACTTTAAACTTGTAAAACAGCTCTAAAAGGAAGGTTGTATTATAACTTTAGGAGCTCCTTTCTAAGTATCTAATAAGTAGGAGATTAAGGGTCTTATTATAAAAGGAGTTTTTAAATTTAAGAAGTATAACCCTACTAAGTTTAATGGAGTTTACATCTTTAAGTTAAGAATGGTTAATAAAATTAAGGGTAAAGCTACTAATGCCCTATTTAAGAAATTAAGGCTTGTTATCTAAGGCTATAATAACAATAGTAAGAAGGTAATTCTTACGCAGTCTCCTATAATTTAATAAGCTAGTTAGCGAGTTATTATTACACTAGCTCCCTCCTTAATAAAGAATAGAATAGTACTTTATTTATAAGATATTACTTAAGCCTACACCCAATTAGAGATGTACCTTTAGCGCTTAATATTAGTATACCTTCTAGAGCAAATTTGCTACCAGTATCCTAAAGATATAATTATGGTTGTGCTTAAGCTATTATATAGGATTATAGAGGCAGGAACTTACTAGTGGGCTACCTATAGCAAGCACTATAAAGAGAAGCTTTTAATAACTACTTCTATATTTAATCCCTACTTCCTTATTACAACTACGGGAACTCCATTTGGAATTATTGGCATATAAACTAACAATATAATTATCTTAGGAGACGACTAATTCTTAGCTCTTAAAGAAGATGAGCTAGTAAAGGCAAATCTTATAGCAAAGCTAAAGGAAAAGCTTAGTTTAATAACACCATTACTCTTTAATAGATGCATCCTCTCCCTAAACAAGGATTCTATTACTCTACGCCAGAAGGGTTAAGGTAAGAAGATTAACGTTATTAACGCTAATTCTCTAAAGTAAAGATATATAGAGTAACGCGCTTATAGAGCTTATATTGCTTCTATCTATTAACCTAAGGCTTTATTTAATCTCTCTGTTACCGCCTAACACTAGGAACTAACTAAGAATAATATTCTTGCCCTAAATAAACGCCTTTCCTAGTAAATAAACCATCTTAACTGGGGCCTATACTATGTGCCTATTAATCTTCCCACCGCTAAGCTCTTTATATTTGTTAATAGATTATTTATAAATAATAAAGATTTTAGCTCCTAGCTAGAATATAAAATTATTATCACAAATAAGTTTACTAGAGAGAATGACTTTATAATCTATAGCAACTTTATTTATTAGAGCTTAACTAAGAGCAAGCGTATTACCTAAAGTGTTTTAGTGTTAGAGATATATAGAATGGTTGGTAGAGTTAATATAGTAATTGCAATTAGAACTACCCTAAAGATAATTATAGATTAACTTAAACTTTCTATTATCCCTACAATTATATACACCGATTTATACTCCCTCTATAAGTGCTTAGTTAAGCTTAGTACTATAAAGGAGAAGCGCCTTATAATTAATATTATAGCACTTTATTAATCCTACAAACGGCAAGAACTCTTTAAGATTTAATAGATTAACGGTTAAGATAACCTAGTAGATGTAATAACAAAGGCAAACCTAAACAAGGCTCTAGAAACGTTTGTTAACATAAATACTCTATATATATAAGTTAAAGGTTAGGTTAAAAGGGAGTAGGAGTATAACATTTTATAGACCCTAACTCAAACTAGCTAATTAGGATTTTCTATCCCTAGGATAGAAAATTGTTATTAGCTCGCTTACTACTAGCGCCTTAGCGGCCTACCCGTCTTTATATTATTTGCCAACTGCCGCATTGTTGCATATTATCGCATATTGTTGCATATTGTTTAGTATTATTATATATTATTTAGTATTGTTATATACTGTCTAGTATTGCCACATCCTATTTGTTTGTATATATATAGATGGCAACTATAAAAAAAAGAGTTGCTAGTGTTGGGAATAAGGCAAGCTGCTATTATGCTAGGCATGTTGCCGTTATGTGCTGACGTAGCCCTAGCGCAGTAAGGAACCTTAAGTTCCTTACCCCTTTCCTTATTCCTAAAAAGAAGAAGAATAACTATTATACTATCTATAAACCGTAGCTATGTGATATTACCTTGTGTAACCAACAATATTATAAGTAGTTTTTTTTATAATATACTGTACAGTAGACTAAACTTTAGTATTATACTAGGCTTAAGTTCTATTTTGAAATCGTACTTATTTTAGTATAGGAGTAGTTAGTCTATAAATTATTATTTTTAAACTTATTAATTAGATTATAATACTCTTTAGGTATAAAAGGTTAAGGGTTAATATATTACTTTGGTTCTAGCGCTTTCTTAATATTTTCTATTATTATAGTAAAGATTTTATAGTCTTATTTTCTTGCTAATAAAATAAAGGGTGCAGCTTATATTATACGAATTTTAAGAGGTTTTAACGTAATATCTTTATATTTTATTAAATTTAAATAGTTATATATATGTTTATAAGGTAAATGGTATTTTAAGTAATAACTTTAGCAGTAAGTTATACGGAACTTTAGTATTTCTTTAACCTAGCTAATTAAGGAGTTGTGTTACTTTAGCTATCTATATCTAAGTATATCAATTGCATCAAGTTTATCTACTTTACTTACTTATTTGCTAGGCTATACCACACATGCAACCTTACTAAAAGGTAGCGCTATACTTTAAAACTTACGCATACCCATCCTACTATTAAAAACAATCGATTTTCCAACTTTTAAGACCTAATTCCTCCTGCCTAGCGAGCTAGAGGTGGATTTATTTGTCGTTTTACCCCCTTTCCCCTAACAGAAAATTCTTCTTAAAGCAATACCACACATGCGACCTTACTAAAAGGTAGCGCCACACTTTAAAACTTACGCATACCCATCTTCCCATTAAAAACAATCGATTTTCCAACTTTTAAGACTTAATTCCTACTGCCTAGCGAGCTAGAGGTGGATTTATTTGTCGTTTTACCCCCTTCTCCTTAACAGAAAATTCTTCTTAGGGGTGGTCCTAGCTTATAAGCGAGGCACGGATAGGAACACTAAAACTACTACCACTACTACTACCACCGGGTCGCAGCTGATCGTGGTCTCGGACACGTTGAACATGGTCACCGATGGGGGTTAGTAAAAGCTGAGCGTGGTTACCGATGGAGCCCCCGGAAAAAGGTCGGCGGTACTACACTTTTACCCATACAGAACGCGCATCGGTAGCTACATTTGACTTAAGTGAACACATAAACCAAAATGTCAAGAGTATATGCTCCGTATATACCCAGAGACATAGATACAGATATACACATATATTTATACCTACACATATATAACCGCATTTATATATGCCTTACTATACCAATAACAAGTGAAAACTATACTGAAGTGAACGAGAGTATAGTAGGGTGGCTAAACGGTCTATAAGTCAGTATGCACAATTATATGCTAGGTATATACTAAGGATATGTAGGTACACTAGAGCGTACCTAACATCAAACACGAAGACGATAGTTCTCAAGATAATACAATTAGTAGAGAGAGTATTGAAGATAAGGAGGGTGGGGAGGGCGAGGAGGGTAAGGGTTAAGATAGTATATAATAGCGGTTTCTATTTTATATGGGTCTCTCTAAGGTAAGACTACGTATAATACTATACATAGGCCATGCATATGCTGAGAATATCCAGAGCACACTCTAAGACTATGGAGCACTTATTAGCTCTAATGGTAAGCACTAAGTTATCGTCTAAGAGGCAATAGACTATATTGTAATGCCAGAATATCCAGTAACTAGAAAAGAAGGAATTGCATACTTTATCTATAAAGCAACACCTCTGCTATCTATAGATGCAGATAAAGAAACAGTACGCGAGGTTATTAAGCAGTATATATTGAAGGTATACAATACACATGCTAGGTATATACTGTACTTATACCTCTAGTAGATTCAATTTTCGTTTTATAAAACCGGTGACCCTAAAGTTACATAACTATAACTCCTTAGAGAAAACAATAATTGGGAAAGTAGAAAAGCATTTTATTAAGCATTTAAATGTAGCGGTATTAAACACTGCGAGCACGCTTACGAGGATGTCCTCTGTATATGCCCCGTATATAATAGGGTTAAGCTTAAATTAATTAATAACCTCTAAAAGCGTAGCAGTCGTCTATACTAAGCAGTAGAGGTTAATAAAAAGCTTAAGCAAAGTATAGAGAAGTAAGCATTATCTATATATATTAGGTAAATACTTATAATATGCAGCTA
>Ga0307507_10003387_pt1 | contig 31124 bp, 10 predicted proteins | sample 7_EM_MG_FD_207223 | JGI IMG/M metagenome (GOLD analysis project Ga0307507, IMG submission 207223) | Populus trichocarpa ectomycorrhiza microbial communities from riparian zone in the Pacific Northwest, United States - 7_EM | ecosystem: Host-associated > Plants > Roots > Unclassified | place... | reverse complement strand
ATCTTTAAGGTCTTAGAACGCCTTCTTATATTTAGGCGTCTAGATAAAATATAGATATATTTTTCTTCCTTTTATAGAAAGGCCCTTTATTTATATTATTGCTATAAATAGTGCTATAACACCTAAGAAGTTATATATAAATTTTTAATAGAAGTTGGCGAAACTAAGGAAGGCTTATACATCCTTAATACAGTTAGGGGTTTGCTATTTAGTAATTATATATACCTTCTTAGGGTCCATACAAACACCCTTAGTAGTAATAATTAGTCTAAGGTATTTTACTTCTGTAACTAAGAATTTACACTTCTTTAAAGTAATGTAAAGTCCTATGTCCCTAAGGCGCTATAAGACCTTTTAAATGTGCTTAGTATGCTTAGAAGGGTTATTACTGTAAATAAGTATATTATCCAGGTACACAGAGCAGAAGTTGTTAAGGTAGTCTTATAAGGCGTTATTAATATAGCTTTAGAAGCTGCCTAGGCTATTATATACACTAAAGGGCATAATAGTATATTTAAATTGGCCAAAGTGTAATGCGAATACAGTTTCCTATTTATTGCCTTCCTATATTTAGAGGCGGTTAAAGGCGGCAATAATATTAAGCTTAGTATAGATTTTGGGTTAGCTAAGCCGCTTAAGAGTCTTATATATAAGTAGTATAGAGTATTAATTCTTAATTGTAATAGCGTTAAGTCCTCTATAGTTAACGCAGAATTAAATACCTTTTCTTAGCCTTTTAGTAAGGAGGATAGGGGCAGCTACTAGGAATATACTAGGACAAATAAATCCTTTATTAAGGTGCTTATTAATATATTTTTTAATAACTAGGAGTTTATCTTTTAATATTAAGTAGAGTCTCTTATAGGGTAGCGTTTTCCTTATTTAATATTAATAGCATAGTTATTAGGTTAATGTAAGGGGAGTATATCTACGCCCTTTTATAAGCATATATTAATAAAGTTATAATACCTCTTAGGAAGGAGCTTATAGAGTTCCTTATTAGTAAAACCTTTTTTAAGCTTTATAAAAATTTTAAAGTCTAAAGGTAAAAGTCCATAGAGTTTTATAGGGGCATTATCTTTTAAAAGGTTAATTATATCTATCCTATTACTATAGAGGACATAGTCCTATTCTTTATTAAGCTTATATAGTTATAATTAGGAAGCTGCGGTAATGGTCTAGCCTTTTCTATATATTATACAGTAGAAGGCCGCGGCGCTTATATAGTAGCAGTTAGTTATAGGTAGGGTAATAAGGGGTTTCTTAGGTTAGTATCCTAGGGAGTAAATAGGGGCAGCTAAGCTATACCCTAGGTAAGTCTCTCTACAGTATTTAGGGTTAAAGGTTACTTCTTTCTTTTTCTAGTTAATAGCAGGGTTATATTATTTAAGCTAGTTTATTCTAAGGATAATAGGGTAGTTAGTAAGTAGTGTAATATAGGCCTAAGGCTCTTCTTAGTGCCCATTTATGTCTAAGTAAAGTTATACTATATAGGTAATCTTCCGTACGGTATAACTACTGTTAGTAAGTTATAGGGCGCGGGCTTTAGTAAGGGGTAAAGTAGGTAGGTTATAAGTATACATAAATTAGGTATCTATAAATTTATTAATAGCTCCGCAATTAATTATAGAACGGCTTTTATATTGTTTTTTAGTAGTAGTTCCTATTATAGGTAAAACTATCTATTTCTATCTATTTATCTTTACTAAGTTATCTATTAAGCAGGCTAATATATAGATCCCTCTATCCTTAGGGCGTCTTAACCTATAACTTAGGGCTAGGACTTAGCGTTTTCTGCTTCTGTATCTAACTCTACTGCTATTACTACATCTTTATCTTATATGGTAGCGGTATATAGCAATATATTTAGTATTTAGGGTATTAGGTTAGGTATTAGGCAGCAGCTACTAAACCTAGCTATTAGGCAGTTTGGGTTATTATAATAATAGCCTTCTTAACAGCATCTATAGCAGTATCCTAGTTTCCAGAGTAGCTTATACTCTCTATCTAGGAGTTTTTATAAAAAGGTTAGTATAGAGAGCTTAATATTGGCTCCAGTGGTATTTAAGGTAGTAGGCGTTAGTAGCTTAGTATATATAGGTTTAGTAGGCCTAGAGGGCTTCTATAGGGAGGTATTTAGGTAAAGTCTAGCAGTAGCAATCTAATTTAGTTGTTATTTAATCTTCTATAGAGCTGCTACTATATTATAAACATTATTATAGTTGTGGCTAGCGGCTGCGTAACTAAGGTAATAAGTAACTTTTTTAAGGAGATCTTCCTGGTTTTTAGTATTATCTTAGGTAAGGGCTGTGGTATATTCCTAGAATTTAACATAGAACTTATTAAATAATTTAGTAGGGCTTATCTTTAAAGTACATAGTTTAGCTTAGTTGGTGGCTAGTAGGTTATAGTCGCAGTATATTAGGTTAAGATTGTTAAGGACTTCTTAGTGGGACTACCACTTCTAGGGGCTATTAGTCTCTTATTAGGCAAAGAGTCGGTTAAATAGTGTACCCTTTATTTACCTAATAATATAGCTAATCTTAGTATCTTCTATAGAAAAAAGGTAGGCGCTCTAAGTTAGTTTCTTGCGGATTTGCATCTTCTACTAGCTGTATTCCTTATAGTCTCCCTAGAAGATTAAGGGATTAGGGTAATATGCATTAGACCCTATAGTAGCAGTTTAGGTTTAATTGTCATAGCTTTTATTATTGCTGCTTTAGTAGGGGTTTCTGTTAGGTAAAGCTGCTTAGTACTAACCCTCCATTAAATATTAAGTAGGTAAGGTTGCTAGGGGCGTAGAGACTTAAGTAGCGTTATATGCGGTAGAAAGGTATCTAGCGTTATTATAAATATACTTATTAAGCTAAGATTATAGGTACTTAATTATGCCCTCTTTTTTAGTAACTATAGCAATAAGTGCAATCTTAGCCTTTTTTTAACTTTTGGATATTACATTTAGATACGCGGAGGTTATCTTTACTTTCTTAACGCGTGTTATTAGCAAGCGCTTTATAGGCTTATAGGTCTTAGATAATATTATAATCTTAGGCAGTACGCATCTTAGCTTATATAAGCTTTAGGTAGTGGTTTTATAGAAGGCGGTAGATAATATTAATTGCGCACTAGATACAAGTACACCCCCTACCTTATTTAGTTTAGATACTTCCTTACTAAGTTTACTATGGTACTTAGCTAAAGTTTTATACATTGTTAGTGCGTTATAGGGGTTCCTTATAGAGCATTTTACGCCAATAAGAGAGCCAGTTTGTATAAAAAACATAAACCTTCTTAATTTTCCTCCTTTTTCATTTGCCCTAAAAGTGTATTAAAAATAAGCCACAGGCCGCCTAACCCCCCTATAACGCACCGACAATGTATAAAACTTCAGCTGGGTACTATAGTAGACGCTTCCTTACTAAGTTAGAACATTATATACGTTTGACTTGTTTGCGCCTATATTGCGAAAATCAAAGTACGCAGCATGTAACTTTTATAACCGCAACACCATGATCAAGTCTTGATTTCAGTTATAGTATAAGTAGTAAAGTCTAAATTAGATTTGGAACATGCTAAAGGAGCAATTAATTAGATTGCGCAGTGCTTTATAAGGCGTCGCGTGAACTAATTTAGGTGCTGCCACCTCTATAAGCTGCCTTCGCCGCGCCTACGCCCGTGCCTAAAGGGAGTTTTCGCATAGTTAGTAGCACCTACTTATTGATTTTTGACCGGAAAACTAATACTATATAGCCCTGACCTTTGGTAAACTTATAGATATTATTAAGCGCAAGCTTTTAAGAGTTGTATAGCTTTAACGGAGGTAGGTTAAGAACTATAGTGCATTTAGGTGGGCACGCACTTTGATTTTCGCAATGTAGGCGTAAATAAGTCAAATGTATATAATGTTCTAACTTAGTAAGGAAGCATCTAAACTAAATAAGGTAGGGGGTGTATATATATTAAGGCCAGCAGTAAATTAACACCCCCTAATTAATATACGGATACCCCCTAATTGATATACGGACACCCCCTACTAATTTAGTTTAGTTCCTGCCTAATTAAGTTAGAATATTACGTGCGTTTGACTTGTTTATATCTACATCACGAAAATCAAATTATTAAAATGCAACTTTTATGACTACAACACCACAATTAAGTCTTGATTCTAGTTATAGTATAAGTAATAAAGTCTAAATTATATTTGGAATGCGCCAAAGGAGCCCTTAGCAAAATTCTCCTAAAAGGGCAAGTTACCTAGGCCTCTATAAGCCTGTTGAATATTGCCGCCAACACCTTATAAGTCATCCATAGTAGTATTTTAACTTCCACCACTACCTCTATTACCTAAAATATTACCCATCTACTCCTAAGTCGATTAATTGGATTGTGTAGTGCTTTGTAAGGCATTACATAAACTAATTTAGGTGCTGCCACCTCTACTTAATGTCTGTAAGCTGCCTCTATAGGCACACACGCACCCACGCGCGCGCCCGCGTATAGTATATCTAGTATTTCGCTTAAATGCTAATGGCTTGCGGCGAGTTGATATATTAACCCAATTAGGAGTTACAGAGCCAGCTAGGCGGCCGCTTAATGATTGTTCGCGATGCAGATATAAACAAGTCAAACGCACGTAATATTCTAACTTAATTAGGCAGGAACTAAACTAAATTAGTAGGGGGTGTCCGTATACCAATTAGGGGGTGTTAATTTACCACTAGCCTATATTAATTGGGGGGTATACATATATCATTTAGGGGGTGTATAAATAGTGGCGACCTTTCTTTATAGAGGACTAAATGAGTTATAGGACAGCTGACTTATCGCTGCCAAGCATACAAAGGTAGAGAACTCTTAACTTTAATCCAATATACAAAAACTTATCCTTACACGCAAACGATAACGAGATATTCTTGACATAGAAGCAACTAGATAGAAATAAAACACCAAGCTAAGGAAATCCTAAATAACGCCTTAATTCTTAATACCGAAAGATAAAAATATTGCAAAAATCTTCCTTATAAGAGATTTCTTATACCTTAAACCTTTTAGGATCTCTATCTATGGTGGAATCCACCTTTTTCTTATGTACCCTTCTCCTTAATATCTCTTCTAGTAAATCCTGTAATGCCTTTCCTAGTTAATCTCCTTACTTATACGGTTTGTTCCTCTTAGCTATCTCTATTATAACATCTTTAAGTGGTTTATACATCTTAGCATAACAGTAAAAGAGATAGGGATTCTTAGCATAGTATAATGCAAGTCTGTTTGGTGGTATGTCCACAACTGAAACCTAGGTAGGATACTAGCATATTACTACAATAGGGCCGAACGTAGATATAAATAATTTATGACTAGGGCTTCGGAGACGTCTTAAGTCCTTTATTATAAAGCAAGAAGGCAACTACAAGATGAGATACTTTAGTTGTCCACGCGAAATCATGGCATTAGAAATCGTTAATATTTTAAATAGGGGAGATGCAACTCCAAGAAATGTTATAAGATTAGCTAAGCTATTCCCTGCTTACTTATTAGTATTGCTAAATAAATATAGGTGTTTTATAAATATACCTAGAGGCACTGGCAAACCTTTAATATAAACCTCTTTTGGTTAAGGTAAATCTGTTTTAGCCTTGTTATGGCTCTCTATTGGCTTAGATAAAACTATTTTAGTTTCACTGCGGCCTTTTAGGCTCTTAAGGTAATTGGTGTATATTTCCATATCTTCTTATATGTTACCCTCTGTATTGTCATTAATTTTATAAAAGTTGACATTATTAGGTGTTTAAGTAGGCGTATAAGGTATCTGTTTCTGCGTAGGGTTAGAAAGCTATAATTATTTCTTTTCCCTACTGGCAGATGCTATATCTTTATTATTAATACGATTCTAGGGTGATTTAAGGTTTCTAGTAAGTTAATAAATAGGTATATTATCTTTGGGGAGATAGTATATTGTGATGTTTTTATAAGTACCAATTAAGGACCTATAGGTTATATTAGCAATATATCTAAGCTTGGTTAAGGTAACATATATAATGTCTAGTATTCTTATAAGGATAGTAAGGGATATATGGTTAAGAGGTCAAATTTAAAGGTAAGTTAAATTAATGGCATATAAAAACTAGGAGCACGACGTTTATATTCTATTTCTCTCCTAGGGCAGAGTCAAGACAGAAGGTAGAAGGGAAAGGCAGAGCATACTAGCCGCCCTTTTCCACTTTATATAGTGTCTATAGTACAATATTTAGTGGCTGTAATTACTCTTAGCTTATGTATTGTCTACGCCCAAGACTATAGGCGCCTAAAGTGATCTATAAGTAAAGCATTAAGTGAGCCATTATTAGGGATAGCCATTGGCTAAGCTATTGTTGAATTTAAACGGCTGACAATTCCCAATAGATGCTGTATGCCTTAGTAGGGTTTAGAGGCGTTTGCATAAAGTTATGAACTAGAACTAGAAGTTAACAATGACCCCTAATAACGCCTCTCTTAGCAGGAATAGCATTATATAATCCACTTCCAACGCCTATTCTTCCCAGGGCAAGATACTACCTAAGTAGTATACTTATCCTAGCCAGTCAATCTTATATATTAACCCCCTATCTGTGGTAAAGGGGCTATTAGTGCCTCTAGGGTAGTTTAATTGGTATTTTAGCTAAACCCTTTATAAGCGCTCCGCCTTATATGGGCGGTAATTAACTCCTATTAATCTGCCTTGCATTAGGGGAGATCTTTTATTTAAAGCGCTGAGTAGCTGGTACTTAGAGGTCCATAGGCTTATTCTATATCCCAATAACATTAACTATAATTTCTCCTTAAGTGGTATCCGCAACCCTAAGTACCTATAAGCGCAGCGTCCCTGAATTGTTAGCTAGTAAGTAGACGTTTATAGATAGAGAAACCGACTTTAGAGATAACAGTAATGTAGAGGCGTTAGCTGGTTTAGAAAGTGACTTTAGTAATAAGGATCAAGAATAGGACACAGAGACATTATATACCGGAGAAAATAGTTTTAGTACTAAAGATTAAGAAATAGGGGTAGACAGTAATAGAGAGATGTTAAGCGACAAGGCTATATAGGCGACGGTTAAATACAGTGGCCTTAACTTTATAGTCTTAAATCTGTAAGTAAAGGATAAAAATATAAAGAAGAGTTCTAATAAAAGCTGGTAAAAGGGTTAAAACTTTAGCCTCTTTTTATTTAGCCTATTGCGAAACAAAATAATATTTCACTATTCCCACTAGAGTCTCTGCCCGCTTGACTTATAGCAAGCTATAAAGCATTCGCGATAATCTATGCTTTTGCTTAGATGAATTTATTTACTACCTTAAAAGCGATAAGTAAGGGCAAATCTATGCTAATGACCTAGGATTTTTTGAATTTCTTATAGACCTAAGACACATGCCACGTCAGCAACTATTAGTCATGTTTAAGACTACAGTACTTATAGACTCATATCTTAAGGATATAAACATGTTTTTTTATAGTGTTTTCTTTTTGTTTAAATCATTTCTCTATAACGATGGTTCTGGAAAAGTCCTCTATATACGTTTTCCTACTTACATAAGCAGATTCCCTTTGCTTCCATTTTGGCCAGTATCCTTAGCAATCACTTTACTACTGTAGATATAGGCCTATATAAGAGTCTATATTTGTCATAAATAGAACTAGATATTTCTGAATATATACATTTATTCTCTCCAATATTATCTAGTTTATTACTCTGCTTATAGTACACAGCGGTTATTTATCTATTCCGGTGTAGTAGGGAAGGGTAGTTAGGTTACGTAAGGGGGCTCGGACTTATAGCTACGCTTATAGGGTTGTTTATATGGGAACTTTTCTAAGTATATATAAGGGGGCTTTGAGTTATTGCAAAGTCCATATATGTGGGAACTTCTTCAATGTTTCTAGATCTGGGACTTATATATTTCCTTTTTCTATAGTTCTGGTATTTTCCTAATATTTGCTTCCCATTTACATATTAGGCGTTAATAGAGGGCGCTAGGTTAGATTACCCTGCTTGCACGATTACCTAGCTTACACAATTACTCTACTTATACAATCGCCTAGCTCGCAGGATTAAAGCCGCGAAGTTATTAAACCCATTAATACCCTATTTACACGCTAGGTATTAATTAGAGGGCGCTAGGTTAGACCACTCTACTTATACAATTACCTAGCTTGTAGGATCCCTAGCTCCTACAAGCCCCCAGCTCCTACAACCTCCTAGCTTATAGGACCAAAGCCGTAGCCACTAAATCCGTTAAGATCCTGGCTGCGCGTTTGGAGAACGCTACGCCCAACTACCTAGCTCGCTCTTTTCATAGAATTCCTTAATCAATTAATAGTACCTATTCGGAAAATGTGTCCCGATGTCTATCCATAACATAAATCTCTTATTACGCAATTCCATGAGGAGATCTACTTCCTCAACTGTCCATGCCGGCTCTTTAGCGCGAAGAATATTGCTATAATGGCGCTGACATGCACCTAGTGTTCTCCCCTGCAGGACTTTTATAACATCATCCTATAATAAAACTGAAAGCGGCACTTAGTAACCTAGCTCTATAAGGATTTGATCTTTGCGGGGTGTTTATATAGTTTAAGACTGGGGCTCCTACAAGGCTTTATTTGCAACAATAATCTTTAAAAATATTAGTAAAGCTATTAGAAGTTATATCTAAGAAAAGAAACTAACCGGCGATATACCCTAAAACTCTATATCCAGGTTATAGGGTTATAAGAGATCCTACGTGTTATTCAACCTAGCAAATATAAGTAATATATAGCCTTAGTAGGATAAGGTATAAGACGTATAGGCTTAGGTATATCTCCGAAATTTAAGCTGGCGAATGCGGCACCTATTTAGCAATATTTATAAACAGAAACCTGTCCTGCCTTAAAAAGTATATAGTAGCTTTCTTTTTATTTATCTATTTACTACTTGCTCCGGCATTAAGAAAAAGGCTATAATATTTCTGCTTATAACCTAATAGCGGTCTGTTAAGCTTAGACAAAATGCTATCCCAACCATTACCATCCTTAAAAGTCGTGTTTATTAACTTAAATTGTTGCTTAATTAACTAAGACTTATATACAGATACTAGGGGCTTATTATTTGTGTAAGGGCTGGTTGAGTTACACTTTATAAAGTGTTAGTGGAGTCTTACTAGGGAAAGGCTAATGGTGTAAACTAATAGTCTAGGTGGTTTTTAGAGAGCTAAGTTAATTAATATTAAGTAGGTAATTGGTGCTGGTAGCTCTAGATTAACTATTATTAGTAAAACCCTCACTAGACGCTAGACTAGTCGCTCTCCTTAACTTATTAGGAATATCCACAAAGTGAACTTTATTATCTGGATTAATAGATTTTATTAACCTTGAAAGTAATAGTAATAGATTGCATTGCTAGAGTGACTAATTAAAGTGCATCTTGTATTAAAGCTGTAAGAGGTATAATAGGAGCGTTAGCAGCAATTAGGAGGACTTTTAGCAGAATATATCTATTTAATAGAGCACTAGGCGGTTGATAAATGCAATAACACCACTAGTATAACTCCTCCTTAATGCACAAGTGCTGCAATTTTAAGAATTTTAGACACATGCATGTAAATTCACATCATAGTATAAGTAGATTTATTTAAAGACTAGAGGATTAATTTTAATTACATACCAAAATCTCAACTCCAAACTAGATATAAATAACTACTATTAAAGGTCTATAATATTAATAAGTGGACATAGCTTTCACAAGAGAGCACTATGCACACCTTTCTCTTTAATATAGCCCTACAAGTCTTTAAGAATCTCCTAGATTATAGTCTATAATTTAATTAGAATATATACTTATAGGAGATATTAAACATACTTGGACTTGTAATGCGTTAGAGTAATTATGCATTAACTAAGAGAAAGTAGATGTATAGATAATATCCTATACTTTTTACTCTCTAGTTCTTCTATAAAGAACACTAAGGAAATCCTATAGAGGCTTAGGGAACAAATAAATCATTCTATAAGAGAGTATATCCGCAGTCCTCTTATAAGTTAGAGTTTTATCTATTAGAGTCTTATTTAGGCAAGTGCTAAAAATTTCACTTAATATTATATTATTAAGTGTTTAGGGGACTTGTTAGTATTATATATATGCAGGATCTACCAGACCCCCAAATGCCCTTTGCTGGTTATTTAGGCCCTTAGTAATTTGCTTAGACAATAGATTGGTGCCAGGACACTTAGAATTGTTTAACTAGGAAGGTATTATTTCCTAGCTTTATAAGCTCTCTATAGGACTAATCCCAGTAATAGAAGACGCCTTTTTTAGATCCACCTTAATAGATTATAGGGTATTTGCTTGTTGATAAAGCTTAGTAATTAATACACTATATCTAGAATCTCGATCCCAACCATAAGCGGCTCTTAAAGTGTTAATAATCCATATAATCTAGCAAGTTGTGGCTTTAATAAGCAGGCTAATAGTTAAATAAGCATCTATATTAAAGTGTAAAGAGCGGCTGTAAATAGTTAGTGGAAATAGGATAAACTAGGGAATGGTTTAAAAGGAGCGGTGAAAATAGTAAAGTAGGGTAGTAATAAATAGAAGATATAGAAGACGCGTTAAGGTAACTGGTAGAGTAGGTAATAAAGGCAATTATATATCCCTAGCGTAACGGGGCGGAAATCAGCTCTATATATTAGGTCTTTCCATACCCTTTCCTTTAAATAGCATCTTTAGGTATATTAAGGCGTCTTACTCTTTAGCTCCTTAAGGAAGAAATTATTATAAATTATAGGAAAGGAATCCTCTAATAGCAACAAGGCTTAGGGCATTCTGCGACAAAACAAGCTATATTACTAAATATTTCGCGTTATATACCTAATTAAGTTTACAACTTATATCGCCTCCTACGTTAGCTAAAAGAGAGGTCTAGTTTTAACTGTGCATTATAAGCAAAAGCGATATAGTTTGGAGATTAATAATTACTACTATATTAGCGCAGCTCTACAAGGGCCTTGCGCCAATTACATCACTAAAATCTAATATTGCGCACTCAATTTAAGTGATATAATTGGCGTAAGGCTCTTCTAAGTTTTAGGGGCTAAAGGCGCGCTAGTAATCTGCTAGGGAATTAAAAGCAGAGGGGAACTATATACTTAACCACTCTTTTATCTTAATATAAATTACATAACTTACAACCCACTATAATAAACTTTAGTATTACAGCAGCCCTAGATCTTATCCGCAATGCCTCTAATAAGCAGCTTTAACCTTATCTCCCTAATATTATATATACTATTTAAAGGCTCTAAAAGCTTCCTATTAATACCTATTAACATTATCCGCCTCTCTTAGAGAATGAACATAGCCACTATAATTTACCCTATACTCCTCTAGGGAGTAAGGATGTCTAGCCTTCTTTAGAGAGTAAGGATGTCTAGCCTTCTTTAGAGAGTAAGGATGTCTAGCCTTCTTTAGGGAATAAGGATAATGTCATCTAGCCTTCTCTAGGGAGTGTTTAACCTTCTCCTAGGAATAAGGATATCGTCTAGCCTTCTTTAGAGAGTAAGGATATCTAGCCTTCTCTAGGGAGTGTCTAGCCTTCTTTAGGGAATAAAGTTACTTCTCTACCTCCTCTTTTATCTAGATATATAAACCTACTTAATATATTATTAACAAACCTCCCTAAGATTAAGACATTCATTAATATATCCGCAGGAAAAGATTTAAAGGTTATTGTTAGTAAACCAAAGTAGTTAAATAAACATCCCCTTATTAAGGATCTTATTGCTACTAATAGCAATTTATTAAATAATATTATTTTTCAAAAGCTTTTTAGCCAATAGACGCTTGCAGATTCTTTTAAGAAATAGTAATTAGAGTTTATAGATACGTTAAGGATTAAAATTTTAGTTAAAAGTCGAGCCACTTCTATAAAGGGAGTCAGCCATATTATATTATTTGCAAGAAGTATAAGATATTATAACATTACTAAAGCGGCTTTAGCTATTGAATATAGAATTAAGCTTTATATTATACAAAGACTTAAAGGAGTAGAGCTATTAGTTCTCTTAGCCTTTACCTATAATGCCTACTAGAGATTAAATTTACTTAATATTAATAACTTTCTTATAGCTTTACGGCACCCATTTTATTTTATAATATTTAAAATTATATAAAGATGCTTAGCTTAGATGGGACAGTGTCAAAAGCTTTATTCTGGTTAGATGCTTTCTCTTAAACTAATATATTTTAGCACCACCAACCCACCCCAGCTAAGCCCGAAAAAGCGAATTTCCTCCCCTTGCAAACGCCCCCATATAGAAGTTGCTAAACCTAGAGATTCTATATTAGCGTATAATCACCAACACGCAGATCTAACAACATCGTACCCTCCTCAGCTACTAATAACGGCCTTAACGAATAGCATATAGATATGTAAGAGTAAAGTCATGCTTCCAAATAGCAGAATCTCTAATTTATTATAGGTTATGGAACATCTTCTCTATAATTTATTAAATAATATCCTTAAGTCTCTAAGCTGGCGGGCGAATCCCTTATACCACGCCTTGGTTAAGAACGCTTATTATAAGATTTTCCTACCACTTTTAATACCTGCAGTAACCTTGTGTAAAGATACCTAAATATAAATAGCACAGCGTATTTAAATGGAACCCCTAGCGGCTTTAGTTCTATAAATATTAGTAATAATAGCGAACAGATAAGCTATAATAAGGCGTAACGGGTATACAAAGACCAAATCAACAGTAATACGCTACTGGCAATTAGAAACAGCGAACAGATAAGCTATAATAAGGCGCAATGGATGTATAGAGACCAAATCGGTGGTAATACGCAATTAGAAATTGGTAATAGTAAACAGATAAGCTATGACAAGGCGTAATGGGTATATAGAGACCAAATCGGTGGTAATATACTACTGGCGATTAGCAACAGCGAATAGATAAGCTATAGTGCCGCGCAATAGGTATACAATAAGTCCCTTAACAATGCGGTTGCTATAAGTTCTGCTTATAGGTGTTAGTGAATTTCTTTTAAAACTCTTATATTATTATACACCCCAGTTTTAGATTTTTAATATAGTACAATAATGGTTTGATAACATCCCTTATTAAGCAGAACCAGTAGTTTAAGCTTGGTTAATAATTGGCACTATAATTAATATACTAATGCCACCTCCACTCCTATTCTATTCTACCCATTATAAACCAGCCTAGTAATAGCCCTACCTACTCTCTAAATGCGGGATAGTATAACTAAGCAGGACCTAGGAGTCCCTATAAGGGCCAAAAGCTAACATACACACCACTAAATTATTTAGATATTGCATTAAAATGCGTCGTCCCATAAAATAGACTGTTGGGCCTATACGCAAAGAGTTTATATCAACTGCTCCAGCTCCTAACTTTAGTAGTATTTCTGGTATTTTTAACTTAAATTCCTTATTTGCGTTAGCCGCTAGAGTTACTATACCAAAGTAAACTACGTTAAATATACTATTTTCGCAAGCTTACGCGCTTTATTACTTTCCGTAGTGTCTATTAAGGCGATAGCAGGCATAGGCACAGTCTTGGTTAATATAGTCTTCTAAATCTTTTAGATTGTCTCCTCTAGGCTAAATTATACAAGGTCTATATGCGACTTGTTAATTATAGATACTATATATATCCTATTCTGGTAATCTTTTATCAGAGTTTTATGCTTACTTATTTTTTATATTACTATATCCAATTTTGCAAGCTTGCTATAAGTAAAATTGTCTAAGTAGTAGGGCAGTTTAGAGGGGTAGGCTTTATCAGCCTATTTGCATTTCGCGCGCCAGGGTATGCTAATTCGCCAACGCGCATAGATATTAAAATACTTAGCATTTTAAACAAGCCTTAAACATTTAACACCCCAACACTTAAGTAAGGGTCACTATTAACGCTTAGGCTTTACCATTTTTATTAGTAAAGATTTAGTGGTAATGCCTTAAACATACTGCTAAAACAAGATTAATATGCATAATAGCCGCTGTGTGGGCCGCTATATATATTAAACGCTTAGCATCTTATCCCACGTGGATGCATTTACAGTGCCCTTCCTGCCCTTTAATATATCTAGCGGCCTAGACTTTACACCTAACTGCAATAAGGCCTATTAATGGCACACGGCACGCACCATAACCTCTTAACAATCTTTATTAATTACTACCCCTACTCCTATCTACAATTATATAGCTATGCTTTTGGAACTAATAAGTACCATATTTAACACTTTTTTCTTTCCAAGTTAGACTATTTAAGCCCTTAAGAGTAAGGATAAAGTGCACCTTAACCCACTATTCGCTAAAACATTCACTAATTAACCTAGACCTCTTACATTACACTGCCACTAAGAAAATACCTATCCTTATTAAATATGCCTAGAATAGAAGAGTATTATATGCTCTTTAAAACGTCTGAAACTAGCTATAACAAAATAGCTAAAGTCTTTCCTAACACTTAGGGAAAAGAATAGTTTAAATTTATTAAAGTAGGTTATAAATATAGGTAATTTCCAATAGATCTTAAGCTTTATAGGTTTTAAAATGGATTAGTTTCTGCTATAATCTACCTACTAAACCCAAGTACGCTCAAGTCCTGATAAATTTTTACATTGGTAGTATTGAAAATCAGTTATATACTCCGTTAGAAGCAGTAGGGCTAATACAAGGTAGGGAGAAAATTATAAAAAATGTAAACATGGCAAAATTAAAGATTAAATAGTTGAAGTTGCTAAAGGGGTCTCCTAGCGACTTAGAAAAGAGCAATATAGAGGAGGGTTTATGTGCTCTAGGCTTTAAAATGGGGTTTAACTATATAGAACATCTATAGTGTATATTACATATCTGGGAAAACCTGCTATTTAGCTACTAGATTATTAATTCTTATTTTAAATAGTATTAATTTCTTCTATTTTACTTTCTTCTTACTCCCTATATTTTTAGAATTAAAGTCTACTATACCCCCGCCTTATTAGTGCTGCTAGCTATTCGCTATACTTTAGCTTATTACCAATACCACAGTTAGAAAACTTTCTTTAGGGAATTTACTTACTAAGGGAATTATTGCAAAGTTCTTACATTTTTGGGTGTAGTTAAGAAGATAAATAGTAGAAAAGAAATCCTGTAATAGATAGAGCGTAAGATATAGGATGATAGAAATTGCAATATAAGGTATGGCATGGAAGAGGACTAGGATAAAGATAGGGATATATATAAGGATATATATAGGGAGGATATAGTTGCTGGGATTAAGGCTTTAGGGATTAATTTAAAAAAGAATATATCTCTCTACTAGTAACTATTCCTTCTACAAATAGCATAGCAAAGGCTATTATATAACGTTTTTGTATTTCTATACATAATTGTAGCGTACCAATTTACACCTCCCCCTATGCTACGCAATTACACTTATAGCTAGCCAAGCCAGGCTTCTCTACTTGTAATAGGTTAGCCTCCTATATTCTACAAGCACACTTAGTCTTACCCTTTACCAATCTTTTACTACCCATAATAAGGCTGGAACTAGCGTCTTCTTATATTTATACCGTCTAGTAAGTCAGATTTAGGCCTGCCTTTGCGCATTCTATGTTATTTATAGCCCAACTTAAATCCATATACTTCCTTATTATTCCAATAAAAACTCTTATAAAGTTTAACTTTGCTAACACGTATACACTACCTCTGCTAGGGTTTTATATAAATAGACCTCTAAGACCTCTAAAGACCTCTAAAGACTAGCGACAACTTACCTATTAAGGCAAGCAGCACGTAACCTACCCCTTCTATATCTTTAGTAATCTAATCGCTACTTTTAGGTACCTATTATCGTGATAGATACATCTAATATAGGCTAAGGGTCGGCCTATTGGGTTCTAAAGTTAGGGAAAAAGATTTTCAAGGAGGATAAAAAATAAGATATTACTTTTGTTGGATAGAAAGAAGGTAATTTATATAAAGTAAAGGTAAGTAATTGCCTATATTATAAGCAAGCAGGTCCCTAAAATCTTAAAGATTTATAAGATTATCAGCGTTCTATATATTCCACCTAATATTCGCTAGGCTATGGTTCCTATATATAATACAATTATTAAAATATCTTCAGCCGTACTGGGCTACTGTGGTGGCACATTAGCTATAACGGCACTTAATTACAATGGAGAAGCAATAATGTCTAATTGCCTTTCCGGCGATATATAGTTTATAGAAGGTGGAAAGGAAGCTTTAGAGTAATTAGATAAAGAGGTTTAGGAATTTAATAAAGCTAACTAGGCTGCTAGGCCCTCCCTTACGGTTAAATTAGTGTCCTAGGCTCTGCTAATACTTGCGGTAGCTATAGTACTTCTGTATAGGAAATGATTTAAGTTTATATAGAGGAACTACGCTGCTTAAATTGCTTGATATAAGATCTTGTGCGGCTCACATAATGGCCTAGCAATTTGCTATTATTCTATAACTAAGCCCAAAGCCCTTCCCGCCTTATGCCTTTATGTTTGCCTATAGTTACAACCCTTACTAAAATTAAACCCCCTCTCTACCGCTCTCTTTTCCTAGCTATACCAAAATACCTAGTATAAATATACTTCTTTTATAACAAAGATAGAAAGGCTATATAGAACTAGTCTTTTAAACCCTAATACTTAATTTTGTAAACTATGTGAGCATAGCTAATCTTGCGAGCTGGGTAATTATATAGGTTGGGAAATTATGCGAAATAAATGACAGTAATAAGTTCTAGGGATGATTAGATAAGCGATTAGCAGTGCGACCTATATGCAGCTATTAGAGTAGGCACTTATAATATTATTAGGTTAGTATAGGGGTGTATATAAAAGATAGGCTGGTATATAGGATGTATTAGCATATAGTTAGGGGAAAGTAGAATAGTGTAATTGGCGGGCCAGTACGCAGGAATATAATACTGTTTGTACCAACTTAATGGTGCAATTGAGTCGTATCCAGGGGCACGAAATACATATAGTATTGTATGCTCGTTTGGATGGTGATGACTGTCGATTCTATTGAGGTAGACTACGTGGTCTATATACTGACGCGCCTCCCCCCTAATTAGTTAGCACGTAGGTGGTTGGTGTACCAAACGCGTAAGTACGCGTTCATACACCAGGTGCTGTAATTATACACTAGCGGTACTTGGAAAATGAGACCACTTATATACAGCCTCCGTAATTGCTTCAATAAAACCATAAAACACAAAGGAAAATACATAAGAGATCCTTCCCAAGGTGCCCTCTGGGCTGCCTCCCAAACGGTGCTCTAAGTCGGCCGTAAGTCCTGCTTACGGTCCGTAAAATGAACCGTACGGCCTTCCAACGGGCCGTAAATGAACTGTACGGCCTTCTAACAGGCTGTAAATAAACTATAAGTACTCCATTAGTCTCGTTCCACCCATTCTATAACCTTTAGATTAAGCTTATTTATGTTAATTAGGGTTTTTAGGGCTTGACACGGCTTTGCCTTAGTTATAGCGTCTGCTGGGTTATCTTCGCTGCTGATCCATTTAACCTCCGTAATCTCACATTGTTCGTAGGCCTGACGTAAGCACATTAGGTTAACAATAAGCCTCTTCTCCTATATTATACCTAGTTTGACTAGGCAGTTGTAGAGGGACTTTAAATTAGTGTATAAAACCAGGGGTAACTGTTCCAATTATAGGATCTTCTAGATTGTTGATTTAAATATGGCTGCTATATTAAAGCTATGGGCTAGTGCATATAGTTTAGAAGCTAGTACACTGCAGGTTACTTACTTGCATTTAATTAAAGACTAATACAGTATATTTAACGTATTCCACCATTACCTCGGTCACACCATTACCTCGGTTAAAAATGCTTGGCACTACCAACTATCCTATTAACGCGACATGTCTTAACAACAAAACGCGCCAGCGCTAAACCAAGAAGGCAGAATTGAGCTTGCCCTTCTTACCTATTATAATCGCGAATTTAAAAGCCTCTGACATACTACCAATGCGTTTAATATACCATCTTTAACGTTAACTGATCAATATAACGGAATCGCAAATCTCCAAGATAGACGCAACGGCCGCCATAAGCTCACCTCAACCGAAGAGCAGACGATCGTCCAATACATCCTCAACCTCAATTCGCGAGGGTTTTCTCCCCGGCTATGTGAGGTGGCAGATATGGCGGATAAACTATTAACTGCGTGGGGTGAAGAGCCAGTAGGTAAGCGCTAGGCAGAGAGGTTCGTAACACGTTTAGATAAGCTTAAAATGGCCTTTAATTAAGTAAAGGACCGTTAGAGAATACTCCAGGGAGATCCTAAGGTAATTAACGCGTGGTTTAAGCTTATTAAGGAGACTAAAACCAAGTACAGCATCCAGGATAATAATATACACAATTTTAACAAGACAGGCTTCTAAATGGGCGTTATTAGGTCTATAAAAGTTATTACAGGTTCTAAGAGACGTGCTCAACCTAAGCTTGTTTAGCCAGGCAATTAAGAGTGGGTTACCGTTATCCAGAGCATCTGCGCCACTAGGTACATAACCCCACCTTTTATTATCTATAAAGGGCGCGTCCATATCTTAGCGTGGTATAAGGAGACGTCTATACCGCGTAACTAGAAACTTTTAGTCTCTAAGAACAGCTGGACAAACAACGAGCTTAGAGTCGCGTGGTTAAAGCACTTTAACGCGCATACAAAGGCGCATTAGATAGGGGGGTACCGGTTACTTATCTTAGATGGTTACAAGAGCTATTAATCGCAGCTTTTTAAGGATTACTGCCTTGAAAACAATATCCTTACGCTCTATATGCTAGCCCATTTGTTATATATACTCCAGCCGCTAGATATAGTTTGCTTCTTATTATTAAAGCTAAAGTACTCTCATCGCGTTAGAGACTTGGCACACTAGCGCATCTTCTATATTAATAAAGAAGGCTTCTTGCCAGCCTTTAAAGACGCATTTTTTAACATGTTTATAATAGAGAACTGCAAGAAGGCCTTTAAGGCATTAGGGCTAGTCCCTATAGACGCAGCTGTGGTCCTTAATCGCCTTAAAGTACGGTTGCGTACCCCACCAGCACCCTTACTACTAGAGATGCCGTGGCAGTTGAAGACCCCAAGCAATACGCTTGAATTTGGATCGCAATCGAAGCTTATAAGCAACTCTTTTACTAGATTGCCTATAATAGCCCAGAACGGGTTCTTACAGCTTATTAAAGGCGCTGAACTAATGCTGTACTAAAACGCGCTTTAAGCCTCCCGCATTACCAAGCTTAAAGAGCAATTAGTAGTAATAACCAAGCAAAAAGCGCATAAGAGGAAGCGTATCCAGAAAGGTGGCACACTAAAGTATAGGGAGGTAGCTGATCTAATAGCTCCTAGACCATCTACAACGGTCCAGCCATTGAAGAAGGCTTGTAGTAGGGATGGTTAAGACAGAGCTTAACCAGCTCTACGACGCTGTAGAAATTGTAGAGGGGCTGGGCATAACGCGCGAACGTGTCAAGCAGCTAAAGGGGAGTCTTCTGAGTCAGATGCGAGTACTTAGTATATTTTTTCAGATAGTTCCTGTAGCGATAATAACGATACAGAAACATAAGTTGGTAGCGCCAAGCATTTTTGACCGAGGTGATGGTGTGGCCAAGGTAATGGTGGAATACGTTACGTCTTAATTACGGTCCGTAAGTATAATTATAAAGCTGATTTGCGATAACAGGTCCCTATTATTGGCGAAGGAGGCGTCCGTAAATACTATTACACTAATAGAATTTAGGTCTAGTGGTATAAAAGTAAGTCCTCTTATTATATTATTAATCTGCCATTAAATGCGCTTATTAAGCTGCTTGACATTTTCTTCTTATGGATTTACTGCCTAGGCTGCAAAGGACAAGTTATAGGCAGATTCGGGTTGGCAGACTATAGTAATATAGGCGCCTCTTGTACGCTGTGCAGCGTATTAGTCCTTCGTATTTATGGTCTTATAGGTCTCTCCACGGGAACTAGTGAGGTCCATAGGCTTTACTATAATAAGCTTTAGGTTTTAAGCTTGGCGTTCCTAGGTTAGCTAGATTAAGTTGCCCTTTTATATAATTAAGTCTCCGTTAAACTTAATTGGAGTCTACTTAGTTAACTACTCTTGCGGCTTTACTAGGAACTTAGCTTCTTATAGTTTAGTCTCTTTAGCGTCCGCAAATATCCGGTCTGCTAAGAAGAGGGTATTGTCTGTTTAGAGTCCAATAATACCAAGGCCGTTTAATAGGGTATATAGAAGGCAAGGGTTATAGGTTAACTGCTTTATCTTAAGTTTATAGATGTGGTGCTAGTAGTATGTCTTAAACTAATGGTTTCTAGCTTCTAGCACTCCGTAGAGTAGTTTTATAACCTATAAAATTATTCCTGGTTGCAAATTAAGCTCCAGCGGTGGTTATATAAAGATGTCCCTACTTAGGTAGGTATTAGATTGTATGTAGGCTTATGAGATATCCCATAGGTAAAGAGCTACGGGTTTGCTTTGCTGTAGGCTAGGCATAAGTACAAGTATAATCCGTTGGCTGACTTGTTAGATTGTAGGTAATTGCATAAGGACTAAGTCCTTTCCCTAGTCGTTATAAGCTTATATAACGAGCCTTAACTTTTTAAAGGCTTTGTTAGTACTAGGGTGCTTAATTTCGTTAATAAAGCGCAAGTTAAATATATGGACGCCTTGCGGAACGTCTCTCTCCGTTATAACTGTAAAGACGCCCTTTTTAAGTAGTCCGTTGATCTCTTTACGTCATGAGTCCATAAAAGGGGTTTCCTGTACTAAAACTAATATATCCGCAGGCGGAGATTGCCTTGCGGATATACCTACGGAGGTTAGGTAATTCTCCGTTATGGGGTTTTTACGGGGGCGTCCTCGGCCACGCTTTACGGTAGGTTTAGTAGGTTTAGTAGGTTTCTAGGGGGCCTCTAGGGTAGGTAAGGGTGCTTCTAGTTTGTTTAATTTAGCGGGTGTTTCTAGTTTACCTAATTTAGTAGGTGCTTCTGGTTTGTCTAGCTTAATATTATAGGTGTTTTCGGACCAAAAATAGGGTTTTATGGACGTGCTTCTAAAGCTTGTCGGTCCGCTAGGGAGCTATATATAGTAGGTCTTGTCTTCTACGGCTAGTAGACGGTAAGGTCTAGTCCAATTACTACTTTTACGCTACACAAGGACTTCAGAATTAAGCGAGAGGTTATATACTGAGGTCGTATTAGGTCCGTTGCGGTAGTATAGGGCGTTATTAACAGTTTGTTTAGCCCGTAATTTAACTATTTTGGCCATTGCCTTCCGTATTACAGCTGCTCGATCTATAATAGACGGGGCAGGAGGGTCCAGTTTGCTTATTCTTGGGTAGGCTCTATAGACTAAGAGGGTAGGTACTAGTCCATTAGGGCCAGCGGTGTTGTTAACGGCTTTTACGGCCATCTATAAAGCTAGTTCTTTTTAGATATTCTTATACTCGTCTATAATAATCTGGTAAGCTCTCTATAGAGCTAGGTAAGCTCGCTTAATAAGCCTAATAGACTAGTATGCCTTAACTGGAATAGCTTTTATTGAAATAGCCATGGCTATAGTGTACTATTAGAATTCCTTACTAATGAAGTTCCTGCTGGTATTATGGGTAATATACTTAGGAGGTCTAAGGTATGTGTTAATCTAACAGGTCTGTAAAATGTCCCAAGTATATTTTGCGGATATATTTTGCAACCAACGGGTGGCTTAATAGCGGGTTGCCTCGTTAATTATATATAATACTGGACTGCCGTTAATGTATATAATGTCCATGTATACTAAGTAGTTAAAGTTAAGGTCCTTGTAAAGGGTGAACTTAAATTGGCCTAGGGGACGTCTATATTTCTAGTAAAAAGAGCAGTATTTGGTTAGGTGGTTAATTGCCTTCCTATTAACGTCGTTGTATTTAGAGCGTTCAAGGATTCTATATAGCTTTTCGGCTAACGGGTGGCCGAAGCGGCGGTATAGGCGGTGGATCTTAGTACTAGTAAGGTAGCATAGGTTGTAGTTAAAAGATTCCTAAATATAGGTCCGTAAAGTCTCTCCCTATATAAGGAACGGGTGTCCGAATCGTTATATAATTAGTAGGGTAATATGCTTGCTTCCTAGGGCAGTTGCGGGGCCAATTAAGGTATCTATAACGTTATTATAATAGACCTGTAACCTATCCATGTCCGCAAGGCAGAGTAGGAAAGAGGTATCTGCTTTTACTATATGGAAGTTAACTGGGCTAATTAGAGTCTTAACTTTAACTAATCTAATTAATACGGTTAAGCTAATGCCAAATTAGACGTTTACGGCCCCAGTTTACATAGTATTAATGTCCATATTGTCATTTACGGTAGTCTTATATATAAGGTATTATCCGTAACCTATAGTAGACTTCTTAGAGGTACCTGTATTAATTATAACGCCATAGAATTCTTTGGGGGTGTAGTGTTCTATAGTGATATATATAAATAGGTCCTGTTTGCGGTCTATAACGTCCATAACAGGTCCAATGGGTATGCTTGCGGGCTGGTTTTTAGGTGCAATTAAGTATATAAAGGAGCGGTCGGCTAATACGGTTATAATATTAAAGGCTTGGCCGTCCGTAAAAGGTCTAAAAGTAGTTAGGAATGTCTCTAATGTCTCCTGTTCCTATATATCTAAGTTAAAGTTAATTATAAGGGCTTCTATTAACTTGTTAAGGGACTCCTCCGCTTCCTTTTCTTTATAGTTTAAGATAAACTGGTTAATCCAATTGTTAAATCTCTTCTTAGACTTATTATGTTCTTTTTAGGTATGCCTTGTAGACCAATATCCTTTCTTACTGTATATAAAGCACTTCTGACTGGTTCGTCTACGGGGGTATGCTTTTGTATAGGAGTTGTTATGGGGGTTACGAGTGGGACTTGGTCGGTACGGGTACTGCTAGTGGTAGCGGCGGTCCGTAAAGTAGACATCTAAGTCAGTTTGCGGGTCTTATAGGTCCGTAACAAAGGCTTAAGTACTGCCTGGCGGGTTTAAGACTTCATACGTTACAATAGAGGACCGTAAATCATTAATAAGGCCAGCTACGGTGTCTGCGGGCTTATAATAGGCGTATTTGCAGGGTTCTACTTCCTGGCAAGCTGTAATAAGCTTATTGTATAAGAAGTCGTCCGTTCGAAGCTTAATATTAAGGCCGTGCTGTAGGTACTAGAGGTCTTTAATAAGAATTTACAGGCACTCTATAGTTGACTTTTCGGTATTCTTATTAATTACAGTCCGTAACTTAATCGCATTCCATTAGGTAAGGATATCACGCCTATATTCCAGCCCTTTAAAGTAGTTGCGTATAGCTTCGCATAGCTTATCAAAGGAGACACCAAGGGGGTTGCTCTTAAGGTTAGTATAGTAGTGGTTAAGGGCTAGGCCACGCAGCATAGTAGAGTAGGCTTGGCTAAATTCCTGTTTAAGAATGTCAGCCTTTTAACAGAGGTCCGTAAAGATAGTTAGTTTAAAGTCAAAGTTATCATTTTTACCGCTATACTTGGATTCGTCGGTATAGAGCTTAGCCAAGTTGGCTAGCTCCTTGCCATAGGTCTTTACTTAAGTGGGTTGCGGATTTGTAACTTAGGCAGGTTGCGCATCTGTGGCTTAGGCGATAGGAGGGTTTTAGTCCGTATTTTGGTTTACGGGGGTATTACGGTCCGTAACTTAAGTACTAGGTGTGCTTTGGCCCGTAAAATTAATTCCAAAATTGCTTGGGTTTATAGGACGAATTTGGTTAAGTAGGTTAGGTATAAGGCCAGTAATGCCATTAAGTTTAGGAGAAGTAAAGAGTTTATTAGTGGCTTTAACCTAGTCTAGGATCTCCTCTTTAGTCCATTCTATTTGGTCCTCCTCCTGTATTATGTTATATAAGGACCGTGCAATAGTGACTTATTTATCCTTTTTAACCTATACACCTTGGTAACGTAAAAGGGTTCGTAGGTTACAGATGGCAGTAGGGTTATAAGCCTTAAGAATAGCTTCCGTAAAGTCCATAAAGTCTTCCTTATATTGCTCCCATAGGTCGTCGTTCAGGAGCTTATAGTGTCCGTATTTAAGGATTTTAAAATTAATATAGTCGTTAACGCCGTCTGTAGACGTAAGGTTAACTCCCTAACTCCACTTCTTTTAACCTTTACTAATTTGCTTAGTTATATCTGCCATATTATGTAGCGTAGTATGTCTGTATAAGCTGTAGTGGGTGGTGGTAGCTTATAGCGGGTAGAGGAGGTCTTGTAACGGTCCGTAAAATTGATTAACGGGTCTATAGTAGTTTTCAGGAGGGTAAGGGGTTCCGTAAAGGTCTGTATTCGCGTCTATAAACTTCTGGTAAACCGTACTAAGACTTGAATAAGTATATAGAGTTGGTAATAGGTCCGTAATCCCCGACTTCCGACCTTCTAGCAGGTCGTACTAGGAGTCTAAACGGGTGGTCGCTGTCGTGTATCGCTCAGTTGGAGGTGTTGAGTGATTGCTAATCTGTGCGCGCTCACTGATCAGTGTTTGTACCAACTTAATGGTACAATTAAGTCGTATCCAGGGGCACGAAATACGTATAGTATTGTATGCTCGTTTGGATGGTGGTGACTGTTGATTCTATTGAGGTAGACTACGTGGTCTATATACTGACGCGCCTCCCCCCTAATTAGTCAGCACGTAGGTGGTTGGTGCACTGAACGCGTAAGTACGCGTTCGTACACCAGGTGCTGTAATTATACAAATACTATTTAACTTTACTTAATGTGGCTTAAAGGAGTGTAGAGCCTTAACCTAAGCTATAGGAATACGTCCTTTAACTAAGCCTCTATTATATAACCACTAACTGCTTCTAGGCGCTATAGCTGCACGCCCTACTACTTACTCTTCCTAGAACTTTAGAAGTTATATAAGTCCTTAGTTAAATAACTGACGTTTAAAGCTCTAACTAATTAGTTAAATCTATTATAGATTAGACGAAGCTAATAATAACTTCTTAATATATATATAGAGGCTTTAGAGCTATGTTTAATAAAGTAGAGTTCTTATTTTTAATTGTCCTCTTTAACACTAAATTATACCCTTAAATATTGCTTGGAACTAGAACTAGGAAAGAAAACCAACAAAACATATTATCTAAAAATATTCTACTCGGCTTAGCGCAGCTTATAGATAGTAAGAAATATAGCAACTTAAAACTTATATACTAGGGGCTGGAGTTTAAAGTCCATAAAGTAATTATATATACCTAATCTCCTATACTTACAGTTGCCTATAATAGGGGCTTTTAGGTAAAAGCTAACTAAACATCTAGTGGAATTAACCCTAACTAGGAACTAACTAATGGGTAGAAGGCGGCAACTAATATTATAAATATTAACAAGTTTAATTCCGGCACCATTAAGAGAATAATAATTGTATTTAAGGTAAGGTTAAAAACGGAGTAATTACAATCTAATAATATTTAGAAAAAACACACTATATTACAATCTAGTATTTAGCATAAGCGGCAAACGCTAGAGTATTTGCGTTGCCGCTTACGCTAATCTAGTTATAGGCTAGTGGTAGATAATACAGGCCATTAGATTTATACGGGCCATTAGATTTATATAGGCCACTAGATTTATACGGGCTACTAGATTTATATAGGCCACTAGATTTATATGGGCCACCAAATTTAGGCATCGGCAAATAATTTGCACTAATATACACGTGACTAAAGCTATTACTTTTTCAAATATATCTAAATACACGCCACGAAAATGTATATATGTATGTATATATATTCTATTATAGCCATGCACCCCTAAGGGCCGTTACTAAGAGCTAGCTAAATATATCCTACCGCTAGAATACTAGCTCCAGTTCGGAGGCCAACTATAAAAGCTGCGTGTCTATTACTTAGCGCGACGCACTAGCGGAGGCACATAAGGTAGAGGCTTATAGTATAATCAGTTAGGAAGTGTATTCGTTTATTAAGATTGGCTTATACGTCTCTTTTGTAAAGTAGATTATAGCTTTAACCACGCTAATATCTGGGAAACGCCACGAAAACAAGGGTATAGCCGGAGCGGGTCGGCCGTCCTCCCTACTAGTGTAATTAAGGCATTTGTCTACCTCTAACGAGACTTAAGTGGCAAAACTTTAACACGTGGTTCTATAAGTAGCCATTATATTATTTAATTAGAGGATGCTTAAAGCTTTGCTATAGTAAATTAGGAAGCTATATATTTACCTAGATCCCTAGCCCCCTCTATAAAATAGAGATAAAAAAGAAAATAAGGATAGTAAATTATCTCTATATAAACGCTCTAGGATATATTAAGCCGAACTTTTATATATCTAGACTCTTCTAGTTCTAACACTAATATTAATTGTCTTTCCTAACACCGCTAAGCATAACGGTTAATACTCTAATGGTAGCTATACTAGATTCTCTAAATTATATATTATCTATACTTTGTCTAAACTTAAAGCTAGGCCTTAATATCTGGGATTCTCAGGCTCCATAACAGTTAGTATACTACTTAGAACCAATGGTGCTGTACTAATAGTAATAGTACCAATTTCAGTGTGAAGATATAAGCTAGTAGTGTCAAATGATATGTTGCGGAGCACCTTACCAACCTCGAGCGTCCGCAGGCACGCGCCACTGCTCGCATCCCAGATCTTGACTGTGCGGTCGTACGACGCCGACGCCAGCCGTGTCGAGTCGTGAGAGAAGGCGACTGAGCTGACGGAGCTGCTATGGCCCTCGAGCGTCTGCAGGCACGCGCCACTGCTCGCATCCCAGATCTTGACTGTGCGGTCGTACGACGCCGACGCCAGCCGTGTCGAGTCGTGAGAGAAGGCGACTGAGCTGACGGAGCTGCTATGGCCCTCGAGCGTCTGCAGGCACGCGCCACTGCTCGCATCCCAGATCTTGACTGTGCGGTCGTCCGACGCCGACGCCAGCCGTGTCGAGTTGTGAGAGAAGGCGACTGAGCTGACGTAGCTGCTATGGCCCTCGAGCGTCTATAGGCACGTGCCCTATTTATCTCCCATAGCCGGCTTTATTGTAATCCACTTTGGCTCTTCCTTTTTAAAAAGAACCCTTATCTGGCTATAAGCTGGACTAAACACAAGTATAGACGCATATGCCTAAAGAGGACTATTCTCTATTGCCCACTTATAATATATAATAAATTAACGCGCATTTTAAACTAGTTTAGTTAATATAGATATATTTGCTTTTCCCTAGGTTATGTTAGCGTATATTATATATAGCATTATTAATCCAAGGATTACCTAGATTAAAGCCTCTAGTTTCGCCATTAAAACTAGCCTCTCTAATATGCTTTTATAAAGACTAAGAGCCTTAAGCTAATAAAGGTATTTCTTTTTTATAAAGGTGTTAATAGTGCCTCTACCCTATAGGTTAACCTTATAATTTATAAAAGAGTTAGGATTCTAATCACTAAGGTAATTGACCTAGTAGATGCATAAGTAGCGTAATACTACTAATAGGTTTAAGTCTAGCTACTAAACCCGCTTAGTAGGATATCCTAATATACCTAGGTTATATATATCTTGTCTAAGCGTCCTAAATATAACCTAAAGAGATCTTAAGAAGATTGCGTAGTAAACCTCTTCCCTACTAGATAAAAAGACCATACTAGATACTCTAGCTAGTAGAAAGTCCTTTACTAACTAATATATAAAGTAGATTATATTCTCTTATAAGGTAAGAAACGAACCACAGAGGCTAATAATCTCCTATATTAATTCTATGTTGTTAGCTATATCCTTAAGCAGCTCAGCAAGAGAAGCAAGCTCTTTTATTATAATAGGTTAGTATATAACCGCAACCAAAGCTAGTATCTACGTGTAGAGGTCAGCATCGTCCAAGTCACTTATCTACTATATTATCCGCTTATATAGAGAGTTAAGGCCAGGCGGAAATATATTTAACTTCTTTAGTACGTTTTATTATAGGATCTATTTAAGGTTCTAGTACACTAAAGCTACCTAAAGGAAGGTATTGTTCGCATTTAATACTAGATAGTCCAGTATAGCATCTCGTGTTTTAATGTTGTATCTCTTTCTCTACACAAGCTAAGACACTTTTTGCTTAATAAAGATGCTAATAGCTGTTAAAACAAACTCTATATTTAGCTTAAGACTTAGCCTCACTTTATAACCTACCTACTCTAGCCGTTTCTCTATATCCGACTAGTTGCGGCTAGAAATAATCCACTTAATATAAAAGAATATAGACAACTTCTAGGTAATAAAGTCTAATAGCTTTAGCAAGTCTACCATGCATTTATTAAGTGTATTAATAATAAAGTATATACTATTTAAGCTTGGGTCTTCTAAAATATTTATAAAGATTTTAGATAAGGCAATCTAGGCATTTATATCCTTAAAGAGAGTTTTGCCTACGTAATCATGCTTCTTCCGTATATATAAGATAAGCGATAGCTGCTAATTAATAAGTAAGTACAGCAGGCCTTATAGCACGGCTGTGGCGTTGTTAATTTGTAAGTCTATAGCCTAGCAGAAAAAGTATAATAGAAGGCTGTCACGGGACACCCCCGTAATACCTTACACACGTCCACCTGTTTCCACCGACTGAACAACCAGAGACCGACTATGAGACAGCAATCTGATAGCAATCTGCTGTATTCCGCCGCAATCTGCTATCTCTACTGTCGGAGTTGCCAACTGGCAACTTTAAGGACCTCTAACTGCCGAATTCTGCCAAGTTCTACCAGAACCGCTACCTAAGCTCTACCCTGCCCGTGCGTAGCATAGTACCCGTTAACCTAGCAACTAAGCAAACCTTATATACCCTTTTTCCCCTATTTCCTACTTCCTTTTCCTTACGTAACGTTTTAACTTTATTATACAGTTTATATATATAGCTTAATAATATCTACTTCGCTATATATTATTACCGCTTGTGCTTGCTCTATAATACTACGTTATGTTAACCTTATATACTACCCTCTAAAATGCAGAATAACCCTAAAGCCCTTATAACAGCCGCTGGTATTATATCTGCACTCTAAGAATAATTGGTAGAAATACAGAAGTCCTTTATAAATACCCTCGCATAGAACCAAGCTACTTTAACTTAATAATAAGCCAAATAAGAAGCACGACACCTGCAAATAATTAAGGACCTTTAAGAAGAAGTCCGCACCCTTAAGATGCCTATACTAGGGCTTTAAGGCTAAACGCCTTCTCTAGAGATAAACACGCGAAACAAGAGTCCTAAACCTATAGTAGCTATTTACCCTAAACTAACTACCATACCGTAACAATCTAAATAACTACTAGACCCTCCGATATTTACTAGTAAATAATAAGAACTCCAATTATTTTTAAGCTAGCTTAAAAATAAGCTAACTAGCAATACTAACTACTATTTAACTAAAGCCAACCGACTTTGCTACGCCCTAAGTTAACTAGGAGAAGACGTAGCTAACCTTATTAAACCCCTTTAACTAAATTTAGTATAAAGTCTAGTTATACTTCTTAAAGCTATATATAGTAACCCAAACCGCTAAGCTACTGCTTAGAGAAAGATAAACTATATAACTTAAGAAATAAAAAGCTTTCTAGTATACTTCTCTAAATTTAACCATTACGTAAAGGAAACAGGCTGGAACGACTCTATACTAGTTAATAGCCTTATTAAATCCCTAAGTCCTGAACTAAAACCCTTCCTAATAGGTATAGACCTACTAGGAGCCCTTAATACCTACGCAAACGTTATTAATAAACAATATAATGATATACTACGCCTAATACTAAAGTCCACTCCTTAATATAATATAATGATATACTACGCCTAACACTAAAGTCCACTCCTTAATATAATATAATAGCTCCGCGAATAACCACTAAGTTATTATTTTAGCCTAAGCACCCTAATGCTATAGATATTAACTCTAGAACCCTAGAGTATGCCCCACTAGGGTCCTTTAAATAAGAACGATGCATTAAGCTAGGCCTTTGCTTTAAATGCGGAAGTAAGGCTTATATTTTAAGATACTACTCTGTCCCTATGCCCCAATATGATTTATAAATGGCTAATACTAGTAACTATTTACCGTACTAATTCTCTAGTTACCGTCCCTAATCTTTATATGGCTCCAGCCCTATATCTAGTAAGCACCACTTATAAGGACGAAGTTATAGCCGACATTTTATAGGAACCCTACCTTGGTTGCCTCTAAAAGGAAGGTCTTAGAGCTAAGTCGCTCTTTAGAACAGCGCTGCCTTAGAATCTTATTAAATGCTCTAGATGTTATAAATTCTAACTCTTAGGATTGCAGCATAACTATTAACTATTGTCTTTAGCAGAATAATTAATAGGCTAATGCTTAAGTCCTAATTAACACAGGAGCTAGTAGTATAGGATTTATTAACAAGATCTTTATATAGGATAATAGTTTTACTCTAACCCCCCTTAACCGGCATATTAATGTATTTGGATTTAATGGTAAACGCACTGTCTTAGGCTGTATTACCTATATAGTATTCCTAAGACTTTAATATCTGAACTATAAAGAACTAATTAGGCTTTTTGTTACCACCCTAAGTTACTTAGTAATACTTAGACAACCTTAAATAAAGCTATATAAGGTAACTATTAATTAGGACAACCTTAAGCTTTTATTTACCGCCTCCTGTTATAAGCAGAAGTGCCTTATAACTTACTGCTTGGACCCTAAACCAAAATCTAAAAAATCCACTAGGATCTATTAGTTTAAATTTTCCACTAACGTCTACCCTATACCTAAAAAGTCTACTTAATTCCACTAAGAACCCGAAAATTATACTAAACTATACAAACCGACCCTAACTACTATACCACCCTAAACCAAGTAGAAGCCTAAACTTAAGCTTAATATACGAAAGTACTAGAAGAACTGGTATTCTACTATAAAAAAGATACTTAAAGAACCTGAACTTAAATCTAATACTAACTCTATACCTAATACTAACTCTATACCTAATACTAACTCTATACCTAATACTAACTCTATACCTAATACTAACTCTATACCTAATA
>Ga0307507_10003386_pt1 | contig 31130 bp, 36 predicted proteins | sample 7_EM_MG_FD_207223 | JGI IMG/M metagenome (GOLD analysis project Ga0307507, IMG submission 207223) | Populus trichocarpa ectomycorrhiza microbial communities from riparian zone in the Pacific Northwest, United States - 7_EM | ecosystem: Host-associated > Plants > Roots > Unclassified | place... | reverse complement strand
CAGAAATTTTGGTTAAGCGGTAAGAATTATTAATAAGAATCGATAATAATCGATTGTTGTTAATAACGATTATTAATCAATCTTATCGATAATAAGTTATCGAAAACCACACTGAATGAAAGTCAAGCTCAGGCGTCTGTCACACTCTATTGAAGGGCGCCGTAGGAGGATGATGCCAGTCCTCCTTGCCTCTGATGTCTCCCCTGAATTTTGAAAGGGGATGTGCATTGTGAGGAGCCGCACAGTTTGTGAATTTGTTGCCAGCGACTGTGGGAGGCAACGATTGTGGGATCGACTTGGAGACTCCAATGATGAAAGTAGATAAGAGTCCGTCACTCGCTCAGCGAACTCGTTAGTATCGTCTATTTGGGTATCCGGAAAGGTATCCGTCGGCGATTAGACAATAATAATTCTTGTCATCTTCCCCACGTTCTTGCCATCTCGACCACTACCATATCCATTGACATTTTGCTTTGACAAGATAACTTCGATGTTCTCGGGCTCCCATGACCAGAATGTTCCAACTCTCTTAAATTGACCTTGAACCCCTTCAGGAATGATTATCAGACCCCTCAACTCTTGGGCAGTCTTATCATAGTACACCGGCATGCAATATAGCTCACACGTATCTGATATAGCTTCTCCAAGGTGATCGAGTCGAACTTCAGGGTCAAGAGATGTAGGAGGGCCCCGAGAGTCTTTCGTCATAATTATCCCTTCAATGGTCTTCATATATTTCGAAGCTGGGTCAAGCATAGTTGCCCTATTTGGTGGTCCCAAAGTGACTCGTTGCAATTGCCCCTCGATCTCTAGTTGAGTTCCCTCCTTCACCATGCCGTAAACATTGTCTGTAACATTCTTGACCTCCACATTGCGGACCTTGGCAACGATTGAAGCTTCAGCTAAGCAGCGTGGTTGGCATATCCGCCCATCTACTGAAGCCCGTGACCATGAAGGTGCTCTGTAGAGTGGCTCAACGTCAGGGACGTTGTCCAGGTGCCAGAGTAATTGTCTCTCAATCTCTTTACGCCATAAGCCAGCGACATATTGGCAAGAAAAGGAATTATAGAACATCTTTGCGATACCCGAAATGGCAATGAGCTTATCCACGGGGTGCGAGAGCTGACGTTTCGAATAGTTTTCGACAACCTGCCCCCACAGTATGTATGGCCACCATTGTGTTTCAAATTGAGTCATCGACCTGTGACCGGTCGCACGGTTGAGGCCCACGTTTGGCAGAAAGTCTTTGAATCTGAATGCGTCACCCATAGGAGTGCGCCCAGGTAATAATCCCAAGGGTAGGGTTTCTGTAGCGTCTTTCTGTAAACACTCCCAGATGAGCTGTTTATTACCAAAATGCAACACTCTAGGACTTAGAAGCCGTTCTTGGAGCACCCAACCGCGCGCATCAAGCGGAGAGTCCTGTATCTCCGAATTCCAGCTTGCATGATCCACTATATAATACTTTCCCGGCGCCGATTTCCTCTGGCGAAGGTCAATCATAGGTGAATTCAGCATTTCCGGCCGTCTGTCAGTAAACAGACTTTGATCGCTATCGTCACTATGTGTCGCAGCAATGGTGACGCAGGAGCCGGCGTAGATGTCTCGCATTCTTGCAGCTTCACTTTGCCAGTCATCAGAACTATCCTGTTTAATGCAAAGTGAATCGATCCAGAGATACTTCAATCCAAGGCGTCTCGTAACCTCAATGGCTCCTCGAAAAGTGAGTGCGAGGCCAGCGATTGCAACGCCATCCTTGAAGTCATTATAGGACGCGATTTTGAGGCACTTGAATTCTGCGGTTCCCCAGCAATGGCTTAGCGCTGCGTACGGCGCGCGAGGGCTATTCTCGGAGAAGTCATCGCACAGGTGAACCTTTCCCATCGATACTTTAGTAGAGACACCGATCAAGCGTGTGGGATATTTATATGAGTTAAGGGTTTCTTTCATGGCCGTTCGACATATCGGGTGATCCTTACACTGTCTCATCCACTTCTTGTAAGTCCGAGACGACTCTTCGGAGTCTGTCGATTGTGCAGTTATCCTGCCGAGCTTCTTGCTGACTCCTGTTTTCGGTCAGATATTGCAATTTCTTGTCCGTGGGAAGACTGTCAAACACACCGGACTCAGCGTGGAGAACGAAGAGCTTCTCAACTTCCAACGGCTCCCTCAAGAGCGGAACTTTGACGGAAAATTCAATGTCAAGTTCCAGTCTCTCAGTCTGATCCTTGCGCAGCCGATACGTTATCTGCGTTGACAACTCCCTCTCAAGATTCTCTGGTTCGAGGTGGCCACTTGTCGATTCTTTGAAGACGTTCCAAATAGCAGCACACATATAGCATGCCTCTTCTGCACTCTTTCTTAGAGAGCCCAAATTCAAGTCAACTCTTTCCCCACTATCACAAGCGACGTCATCGTCTTCAAGGATCTCCACGTCTTTCAGCACAGTTTCACACCTCGAGCAAACCCGACCCCGGCACTGTCTGCGCCTCACTTTCTTAACCGCTTCCCAGAGGTTTACAGCAAATGTATAAGTAAAACACTGCATCACCAGTATCGTGAGAGCACCTCTTGTAAAGATAGTGAAAATTTTAGCCTAAGGGGACCGAGAGACGAGCAAGAGCGACAGGCTGGTTGAGTGGAAAAACTTAACGGAGCAGCAAGCTGACTGAATGAGGTGCAGACGTTCACAGCCTCATCTAGGAAATACCACAAGGCGCACAAGGCGCAGACGTAAAGGCCTTTGTGTCGGCTTCGGTCATGGTTTGATGAGATAGACCTGTCACTGTCGCTGTCACTAGCGTAGTACCGCCAAGGCACCCCTCCTTGTGACACGTGAGGATAGTGTCCTCCCGGGCTCAGCCTTATCTCAGGTGCCTCAGCCGCTTCGCAAGGAATTGCATAACCCAGCACGTACCACTCCCCCCCTGCTACCCCCCTGCACCCTCGAATTCCTCAGCGAAGCGTCTGAGAGATTGTGGGCGTGTGCTTGGTGTAAACCAGGCCACTTTTTAAGCCTATATTAACTTTAACCAGCTACAACAGGGCCAATCTAGTAGCTACGGCCTTAGTTCCTAATATAATTGAATTATAGCCTATTTCTTTATTATATTTTTAAAGTTTTAATTATCTATTTGGTCTATTAGGGGGCGAGATACAGCCTTAAAAAGGGTAAGTTTATTTTTAAAACCGGGCTATATCGACCTCTTTAACTACTCTAGCGATTGCATTCCACCACCATAACTTAGATTACCCTAACGCTTTAGAAGCTACTTTCTAATAGTACTAAGAAGCAGCTTCTAAAGTATTAGGGTAATCTAAGTTATAGTGGTGGAATGCGATTGCTAAAGCAGTTAAAAACCTAGTTCCACCTACCTAGCCTTATAAGAAGTAAGCTATTACTCTACTACTATAATTTAGTTTACCCTAATACTTTAGAAGGCACTTCTTAGTACTATTAAAAAGTACCTTCTAAATTATTAGAGTAAACTAAACTATGGTAGTAGAATAATACCGTAAAAGGTACTGGTGTACAGCCCTTATAAAGCGCGCCCATTTGCTCTTAGACTCTCTGTGAGGAATTAACCTCGCACGTGAAATGAGCTGCATAAGTGCTGCATAAAGGTAGATTCCTCACCGAGGGTCTGAGGCACCTGAAATAAGTTGAGGCTGGGGGTAGGCTTCCTGAAATCACGTGATAGCTTCGCTTGTATATAGATTCGTTCTTCGTGACGACTCCACCTTATAGTTTCCTCACGCACCACCATACACCTGCGCCCCCGTGTAACCATACTTACTGCTTTAGTGTCTCCCTTCCTCGTCACTATGACAGCTAATATTACCCGCTACCTGGCTATTCGTCCACCTTCTGCGTCCGACGACGTTATTCTCGCTCCTTCGGCATGGATATATGCCGCCACTAAAGGGTATATTTAATAATAAGGACATTGGCAAAACGGAAGGCGAAGAGCAGGACCTGCAGGAGGCAAGCTCTCACCAAAGGAGTAAGCTAAGGCTCGCCTTGCGACCGCAGTTACTGTGGAGGCTACTGCCTAGGAGGACGCCGCTGCGGATAAGGAAGCTTTGGCTGAGGGGGGGAGGTTATTGAGCACGATGGTGAGGTGGAGGATGATGAACGGGAGGGCGGCGAGGTAGAGGGGAGCCTCCTAATATCAATTAAGGTGTAATATAGACGATTTTATATATAATTTGGTAAGGTTCGCTACCTCTACTTTTGATTCTCAACACTATGATATTGCCAAGACTTTACCATATTAGGTTTAGCGGGTAGACTAGAGCTCCATAGAGCTCCTGGATCCAAATCTAGTTTTCCATAGGACTAAACTGGATCGATCCTCAAATCCAGTAGCAGTAGATGTTGAATTGAGGTTATGGGGCTAAAACTCTGTATTGCTTCTATATAGGTGGTTGAAGAGATTTCAAGAAACTTCGACCGCAACGGTCGAAGTTGTCTAATTGGTCAGATTCCTGCCAAGAGGTTCCCCTCACAAGTCTCATCACGTGATATCGTTGCGGGCTTGTTTTCCAACAGTACACAGCGGATCTGCTAGGACCGAAGTCCTATATATAGGCTGCCTGCCCCAAGATGGCGGCGGTACGGACGAAAAGCGGCAGCCGGGAGCGGATATAGCAGCGGCGGCGGCGGTAGCAGTAATAGTGGTAGTAATAATAGTAATAGTGGTAGTGGTAGCAGCAGCGGAAGCAGCAGCAGCAGAAGCAGGAGCAGAAGATATAGCAGCAGCAGCAGTAGTAGTAGTAGTGCTATTACTTGAAGAAGAAGACGACGACGACGACGACGACGATAATGTGAATCTATATCATGCGATTATCACGTAAAGGCCATCTGAGTGAAAACAGCGAGAGTTACCACTTCGCGTAGCGAGGTGGCTGCGTTAATTCTAGTATATAATATTTTATATAATATAGCTACGACGTCGTTTTTTGATGCAATAGATAGAGAAACTAAAGAGCTCCCACCTTGTAGTATTTTTCATAATAACTAGACGTTACAAAAGGGTCGAGATACGGCAGTGAAAAAGGTGATTTTTGGGGTATTTTGACGCTCCGTTACCACCAAAACGAGGCCCATAAGCTCTCAGACTCTCGGGGGAGAATTCATTGATTAATAAGGAGCAGTATGCCCGCCCGAGAGATTGATTTATGAGATAAAAGAAAACCACAGTATCGATATTTCGTTGATAACTGTAAATCCGCACCAACGGAATCACGTCTGAGCTTGCTGAGGTAAATGAGATTCAACCATGAGTCGCCAGGACACCGCGACCGCCACAGCATTCGAGCTTGAAACGCAAGGTGCACGAGCAAACACTCAACCGCAAACGTCGAGCAACACCTCTTTGACAGACTCTGATGCTATTTTGCACGCTTCTCGCCTTGCCGATTCCACCGTCCCAGACGGTGGGTATGGCTGGATCGTCATTTTTGGTTGCGCGGTTATCACTTGGTGGTTCGTGGGCACCAGTTATTCATGGGGGGTGATTCAAGCTGCTTTGGTCGAGCAGGGTCTATCATCGCCATCAATCCTTTCATTTGTCGGCTCCATGACTACTGCGATCATCTCTGTGCTTGCGATCTTAAACTCGAGAGTCATGAGGGCTTTTGGAGCTAGGTATACGGCACTCCTAGGGATACTCCTAGTGGGAGTAGGGGAAGTGCTGGCGGGCTTTGCGACAAGAAATATTCGCGGATTGTTTGTTACTGCTGGGGGAATTATGGGTATTGGAACAAGGTGTGCGAATTCCTATGATGATAGTAAGGGATTGAATGCTAAGTTACGGTGCGTTTAGCCTTTGCTTCATCGTGAGTACTGCATTCTGAGTTTAATTGGTAAAATCATATCAATACGGCAATTGGTCCTGGGTGCGAAAGGTGAAATGCCTCCAAGATATCCTATCATGGCTACTTCCAGAGTATGGCTTGATCCCCGAGGATCTCTGGGAGTGTACTAGCATTTAAACATTTCACGAGTCGAAGTTATGTCCAACTCATAAACCATGAACCGCTGATGATTCCAATAGGTAGTCTCCGTCACCCCTGCTCAATACTTCAGCAAGAAACGCGGGCTCGCCAACGGTATCGTCTTCGCAGGCGGGGGGCTCGGGGGCGCCGTAAACAGTTTCGCCATCGATGGGTTGATCCAACGCGTGGGGCCAGCGTGGACTTACCGAGTTATTGGATTGGCGACTCTGGCGACTGGTCTGCCTGCTGCATGGTTGATCAAAGAACGTTCCACTATCCGGTCGGGCACGTTTATTGAGTGGTGAGTTATTAAATCACGTATAATAGTATTGTGCATGTAGAGCACTGAAGTTCTCCAGGCGTCTCTTCCGTGACTTCCGGTTCGTTATCCTCTTTGTAGCTGGCGCTGTCGGCACGTTTCCGCTCTTTGTCCCCCCCTTCTTTCTCCCCATGTATAGCCATTCGCTCGGCCTCTCCTCCAGCACCGGTGCCGGCCTTGTGGCTGGTTTCAACTTCTCTTCCGCTGTCGGGAGGATCGCTTGCGGGTTTCTCTGCGATATCCTAGGCCCACTGAACACGCTGTTTCTCTCGCTGCTCCTATGTGGTATTAGTATGACTGCGTTATGGCCGATATCAAATTCGCTGGCTTCGCTCATTGTGTTCGTAATAATCAACGGAGCATCGAATGGGGGGTTCTTTGCTACGATGCCGACAGTGGTTGGAAACGTGTTCGGGTCAGCTAGGGTGGCTGTGGCAATGGGGATGATTGTGACGAGTTGGGCAGGAGGGTATCTTATGGTAATTTATAACTGGCGTGTTGCTGTTATTGGGCCCTGGCTGACATTCAAAAGGGCGCTCCAATTGCCGGTTACTTACTCGAAGCTTATGGCGGGGCAGAAGGTGGACTGCAAGCATATCGTCCTGCGATCTTCTATGCGGGCTCGATGGCGCTTGGGGCTGCTGGTTTGGTGGGGCTTGTACGGCTGAGGATGAATATGAGGGTTCTTGGCAAACTTTAGTAGGGAATCAGTATGTGGGAATAGAAGCTATACAGCACATTGCAAAAAGTTGAGCAATGAAAAGAACTTTGCAAATCACGTTCAGTAGTAATGAGATATAGAAACATGTCATTTCAAAGGGGATGTATTCATGGCGTAACTAAAACACTCCAGAGGAGCCAACCCAAGTTCTCGACTCCTCCAGGAAGGGCAGAGTTTAGGGATAAAGAATTGAAAGAAAACTAAAAACAACATACAAAAAGCATACCTAGGCGCACAAGAGATTAGCCGTCAGATACTTTCAGGCATTGCCCATAACCTCATCAGCATATACCATAAATTTATATGAATTTACCAGGCTAGTCCCACCGAACTACTATGATGACTTCATTGCTTGAATCGCCGCAGTCCACAGAGCATCCCTATCGCTGGTATCTGTCGTTCCCACACAGCTAGTCAGATAAGCCTGCCACCCAGCCGCCGTCCCAGCAGCCAAACCTTGCCTCACGCTCTCAGAACACTGCGAGCTCAAGAACCAGGCTGCACTGCCAAAGCTGTCCGCGTCACCATTCACAAGTGCAAGCACGGCGTCCACGCCTTGTGCCTGAGCTGCCTGAACCGCTGCGGCTGGGTACAGAGATTCAGCGTATAGGAGGTTGAAGGCCGGTGATTGCATGTTGCGGGTCCCCTGTCCAGGCACTCCCGGCCAGTGGTTGCGGCTGTATTTGAATGCACTGGACTCGTAGAGCATAAGCGCAAGGAGAGCCGCCTGTTCGCCGGGTGTCTGAATGGAGTACTTGACGAAGAATTGCGTGATAAACGGTGCGGCTTGCGCAGCCGTGCGGCATTCGTCGGGGAAGGTAGCTCCGGCGCAAGAGGAGCTAGATGGGGAGATGGCTTCAATTGTCGCGGCAGTTAGAGTGGTGCGACGGAACGGTGAAGCGTTTGTGAGAGTGAAGATGGAGAGGAAGGGGAGAGCCTTCATTAGTTGTAACTTCATCTTGATGGTTGTCCGGTAACGAGTAGTTTTTTGGGTTACGAATGTTGTAAGTGTTTGTGTAGAGTCTGTCAAGGCCTGATCGATGGTATTCCACAAGGGTTCATGGGTAGAAGGGTTGATGAAGAAGAGAATAGAAGGGAGGAAGTAACTTTTATATAGGCTGCTATGGCATTCATGGAGCGCAGAATGTGGTCACAATTCCTTTGTGCGACGCGGAGGACGAGATGGTGATGAGAACAAGCAAATCTTGCAAAAAGGGGGGCACAAGGCACAACTGTTATACTCGTTAACGACATTATTCACGACTCCTTACCTTTCGGGGGCCAATCCTCTCGAGGGAGGCACGGAGACCAATCCTCGCGGTCGAGGTGGAAGAGTTTGGCGAACGACTTTAAGAATGGCAAGCGAGCGAGCGCAATTCAAGCTTTTATTGGCTCTCTCGACGTTTCACACCCTGTTTCACCATCACCAACATCTCAGCCAACATCTCAGTAGCTCTCATAGGACACTTTGACTCCCTATTTCTACCTATTTAAGGACACTTCTTCCTGCACACGGGCGAATAACAACATCTCACACTGACGCCGTACAAAGTAAACCAAGTATCCTCAGCCTTAGACCTAGTGCCGCACTCTTCTCCATCTCCCGTGCCGTGACGAATCAGGCTATCTCACACTTTCTAGCCATTCTACCCACTCAATACTTTCACAATCGGTATGCAATGCTCTGAGGCTCTCAACCCAGCTGCGACAGAACTCCTCGTCCTCCTCGCACCCTTCACCGGGCGGTCCGTAGAGCGTGAGTGTCTTGACGTTCGTAAAAGCTTTTGAATTGTACTAGTTTTGGTGTTATCTAGTTTCCGGTACGCTCTTGTGGCACTTGTATAATCTTAAGTTTAAGATGTCGAATGCGAAATATATGAGAAGAGAAACGGCCTGAAAAACAATATTCCAATCGAAAGCCGAACGTATTCTGCTCGTAGAGAATCCCGGTCCCTTCCTCGTTTATCCGTTTATTCGTACAGGGAGTTTGACGGTGAGCTAAGTAGTGGAGGCTCAGGTTTGTAGCGACTGCATCCAGTTATTGCCCGGTAATATCTCATCACATAGATTATTTCGGGAGTTGTTAATGCGTGTTTGTAGACTATATTTCGAAGTTCACCGGGAAGTTCAAAAAAGGAAAGTATAAGATTTTACGGCGTGGCGAAGGAGTAATGATTTTGAAGATATTTCTGTCATGGCCTTGTGATGTTTTTCAAACGCGAGCGCTTCTAGTCTATAGCTGTCTCATAATTGTGGGAGATTTCTTGTTGTGCAAGAATGTTATGAAAACGAACATATATTGATTGAGGAAGATAGAGAAAGCAAAGCGTGTGCGAGCCAATTAAGGAGTGTCATATCATTGAGTCACTGTTAGATATGATGCAATCTCAACTTAAATGTAATCTTAGAGAAATTTGTGGAATGAGTCAACATTCAAACATCTGGATTTTATACATTGACAAGTTGTAGATTGCTGATTAGCCATCGCAAAGATTAAGGGGTCGTTCGGTTGCAAAAGCGTCAGATTGAATCTGAACTGAAAGTCCGGCAGAACGAACGCGTTCCTTCCCGATATGACACGCGTCTGTGGCTCTACGGGTTGCACGGACGTGTGCAATCTGAAGCCTTCAGATTTAACTGAGGAGCTCGAAGCTCCTTATTTGAACTGACGCCAAGACCTCAGTTCAGATTCTGTATGTGGTAAAGTTGCCAACTTTTTAGTAACTTTTAGCGTGTTTTTTGGGCGGTCAGAGGAACATTAAAAATTTGTGGCTGAAGTCAAGTTGAACTGGAATTCAACCGAACAGTCACCTCAGAATCAGATTGGAGCTCCAGATCAACTCCATTCTGAAGCCCTCATTCTGATCTGAACTTGCAACCGAACGACCCCTAAACCTGCAAGGGCGAGAAGGCTGAATGGAAACGTTTACTCCTCAATTCGCAAAAGAATGCACTGTCTCCAGAGGCATATAAAGACATATCTAAGCTCTTGGAAGTGGAATAGACATCCTAGATAGAGAGTGCTTCATTTGTCGGCAGTGGTAAAGCAGACGCTCTCGACGTTATTACCAACCTGAATAAACACAGTCAGCTATAGCTATTCTATCGCAGATGCTACGGTTGACGTACCGGGTCTAGAACAAATGCAGCGTAGTACGTGGAGGAGTATTGTGGACGCGGCCCAGGTGCGCCGTTGCACTTCCCGCCAGCCGCAACCCCAGCTGCGTGAAATGCTTGCACTGCCTCCTGATCTGTTCAATACACATGCTTTTGTCAGCACCTTGGTCGATCTAATGATAGGATGAGTTGATTGAAGCCGTGAAACCTCACCTTTCGCTTTGAAGGCAAAGTGAGTACTTTCCTTGCCAACGTCCTCTTTTGTGCCAACCCAAAACTCGGGAACGCCATCAGCACCCATGGCTACTTTTCCAGGAACTCTCATTATCTCGACATAATTGAGAGGAGCCAGGGCCTTCAAGTACCAGGCCGCTGTCTCCTCGAACTTCTCTGGCACAGTATAGATGAAGAAGTGATGGAGAGGCATTGTCGGGGTGTTGAAGCTTTAGGATGCGTTTGTAACAAGCTTTGAAGCTCTTGTGTGGACCTAAAAGTCGGCCCCAGTTTTAGCTGCTCAGAATGTCCTTTTGTAGCCATCGACGTAGTGGGGGTAGATTTCTCATTATTGATCATTTAAGCGATGTGCAGTCGCGCGCTCAAACCGCTTTATCCAACAACATATATCAGGCAGCGAATACGAGATGACCTGGAGATATTCAAAACCCTATTCGCGCATTCGACATGATGGAGTGTTCGATATGCATGAGGAAGTAATATTCAGCGCCATGGCTCCACAAACGCTAACATAGAGAATGAAAAAGTCAGCGGAACAAAGAGACGCCAGTTTTCTCCCCAGGGAATACCAATAGTTTCATTTTGGAAGGATGTGGGCTTGGGAGTATTTATAGACAAATGTCCCAATCGAGGAATTTTTAGTATGAAGTCGCTTACGTTGCTACGCCCCAACCTGAAGCCAACTTCGGGTGCGGTTCGCATAAGCAGTTTGAACAGGCATTTGATAAATCTTTGACTTAGATATGTGACGAAAATTCTCTTTTTTAAGTGACCACGGGATTTCTGGAGACTGCTACAAGTGACTTTTAGCTCCAACAAAGTGTTCAAAGGCGACCTTGCAAGCCTAAATGAAAAGAGTTGTTTGGATTGATTCAAAAAATCAAAGATGAAACGACCTACTGTTGACCTCCGACTCGTAGACTGATCCGAAGAGAGTTCCTGGGTGTATAACCAGTGACCTTGTACTGTTCATTCCGGGCGCAATGCGTTCTATTATTGCCATGCAAAAGCTAATAGTACGATCAACCTTTGTAGGGCTGCGGGGTTATCATACGCTGTTGATAAAGACGTCATGCGGGGGCCGTTTGGCTAGCCCTTGGTACAAAATACAACTTTGAGCGGGCGTCTGAATTGACTTAAAACTAAACAAATTGAAGAGGTTTATAATTCCTTTCAGCATCTGAAGCCATATACGATGCTACAACAAGGACATCGAAATTCGAATGAAAATCTGAACAGCATGTAGGATGATTTAGAAGAAAATTTATGCGACATGCTGTACCAGATAAAGCGTTCCTGAAAATGCTTCTACAGGCGTTTTCGCTGCGGAAGCGTAGGAGGGAAAGGCGGCCGGGAAAAAGGTGTTACTTGGCAACGATTAGACAGCTCTCGTATTATTCTTAGTGCTGGTGGTCCGTGTTTCTCGCACCACTCTTGGCCATGTTGAGTCCACTGGTGCTACGACCGTAACTAATCATGGGTAAAAATTTGTAATCTAAATAATGCCGATTACCGTTCAATGGCTGTAAAATGGGCCAACTGTGCGATTTGCGCCTCATTGCAATTAGTAAAAGTTGTAACGGGTCGCTTTTTCGTCGCGGGTTTTGCGGACACAAGTCCGGATATAAAACGTCACTAAACCACTGCAACAGAGAAGCACGGGAAATGTATTCTCAATGCGGGATATTCGCAAGCTAGTTGAAAGCTTGGCGCGCACAAACTTTCTCTTTTGGCAGGGCACTAACCTTTATCGTGTCTGTGACACCGGCGGGGGCATGCGTTTGGAAGAAGTTTGCACCTGCTTCCAAAAGAGACATGCGCTTTCAATGTTTCGGAGATACGTTAACGTCAAAGGGCGTCAAGGCGGGATGGTCAATGCAACCCTATTCCACCCGTTGCTTTGAAATCTCGCCTTGAAATGCTGCCTATACATATGGAAGAGGCGCTTCGGCACTTAACATTAAAACGCGGGACGTGACATGCCTGTTTAGCTGCTTATAAAACGACAGATTTTCGAAGCTTGCCGTACCACTTTATTAAATGGGCTTGACCACCAAGCTACAACCCATCCTCCTTCACAATCCTTCGTTAGGAGCCTCTTTGAGAAACCTGTCCACTCGCGCACCTCTCACAATGGCCGTCGAATCCAAGTTTGACCCGAAAGACATGGTGTTCCGCCACCTTGGGCCTTCGGGATTGAAGGTGTCGGTCTTCTCCCTTGGGGGATGGCTGACTTATGGAGGGACTCAGAAAGGCAACATAGTCAAGGAGTGCATGCAGGCAGCCTGGGATCATGGGATAAATTTCTTCGACACTGCAGAGGTCTACGCCAACGGGCAATCGGAGATTGAGATGGGACGAGCGCTGAAGGTTGTGGTGCCCGATCGGTCTTTTGACGCGCATTTCATTCTGACAAGGTTCCACTGCAGGAATTAGACTGGCCACGAGACGAGTATGTGCTGAGTACGAAGGTATGTAATTCCTCGGTGTCACCCCAGCCCCCTCCAAGCCTCAATTTGGTTCGTCACGATAAGCTCTGACATCATCACACAAGATCTTCTTCGGTACGGGCAGAAAGGAACCGAACACGAGAGGCCTATCAAAGAAACATGTAGTCGAGGGCCTGAAGTCCTCCCTGGCGAGGTTACAGCAGCCGTACGTGGACATCGTCCTCGCCCACAGGCATGACGCCGCGTAAGTTGTCTAAGCCTTACATAAACCATTGGCTCCAAACTGAGGGACATCCATCCATAGCACCCCAATGAAGGAGGTAGTCGAGGCTTTTACCCAATGTATCAGAAACCTCAACCTCGCCTACTACTGGGGAACCTCTGAATGGTCTGCTCTGCAGATTGCTGAAGCAACCCAAATCGCTGAGAAATACAATCTTATTGCCCCCATCGCCGAGCAGCCTGAGTACAACGCCTTTCACCGCCAGAGGTTCGAGGTCGAGTATGCTCCGCTGTACAAGCAATTCCAATATGGAACCACCATCTGGAGCCCTCTTGCTTCAGGTCTTCTTACCGGCAAATACAATGATGGCATCCCCGAAGATTCTCGCTTTGCCACCAATAAAGCCTTCTTCGCTGACGTAATCAAGGAGCTTAAGTCTGTAGCAGGACAGGCTAAGATCGAGAAAGTCAAAAAGCTCACTGCGCTTGCCGAAAAGCTTGGAGCCAATGTCTCTCAGCTTGCGTTGGCCTGGTGTGCGAAGAACGAAAATGTTAGCACTGTCATCCTTGGTGCTACGAAAGTTGAGCAGATCATCGACAACTGCAAGGCCCTAAAGCTGCTGCCCAAGCTCACTCCTGAGGTTATGGAAGAGATTGAACAGATATTGCAGAACAAGCCGACGCCCGCTTCTACATATGGGAGGGTGAGGTAGGTGAGCTGCAGTGGGGGGCTTTTATGTCGAGGACCTGTGATTGACCTGCGGTAGACGGCCTATGGCAAAGAGGTCGAAGCTGTGAAGTGTCAAGCAAACAACATTCATTGAACATCAACAATTGATTGCTAGAGATCGTCTGGCGGACTCTAATTTGTCATGTGTTGGAGCTTTTGCTTTCCTTGCTTCATTTACATAGCACGTCCTCCTCTTCATTTCTCTCCACGGCAAGCTTGTCCCTTAACATTTCCAATCTCTCCCCTTTCTTGATCCATCTCTCCTTGAGCCATTTGCTTAGACCTGATTCAGGCAACTCATTTGTATCATATCGACCATCATGAATATAGAACTTATATCCCTCTTTTGCGAGGTCCGCAGTTGGAATTGTCTGCCAGGAACTTGGCGCCTGCATGAAATTGTTTCCATGAGCATACGCAATAGTCATGTCGCATACAGCACGGACATGTTTAGTATGACGAAGGGCACTCACGGTCGCGACGAAACCACGCACACGGGGGTATAGAATATGCTTCATGATTAGGTGATTGTGTTCTTTGCACCAATTAATGCTTGATGCGTATTTTGACAGAGTGAAGCGAGTGCCTTCACTAAAGGAGATGAGTCCTGTTTTAACCGTGTGGTCAGCGTGTCTAATTTTCGTATGCATGCATGCCTATTGTAGAGCATCATATAAGAAAGATATATGTGCGCATGCTTGAGTTCAGTAATTGAACAAAACTTAATCGTAACATAACATACAGACTAGCCACATCCTCTGTTTGATCCCTCGAAACACATCTTCCAGCTCTTTTCCGTCGCGCGTCCAATTCCTACTCATAAGAGGCATCCACAAACCCTATCCTAGAAAGGGGACCCAGCGCAATTGCTTCTCGGCAAACCAGCGGCATTGTCCCAACATGCCTGCACGTTGGGCCAGCTCTTGGATCAGGTAGAAGTCTGTCCACGCCACATGGTTCGTGACAACAATGGCCAACTCTCCCACCGGTACCTCCCGCCTCTTTGGAAACAATTATCTGAATCCGGTTCGAGCGGATGAAGAGGCGCCGGACCCACACCCACGCGCTGTTGGCGATGCCGGACGAGTCGGAAGAAGCGGCTTGAGGAGCAGCAGAAAGGATAATACGACATCGGCTCCGAGGAGGTAGACAAGCCAGGGCGCAAGCAAAGCTGCTCCTGAAGCATTGGAGAGAGATGCGACGATTGATGTTGATGACGAAGGCAGGCCGGGCGTGTTTGCGGTTTGCTCTGGTTCGTGGGGCCGATGGTCGTCAGTGGCGCAAGGCCTCCAAGCTCCCTTTGATCTGCTCAGGGCTGAAGGCTGATCCCAGAGGGGACAGGCTTTGCTGGTTTGGTGCTGGCCCGCCCTGGTGGGGAGGGCCCGATAGGATGGTTGCGGAGCTGGAGGGCCAGGGCTTTTGGCAGTCTAGAACTGCTTACACACCGGAGGCGGCTTCCAACCTCCCCTCATAAGCTTCCTCTGCTCGGCACCCGCCTAAACGACTTGCGCAGGCTGCGCAGGCCCTTGACATTGGACGTGCACGCTGCACCCCGCCAGGGTACCTGTTGCTCGTTCAGGTCTCGTCTCACCACACAACACACCTGCATACCTGCATCCCCATCTCTCCCGTTCTCCTCGCCCAACTACCCCTGGCTCCTTCGCTGGCCCCCGACACGGCAACAGAGAGTCTGGCACTCCATCGCAGACGGATCCGCCGGGCATAGGAAACATCGCATTGCGCTTTGTTCGGTAGTCAGCACGCATCCCGTCGTTGCATTCGCGCCGCGACATACACACAGCCCTGCCGACAGCTTCCACCCGATGTTCCAGGATTCCAAATAGACAAGCACTGGGGCTTGGGGCTGTGCAAAGACTTGCAGATTTCTTCGCGGTCATCGTAACGCATCATTCAAAGCATTGCGACCAGAAGCTTTTGGCCTCTCTCTGTGAGTATCTGTTGTTGGGCTGTAATCTTTCTTCCACTTCGTGCCTTCTGCTCTCCCACCTATATCCACTTTTCCTTGTAGCTTGCGACACGGTAACCAGCATATCTTGCTGTGCTCCGCGCCATTTACTTTTCTGGGACGCTTTCTCCCCAGTAACGTCGGGATATCCCAACTCTACTACCTTCCCCCCCACGTCCCTGACCACAGGACTGATACGGCGAGCCTAGAATATTTTGTCATCTTGTGAATATTGTTTTATATACGCCGTATGTTTGAAGCGCGTTAGGCTTACTCTTTCTCAGATCATCGAAAGGCTTGACGGCGACTTTGTTGATCAATGTGCGCATTATAGCATGTCTAATATATCACCCGATCACTCTGCCATTGGTGGCACCGATGCGGGGGAACCAATGTCGATTCACAATGGCTCTGGTAAGCCTTCCATTTCTGTTATATCCCCTCATGCTTCCACCTCGCTTTGATGCTTTGCCTTGCGCGACGTCGAATCTGTTCCAGCACTGCTTGGGAGGCCATGCGCGTTCTCTTGCCTATTCTACTTGGTCACGATGTCGTAAGCCGACCAACACACATTTCCCCTTTCGCGTCAAAGTCGTTACCGAAACATTCCGCCTGTAGCCCTACACCCAGGCACGGAGACATTTTAGGTCTCGTTGGAGCGAAGGAAACTCGAAATAGATCACGAAGCATGGAATGCATCTCGCTGCTAGTCGGTAGGCTAATATGCTGGCTGGTTGTGTTGGTTGCATACGAAGGCCTCTGACTTCTACCATCAACACTATCCTGCTTTGCCATGGGAGAATACTTATACGGACCTTGACGTCGCCATTTCATGTTGTGACTGAGTTTTCATAATTTACCCTATCTCCAATTTATAATTCACTATTAATTTCGAACGTCTCTTTTCGTCACAATGTCTCGAGCTACCTATATGTCATAGACGGATGGGCTAACGGTTTCGCCCAATTACTCTCCGCCCGGCATACCAGCCGAATATCCCCCGTCTTCTGCTATAGCCCGACCGCCATCAGAGGACATCTCGGACATGAGCAGCAGCCGTTGAGGGAGTTCGGCTGGATTTGTGTCGGCAACGGAGGGCAAGGGCATCTGGTCACCAGCAGTTAGCGAATCAACCAGCTCAAAGAGCCCACTAGCCAATTTTGGCTTTTTTAAGAACCTTGCTGGAGAGAAGAAGACTACAAGAGGTTTGCAATAAGATGCCTCCTTCTAGGCTCGTCTAACGCATTGGGTAGATGGTCAGCCACCGAAGAGACGCGGTCCGAAACCGGACAGCAAACCCGCCTTGACTCGCAGACAAGAACTCAATCGACAGGCACAGAGGTAACTCGGTGTGCATTATATAACTGCGCTTCACACATTAACCTTTATGGCAGAACACATCGAGAACGAAAGGAGATGTACATCAAGGCTTTGGAGCAAGAAGTACTTCGCCTCAAAGAGACGTTTCAGAATACAGCACGAGAACGAGACGCAGTGGCAGACGAGAATCGTAGATTAAAAGAGATCCTCACCGCTCACGGTATCTCATTCGACCTTTCCAGCCCCGGTACTGGTGGCTTTGGCAGGATGGGAAGTTCTACCTACGGCGGTAGCTCGACTGGTAGCGTCTCGGGCAGCTATGGTCCCGGCTCTAACTCGACGGGTTATACCTCTTCACCAAACATGCCCAGCCATCCACCACCACCAGTGCCTGGCGGCGCGCACTTAGCGCAACAACAACAGTACCAGCAGCAACCTAACAGCGGGCTGGATTATGACCAAATCGGGATAGACTTCGTGTTAACGTACGATCGAACGCCCTATCTTTCTCCTCCACCCCAGCAATAACCCTCCCCACTTCCACCTCCTTCCTCTCTCTCCACCCGCTCTTCTTCGCCATTACATATATTTTCATCAGACAACGAGTAGCCGGGGAACACAAAAGCCACCCCCAAATTTTGGGCTCATTCTGACTCCTCCTTCCTCCTTCAGTCTCGAGCGGCCCTGCATGGATCACATGCAGTTCCTCATGGTCCGAGCCAACGACTCTGACGCCGATGTTAGCGGCCACGCGCTCATGGCCACGTGTCCGCCCGAGTCCCACGTTATCAACAATCCGGAGGAGAAGTATCCACATCAGATGCCTGACATCACCATGCCTGACCTGCTTAAGCTGCTCGATCTTAGTAACCGTCTTCCGCTTGACGGTGAAATCACGCCCATCATGGCGTGGGCTATGATCTTGCAGCACCCGAGGCTTTTGGAGCTGTCGGCCAAAGAGTTTGAGGCTATCAAAGGGGATTTGCTGGCAAAGGTCAGATGCTATGGGTGGGTTACACTCTTCCTACGATAAAACCACAATTTGGTTCAAAAAGCTAACATCCTCCAGCTTTGGAGCCGTTCTTGAAGAATTTGAAGTCCGTGACGCTCTTATGGCAGTGTTCGCTGCCAAAGGCGGTATGCATGGTAACTCCTCCTAAGAGGTTGTTCGCATCACGATTTGTATTTGCTTCTGTTACTCTTACTTTTTGCCCCTCTATACCCAAAAATAGTAACGAGTGATGTTTATTCGCATTTCGCAGTGTCTTTTTCTAGTTGTAAGGTGCCTAATTTTTGTTGAAGCGATGACTTCTTTTCTCTACAAAGCAATGAGCTCAAGATTTGCTGTATTCGCTCCACAATTGAGGCAACTTATTTTTGTGGATGATGGTACGGGTGCACAACAAGGACTTTCGGCGTGTTTATTGGAGATTACATGGATTCTGTTGGCCTGCTATTTCTATGCAACGACTGTCCTTGCTTCAAATGCTATTGTCTTAGTGGATATCTATTGGTTGTTCTTTAGAGAACCTACACTGCAAAAGTGAACGCCGACTGCTTCACCGAAATTAGATTGCTGCAGCCAATGCCTCTGCCCCGATTAAAACAAAACCTGCCCTGCCCCTTAATCCTTCACGCTAACGACCGCTTTCCCACCAGCTTTAGCGCTTTGCTCCTGCGTCTTTATTGGACTAGGTTTGCTTTCGGCCTTCGTCTCTTCTTCACTTTCGTCGTCGTCGTCGTCGTCGTCGTCGTCGTCGTCTTCCTCTTCCTCTTCCTCTTCCTCTTCATCATCGTCCTCATCACTTTCCTCTTCCTTTTTCTGATTCCCCTTTCCTTCAATCTTGATTACAACCTCCACCTTCATCTCGATCTTCCCCTTCCTCTCATCCTCCTCGCTCTCATCCTCATCTTCGTCTTCGTCGTCATCGTCGTCATCTTCTTCATCTTCTTCCTCATCGCTCTCTTCAACAACCTGCTCAGCTCCCTTCCCCTTCCCCACATTCACCGGCGCCTTCCCCTTCCCCTTCACAATCTCCCACTCTTCATCCTCCTCATCCGAACTGCTCACCTCGGGAATCGCCTGCTCGCACTCAATCGCCCTGATCTGCTCCTCGCTCGCCGCACCGACGCTCGAGCCGCGATGCTGCGTCACGGGCGGACTGGTCGGCGACCTGAGCGGCGGCGACCTGAGCGGCGGCGACCTGAGCGGCGGCGACCTCAGCGGCGGCGACCTGGACGCCTGCGCGACGGCGACGGGGCCGGCGCCGAGAGCCGGGTTCGCAGCATCGATGTGCATGCTCGGCGGCAGCTTCGCCCTGAACGGCTCGCCAGGCTTCGGGATGCCGGAAGCGGAGGCGGCGACGGCGGCGGCGGCGGTCGGGGTCGCGGGCAGCGGGATGGAGCGCGGGGAGAGGATAGCGCCCGCTGTGCCGGCTTTGGTGGGCGTGGCGGAGGCCTTGGAGGGCGTGCTGGGCGTGTTCACCTTCTCGGCTAGCAGCGGGTTCGTGGTGGAGATGTTGGCCGGGGCGGGTTTCCTCGCGGCGGCTGCGGCGGCGGCTTCGGCGCTCGCCTGGCGCATCGCGAGGGCCGCTTGCGGGGATTGCGGGGGCTTGTTTTCTTGCTTCTGGGGTGTGGTGGTGGTGGAGATGGAGGAGGAGGAGGGGGCTGGCGCGGCTGGTTTGGCGGGCGTGGAGGCCGGCGTTGGAGCAGCGCTGGGGACGGGCCCGATGGCTTCTTTCAGCTCGCCGTACTCGTTCCATTCTTCGACTTGCTCGAGGTCCTGCGTGGGTGTTCTGGTTAGCCTTCTGCGTCGTGTTGTGCTGCCTTTGTATCGTAGCTCTTCTAGTGCTAGACCTTGTGCCTTGTGCTCTTCCCCGTAAATGACTCCCACTACTCCTAGCTCTGCGAAATTTGGAATAGGGTAGCCTACGGCAATTACATAGCCTTGCTTCACAAGCAGCGGCAGCTTCCTCCCGCTGGCCCTGCGTCCATACAGCTGACGTGCCCTCTCATCTATCGCTGTATCCACTCCAACAAAGGGGATCTTGTTCGCCTTGAGGATCGTCTCGATGCGTGAGGTCGCGGTAATAATGTGAGAGGATCCGGCAGTGAGAGACGTATACAGATAGAGTGTTGGATCGTTGTCGAAAACGCTGAGGTCTACTGCCATCGTGGGGCGTTGATTACTGGGATCTGTATGATAGATAGTGGGGAGAGGGTTGGTGGTTCAAGGAGGGTGCTCCACGCTTGATAAGGTGTGGTGAGGCTAGAAAGAGAAGATTTGAGCAGGGCTGTCTTTGTGAGCAGGGGCGTGGTTGGGTTGTTAGAGGGAAATCAGACAAGCAGAGCTCCGGTGGTGCCTTCGGTGATGTTGTCCATGCAGGGCGCTTCGGCTCGCTCTGCTGAAACTTGGTGGGGCACCAAAGTCAAGCCCCTCAACCCCAAGTACCTCTCGCCCACGTATTATAAAGGGGAACCATAACTTTCCAACACCATAAAATATGTCAAAATATGTCAACACTTGCGGATAAAATTCTAAACTGAAACAACGATTGATTTCATACATGGTATCTCAGTATCCAGACAAGATCTCCAACCCACGATATGAAATATATATACAAAGCCCCTAGTCCAATTCCCCAAGCTTGTTCAAGCCATCCAATTCCCCAGGCTTGTTCGAGCCATCCGTTTCTACGACCTTCCTCGACCCGCTATCGGTGCTCTTAGCTTCCTCGCCTTCAACAACGTTCTCACCTCGACCAAGCATCATGTGGTCGATGTTGACTTTCGGGCCCTTGAACCACTTGTGCGCTGAGATGAACCACCAAACCATGGCACCTAGCATAGGGGCTCCATACACGAGGCACGTCCAGTTCATTGTGGATGGACTATATGCTATTAGTTAATACGATGTACTTTTCTGACGGAATAAAGGGAGGTCTTACGTCAAATCAGATCCGGTAACGCTGGGCAAGCAAAGGATAGGAACCATGAGAGCGACGAAAGCAGACGCGATTACGCCGATAGGTATTGAGAGCTTGCCCAAATTCCACGGCCCAGCTCGGAACCTGTTTCCAACGAAGAAGACTCGAATGAAAATGGGCGTCGTGAAAGCAACGAACGCGGCAATGGCACCAATGGAGAAGAGTGCACCCACAGCGAGCGCGCCACCAAAGATCAGGAAGACTAGCAGGATCCCAATAACGCAATTGAACCAGACAGCGTTGACAGGGGTCTGTGTAAACTTGTTGACTCTCTTCCAGTATTTCGACATTGGGAAGCAGTCATCACGAGCGTAGGCGAATGTAACTCGAGACGCGGCAATCATACAACCTTGACCCATAGCAAATCCGGCAATGATTGTAAGCGCGAGAATCGCAAGAGTGATCTTCTGGGGCATGCATTGCATCAGGTACGCTGCGAAAGGCTGGCCGAGATCAGAACCTAGGACATCATCGATGCTGACAACCGTGTACGCAACCACAAGCTGCAAGAACCAGCCGAAAATGCCGCCAGTGGCTGAGGTGAGAACAATTGCCCTAGGTGAGGCAATGTTGGCGTTTGAGCACTCCTCCGCTAAATGGAAAGGCGAGTCGTAACCACTCATCGTCCAGATCACGCCGATGAAGCTCATCAAGACCGAAACTCCGGCCGGGAAATCCGTTCCTTGATATATCGTACCCCAGACCTCGCCAGATGGGGCAAACTTTGGCAGGCCTCGACTCTCTCTGTCCGTTCCAGCAGGAATTAAGATTATGACGATAATGAGGGCTATGAAGTTGAAAGTTGAACCACCAGAATTAATTTGCGCGAGCCATCTTGTAGGCAGCGAGGACATGACTCCGTGGATAAGCATGATGAACACTGTAAGGAGGAAAGTCTGGTAGTTTGTTGGAACGTAGTTAGGGTTCTGGATTGATGCTGCAGCAAGAATCATCGCGGCAACTCCATAATCGACCGAAGGCGCTGCAGTAACCTGCCCTAGCCAGTTAGACCATCCAGTAATCCACGCAGCAAGTGGACCCCATCCTGGAGGTGCGAGGACTGCGGAGGCATAGTAGAGACCACCGCTCGTAGGCATAGATGAGCAGAGTTCTGCCATGCTCATGGCAACGCACTGGATTCCAACCATGGCAACCAGCCAGCCCCAGGTCATACCTGAAAGGTTAGCCTTTGGGACTTTGCTAGATGAAAAGACATATGGGGCATTAACATACCTGCAGTTCCAGCATATCCCATGCCAAAAAATAGAGTGCTAGCAAAGCTAGGAAGAAGCCCCAAGACGGCAAAACTGACACAGAAGGTGGTGAACAAGCTGAACTCGCGCTTGAATTCAGACTTGTAACCCAAAGCGGCTAGAATTTCCTCGTCGGCATTGAATTGATGATTAGGATCGTAGGGTATATCCCCTCCAGGTAAGATGGATGTCACGGGCTCTTGAGCGACACTCTTCCTCTTGCCGGAGGCGGAGACGACACTGGCATTCCTGTCAGCCATGGCGTCTTTCGATAGTAGCGAAACTGTGGACGTCAGAAGACAGATTGAAACACAGAAAAGCCGTGTCGGTCATGGGCAGGTGTTGTTGATAAGTAGGTGGGTGTGAGCTCTAAAGGACGTTCCACCATGCCGTTCCTCCAGCTCGGAGGTCTGGAAATGGTATCTGCAACCTGCACGCGAGATAGGGATGGGATTGACGAGCGGGCCATGGCCGCGATCCCGTCGGTCAAAGGCAGCTAGTGGTAGGGGAAAGGATGGGAAGGATGATTGCCTCCCAGATAATTGGGGGGCTAGGGTCGACCTTCTAGGTTGCGTGCAGCGCGCAGCCCTTATCTGCCCCATAACAGCCCTCCGCGAATCGCGACGCAACGCCCAAGACATACCGGTTGGAGACTGGCCGGGCCTCGCGTAGCGCATCAGTGGGCCATGGTAGACGCCGAATTGCGATAATCAGATGGTGACAGCGCGGATATCTTCGCCAGTCGTTGCCAGTCGTTGCCAGCCATTGCCAGCCGTTGCCAATTGATAAGGCCGAAACGTTAGAAAAGGTCGCAACCATCAAGGCAAAAGAGCGCGGACCCTGCAGAGAGCTCGGTGCACCTGAACCCCGGTCCTGCAGTCCCCAATGCCCGAATTGCACGGATGGACCTGTCGAATGGGGTAGGGACAGGCATGCTACCTAGCGCCTCTCTGCTTTTGCAAGATACATGTCTAAATTTCTTCGCTGATGAGTATACAGCACGGATGCGAACTAGGCATGAGGTTGCGAGAAGCCTTCCAATGCCCAGACAATAGCGGAGTGTGGGGTAAAATCTTTGTGGTAATGGAAACCGAGCGGGAACGCCTCTCCGCTCCAGGTCTTCAACATGTATACCATCTATTAGATCATGAGTCATGCAGGGAAAACACTTGATATCAGCTGCCTCATATGCTCGTGACTTGTACTATAGCCGTCTCAGAATGGTCCTTCGATCTGACCCGGAAGGCTAATGTTGTGACAAGTTGTTGACAAACGTGGATGCATCAGAGCCACCGTACCTGCAGGCCATCGCAAAAGCTTAATGACGTGCACAAAAGCCCGATACATCCCGTACACTATCTCCATACGACGCCTGATCAGGTAATACCTTGAAAACCCCCGAGATAATAGCCCAAGTGCCCGAGATATTAGACGAGGTATGATTGAGCACCAACGAGGAAACTTGCTTCAGTAATAAGCGCTCCCCGCTGAATACTCTCCTTTGGTACCAGGAAATGCTCCAACGGGAGAACTCTTGTTCTGGCTTTCATCACCACTGTCCTCCTCGTCGCTTTGAAATGCAGCATCACTAGGATCAGGAGGCGCCCTCATCCTAGCCATAACATCTTCATCTAGAGCTGGCGCAATGTACATTTTTGGGGTGTGATATTCCCTCCCTGACGGCATTCCAGCCAGCTGGGGTTCTGACGGCGGGATCAATTGCACGCCCATCTGTCCCGTAATAAGCTTTGTGCCGAACAATAAATTATCTAACACTATGGCAGCGAAGGGAAACTCACCGTGTCATTCATCTTAACCCATTTTTTCTCTAGCATCTCCACTACTCTCCCCTCTTCGAACTTTCCGGCATCAGCGCCCCAATCGCCTCCTTTCTCAATCCTTCTATCCTCCCTCTTTTCAGCCCACTCTTTCTTCAGCTTCGCAAATCCGGACGCCTTCTTCTTCTCGTCCTCAATGCCCACAGCTGCAAATCCAAGTTCTCTCTTCGCACCTCTAAGCCAAGCAATGCCTTCGCCAGTCTTCCCAGCCAGCTCCGCGTCAATACCCAGGAACCTGCACGCCTTGCCTCTCGCCGTCCTCCTCAAGTCATCTAAATATTTAACTAAGCTTTCATCTACCCTACTTGCGCCGCTTAGCATCGCCTGGGCCTTCGCGGCATGCTCTGCAGCCGCAAGACACAGCCTTGCAAACAAATGCGCGCGTACTTTGGGGATTTCTGCACTCTTGAACATCCAGTCTTTCGACTGTTTGTTCCTATCTTCTAACACGATGCCCGGGTACGGATCATCTTTAAGTACTGTAATGAGCGTAGCCTCTGCAATCGTGAGCTCAGCCAACGCACTCAGCACTGGAATGGAAATATCCACCACAGTTGGCGGCGCGCCCCACTGCCCCGCCCTCGCAACCAGATAGCCATGCATTGCATTCGCCTCGAGGAAGTACTTCATAGCGGACGCGATGGCAGCGGCGCGCTGCTCGGCAGTGGGGAGCGTAGCGTTGTACAGTGTGTGCAGCTGAGCGCGCGCCAGCGAGCTGTACACGTATCCGAGTGTGGATAGCACGAAGAAGAGCTCGCTCTCGAGACTCTTCAGCTTAACACGCGCGGGCTCGCGGCCCGGCACCGAGGCTGATAAAGTCGCGCGCCATTCCACTTCCAGCTCTTTCACCAGCACAATGTCCACTTCCTCGCCAGCAATCTTGATGCCGCCAAGGCCCGCGTCGAGCGCGAATAGGTACGGTATGTATTCATTGAGGGCGGCGAGCACGATAGGAAGGTTGGAAGGTTGGGATGGTGGGGGGAGGCGCTTGTGTTTCTTGAGCGCGTCGCGAAGAACGCCGCGGCAGGTTGTAGCAGACAGGGGAAGGGATGGGTGGGTGCTGCTGCTGAAGAAGTCGGTGAAAGATACGCTGGAGGTTGTTGGGAGGGCGAACGGAAAAGGCATGGCGGATGAGCGAGAGGGTTGTGATTGCAGTGACGCTAGTGGGGATCCTCAAAAGATGCTGTTCACGAGGCTTGGCTTTCCAAGCTTGTGGGAGACCAATGCCTTTTCTTATGGATAAGACACAAAGATTCAACAGGTGCTGAAATCATTAAGGTGCTAATAGCCATGTATATGCGGGCATTTGCTATCATTGAACGAGCTCCTCGCGTCTTTTCTAAAAGGACTCTGGATGCTCCTTGCTCGCACCATACCTTCACTTATGATACAGCAAAGCGACAATCTCACATCTTTCCAATATATACAAGATGCTCTGCCGGAATCTCAGAGTACCCAAACCTTCTCCTCCTTTGTTTGATATCAGCAGCGCCAGCACTCCCACCCCCTCTGGTCAGAGCCTTCCGCCTCTCCTCTAACTTAATTGACAACCGACCACTATGACTTGGGGATGATGTTTTGCTGTTCGAACAGATAACCGCGGACCCTCGACTCTTTCAGTAGTTCGAAGTATCGCTCTGTAACAAACGTGTCAGGCTTCATTTTGCTTATCCACAATCTCGAACTTCTGACAAATTAAGCAAAGTTCCCCGCCACCACCTCCTATCAAAATACCCCATTCTCAGGTTCCAAATTGAAAGGGTCTTGGGTCGGCTCACCTCTCAAATGCCCACACTTCTCCAAATGGTTGACCCCCTCGCGATAATAGCACTTGCCCATCTCCTCCCGGACTAGCCTCGCCATCATGCTCTTGACCCACTGCTCGCGAATTATTGCATCTTGGGCAGCCTTAAGTGCTTTGTTGTCGTCGTAGTCGACGCCGTCGAAAGTGGGCGGAACTGTGGGCTTCTTTGCGAGGAAGCCGGCCGATTCGGGTGTCGGCATTTTGGCGTGGGGAGACCCGAGCGGCGACGTACAGAGGCCTGGGAGGATTGGAAAGGAGGTTTGAGGTCCGATGTAAACGGCAGGCACCAATTGAGCTGGTTGTGGCTGTATAGGGCCTGGAGCAGCACCGATAATGTTGAGCGTGGTTGGATGCTGAAGCTCGAGTCATCACATGACTTTGAGCTCCCTTGTGGTGTCGCTTATGGGAACAACCGACTCTTCACTTTAAACACCTATCGTATACGGGAATAAGATTCAAGAAAGCAACTAACAGCCTTTAGCATGTTTGTTTAAAATTAAAAAAAATTTGTTCAGTGCATAGCTAAGTTTTGAAGCTATTCCTTCGAAGTACATACCAAGAAATTGCAACATCATTCCAGTTTCCGCTTGCAACATCAAGTCTCCATCGCCGCTGAACACATTAACTACTCCCAATCCCGCCCTTAAACCCAACCCTCAGCCCACCCTCCGCCTTCTTCCCTTCCGCCAGGCTTGCTTCCCTCGATGCCGTCATCCACGAACTACTCCCTTCCCCTCTTCCCCCTCCTCACTCGCCACCCCATAACTTCCCCAACACTACCCCAGTCCTTCCACCTCCCCTCATCCGCTCGTGGGCTCTGGTACTTTACCTTCCACCTCCAGTCCTCAAATCTGACTTCCTTCCCTTCTTCCACTTTGGCCAGCAGAGCGTTGCGGCGCCGCGTGCAGACGGCGCAGAAGCGGTAGATGCGGAAGGATTGAAAGGGGTGGGCGCGAGGGCCGTGGCATCCATTCTCCTGTCTTTTCACATCAGGGAAGATTGGCTCTTTGCCTTTGCCTCTGTTGCCGGTGCCTGGGTCTGCGAAAAGGGGTTTCGAAGAGGAGGCCATGGAAGAAGCTGCCCTGGGTTTGCTGTTTGGTGATGTTGGGCTGCTAGACTTGATTACTAGGTCCGGGAGCGGCTTTGTATCAAGCGTGCGGCGCGGTTGAAAGTAAGAAGCTGCGCAGGGCAGGAGAGGGTGGATTGCGAAGGTTGAGTGGCCGCAGGTTGTAAAAATGTAAAGACAGTGGTAACACATCTTCGGCTCTCGTGCTCTGTGCGGGTAAGAGGCAAGCAGAGATGTGATGATGAGAGAATGTCACACGTATCATCCTGGGTGAGGTTTGTTTGTGTCAAAAGTCTCTTTGTTCTTGATTCCTTGTTCTCTAAACGGTTGTTTGGTAAAAAAAATTATGGCTTCTTTACCAGAAGAGTGTCTTTGTGTCTTTGTTTGAGGTAGACAGTTGACATCTAAACATTTACGAGTCCCTCAACTATAGACAATACATATATAATATGAGTCGTTTATTTTTCCCAGTTCCGCTACACATGTTGTCGAACCAAAAATGAGGACTCGTGTAGTATTGCAAGAGCCTCTAGAGCCTCACTATATACACCAAATAGGTGGCAAATAGAATGACAATGTAGTCGTCATTCAGTCGGTAATTAGTAATGGAAATAGGTGATGGGATATTCGATGAGAAATACAATGGTAAGTAGCGGGGTAGTGAGACATAGGGTACTAGGCATGTCCGATTCAGTTCGACACATGTAAAGGAAATATCCCCCGACCGTCAGCGTCCTACGGGTAAGTGGTCCTGCGCAAACACCAGTTTTAAACAACGTATGTATCTATATAGATTCCATTAATTAATTACCTACTACAATGCAAAATACGGTTCTATAGTAAGGATAAGTGCTAGCAACCTCATATCGAGCGACTTAGCTCCCAAAATTAGGCGTGTATATCAAATTACTATATAATCAAAGGCTTTATCAGTGTGGTTTTCGATAACTTATTATCGATAAGATCGATTAATAATTCTTACCGCTTAACCAAAATTTCTGAACTCCTTCCTTCTCTTTAATTATTCCGTACGAATTATAGATTCTAAAATTAATTTATCTCTTCCTGCGCCTTTAACTACCCACAATTCAGTCAAAACTAAATTAAAAGGAAGGGGTAAATCTGCTTATACAATATGGGTCTATACTTAAACGGCACGTAATAGAGAGAATTCTCGGCTTAAGTTCTACATACACTATACAGCGACACCACCGTATAGCACTTTAGTTAGTATAAATATGCATAGACATCTTAAGTTAAAGTATAGAATATATGTCAACCGAACTCTAGGTTTAATTTAAGAAGAAACCGTCTGCTAACTATAGCAACTTTATACCTAAGCAGAGTCTTTAGGCTAAATAAAAGAAATTAATATTTAAGTCTACTAAAAACATTTAAATTAGGATATAATTAATAAGGCTTTAATTATACTAATTATTATATAAAACCTTCCTTTTTAAGTTGTTAAATGGCCTAAATTTTATACTTTTTGCTAAGTACTTAATCCAGAATTATCCGACTTTATAACCATAGCACACTTTTAAGTTATAAAGAAAATTAAGTAGTCCTAGCAGACTTATAAAGATATTATATAAAAGAAACTTCAGTTGGCAATATTAAGTATTTATCTTTTACTTAATATCTAGACCTCCCTAAATAGGCTTCTTCTTCTAGGGATCTACACCTACTATTACAGCACTGGTGGAAAACGGTAGATTATGGCAGTAGATTGTAGCGGATAGTCGTAGACAGTTTCTTACTGTTTCAAACAGTTTCTTACTATTTTAGACAGTCGCAGTCACATAACCAGACAATCGTATAAAACCTTAAGCGGTACTACCCTTCTTCTCTTTTTCTTTCCCTAGCTTTAGATCCCTGTTTATAGACAATCCAATTATATAGGCTTGCATGCGTCCTTCTTGCTGTGCTTATACCTTAATTAACTAAGTTACTAACATTATCTAAAGCTTATACTACTCTTGCTTCCTAAAAAGGAACTTAAATATATCTATAAGGACACAGAATAGAACCCTAAGGACATTAATAGGACCCTAAGGACAGGACAGAACTAAAAGAATATAAATAGAATGCAAAACCTAAGAATAGGATATATATAGACTAGAACCCCTAGAAAATAAATAAACACTAGAAATTACCCAATACCCCTACTATTATACTAAAAAATATAGTAGCTGGTAAAGCCGCTGCAGGACCTATAAATACCTTTAATAGTAAAATAGTTGCCGTCTTAACTCCCTAGGAAGAACTTATAGCAGCTAATACTAAAATTAAGCGGCTTTAAGAGCTGCTTAAAATTAGAGACACCCCTATACCTAGTAAAGAGTTATTAGATACCTAAAGACTTGCTATAGTCCTTAAAACCCTAGCCTAATATATAGTATTAGCATTATTGCGGTCCGTAAAGGTTGCGGACCCCCTATTACTTATAGATGGAACTAACCCTATATTTAATAATTAAAAGCTTTAACTATAAGACAAGCTTAAGGTTAATACAGACCACTTCCCTACTACTTAAGCTAAAATGGCCTACGTCTTTAGCCGTACTGGCGGGGATATATAGACATATCTACGTCCATAATACGCCTAGGACTTAGCAGACCCCTTCCTCTCTAGAAAAGAGATAATTAACTACCTATCTTCTATTTATAAGGACCCCTTTAAGATACAGAACGCCCGCCTTAATTATAAAGCCCTTAATATAAAAATGACAGACTATTTTGGCTTTTTAGACCCGCTTTTTACACCTAGGTAGCTAAGCCTAAATTCCCTATAAAGATCTAATGCTAGACCTCTTTAACAAGCTTACCCTAGACCTATAGCATACTATACTGCTAGTCTTTACTACTATATAGATGCTAAAGGTACTTACAAACTACTACCTAGCTATTAATTAAGGCCTCTATTAAATTAAGGTATAAACTAAGCAGTATAAAGCTAGAAACTCTTTAAACCAGACTATAAGCGCTATAAGAATAGCCTATAGCGCCCTAGCATAATTAGCAACCCCTATAGCACCAGCTATACAGCCCGTTATTAATTTAGCAGCTAGCCGCGTAGCTAGCCCTACTATAGGTCCAGCGCATACTTGGCCTATATATAGCGACCCCTATAGACAGGCCCTTAGTAATTAAGGAGCTTGCTTTTCTTACAGCTAGAAAGACTACTTTATTAAGGACTACCTAATAAAGGCAAAAGCGGATAAGATTCTATTAATATAGAAGGACAGTATAGAGTTAGAAAAAGAGGAACCCTAAAGAAAGACTTCTCTCTAGGGTTAAAAGGGATTAATATGTTATATGTTAATCTAGATTAGCTAGTTAGTAGAAAAAGCTATACTATTCCTTATACTTTATTCCATAATAGATATTAAGTTTTAACCTCTGCTTTAGCTAACTTAGGAGCAAATACTTTTACCTTAATTGATATAAAGTGCGCTGTAAAACTAGCTAACCTTTTAAATACGCCTCTAGAAGAACTGTAAGCTTTTGCAGTATAGGAGAATTAAGTAAACAACTTAATTATAAATCTATGGAAATTAGGTGTACTATATATACAAAATACGTGGCAAAGGTTAACGGAGACGCTAATAATAATTTGTAACTGTTACCTAATTAGCCACTAGGTTAACATTACATCGGGAAAATATTCGCAGGATAAGATTTAAGTAGACTTTAATTTTCGCGTTTCGCGTAATTAACATGCAATTTAACTAACTCGACACGCAATTAACTAACTTAACACGCAATTAACTAACTTAATACGCAATTTAACTAACTTAACATATAATTAACCAACTTAACACGCAATTCGACCAACTTAACACGTAATTAACTAACTTAACACGCAATTTAACTAACTTAATATGCAATTAACTAACTTAACACGCAATTCGACTAACTTAACACGCAATTAACTAACTTAACACGTAATTCAACTAACTTAACATATAATTAACCAACTTAATACGCAATTTAACTAACTTAATATGCAATTAACTAACTTAACAACTTTAAAAGCTAACTATATATTTCTTAACACGCAATTAACCTACTTAGCAACTTTAAAAGGTAACTATATATTTCT
>Ga0307507_10003385_pt1 | contig 31141 bp, 12 predicted proteins | sample 7_EM_MG_FD_207223 | JGI IMG/M metagenome (GOLD analysis project Ga0307507, IMG submission 207223) | Populus trichocarpa ectomycorrhiza microbial communities from riparian zone in the Pacific Northwest, United States - 7_EM | ecosystem: Host-associated > Plants > Roots > Unclassified | place... | reverse complement strand
CCTACAGACGCGCTAGTATCACACACTGTACTCTACTCCTGTAGAGTTATTAGGGGGCGCCTGTTACTCGCCCCTTTGCCTTCCATTGCTATTTCCTTTGCAACCCGGAACTGGTCTAGCACATTTTGGCCAATGAGCCACCGGGTAGCCGCCTTGAGGCCTTTCTGTGTTAAGAGCAGTGTATTATAGTTTTCTGTGCCAGCTGCTAAGAGCATTGCTTCTCGGCCGGTGCGTAAGGGAAGTTCTAAATATATAGTTTTAATAACTAGCAGTATATCTAATAGTTATTAAAGACAATATAGCTAATCTAGACTTGGAAGCTAAGGGTAATAAAGCTAGTAATGCTAATAATAAAGCTAACAGAGCCGGCAAAGCCGATAATTGACCAATACCTTATAGATTAGGTATACGCTTTCCCTTTTAATTTATAATAACCTTGTTTAATAATTAGTAGATAACGAGAATAATGGTAGTAAGGATAATAAAGATAATAAGGAGCTGCCTTTATTAGAAGCGCTAGAAGAGGAGGTATACGCACCTATATATAATTATACTATACCCTTAATGCCAGACGGTAACCAAATGGATAATTTAGTAGAGGGGCATTATATTAAAACCGTTTCGCAATTTAGGCAGGAGCTTAGGATATTAGTTACTGCCAGTTAAGGGTCTTTAGTAGCCCAGAAGTTAAAGAAGCAGAGGTTTAATTATATTAAGCAACTAAATAATATTAATTATATCTCCAATACTTCTATTAGCAAGAGCAGTAAGAGCCTATAACCTAGAAAGTAATAAAGCTTCCTAGCTTCCTAGAAAACCTTGCCTTCTAGCCCTCCTACCCTTGGCCTTAATAATAGCAATAAACATATTAAGGAGCGAGCGGCCTTTGCTGCGCGTTCTGCTAACCCTTCCCTTTAGCAATCTTTGTCTTCTTATAATATTAAATTACCGCAAAATAAGGTTAATAATAATTATAATTAAATTCTTAACAATCTTATTAATGGCTTGGCTAAAGAATATAATTACAGCAATAATATTAAGGATGGTAAGGCTGTGGATAAAGGCAATGCTAAGAACTATAACTACGGAAATAACAATAGCGGTAATACAGATAATGACAATACTAGGGACAGTAACAGTAGTAATAGTGACAAGAGTAATAAGGCCCATGGGTATATAGGGCAGTGAGGATTACTGGCGCCTATTAGTGGTAAATTAAAACTAAAGCGTGCTGCGAAGTATTATCTTTAGCGGCCTTACCTTTCCCCTTTAATTCTATCTATGCACATATCCAACCAGAATACTATGCTTAGTAGTAATTATTATAAGTAGGCTAGATCCCCTATATATAATTACCTTTATGCCTAAAAGCCACTATTAAACTTAGCCTCTAACTCTAACTCTAGTAAAGTAATACTGGGAGCCGTCTTAAATACTAATTTAGAAGAATAGTTAATTTAAGCAGCTCTTAGGCGCTAGAAAAACGGGTTATATATACTAGATATCCTTCCTTAATAATTCCCTTTACCTTTTAACCTAGTTAAGCAGCCCTAGGAGCCAAAGCCCTAAGGGCTAAAGGCTAGAGTAAAATTCACTAAAGTAAAAAACGCGCTGCTTATTAAATTAAAGGAGAAAGATAATCTTTTATGGAAATAGATTAAAGACCAATTTCTAACTAGAACTCTTGGATTACTATAGGCGCATTATTGTTTAAAATTAAAGGCCCGGCCTACTGTGTAGAAGAGAAGGGGCTAGCCTACTAGGCGGAAGAGACAGCAATAATAGTAGGGCCCTTCTTTCTAGCTATATATTCTATTTCTAGCTTTATCTATTTATAGCGCATTTTCTATAACATCTTATAATTTCCCATTATTAGCCCCTTCTCTTAGCACCACGATATAAAGTAGTTGCAGCTTTGGCATATATTGCAAGCCTAGGAGGTATAAAGGTATAGGCTTGGCGAGTTTTTATATAAGCTTCTAATTGTTTACAGGGACTAAGGTCCTATTAGTTTACAGCGTTTAAGGCCGGATAGGAATTTAATATTTATATTTTAGGAGGTATAAGTTTAAGATAACATGCTAGGTCCTAGGCGGGTCCAGTTATACAGTAATGTATATTATAGGGTAAAGCTAATATCCGGGCCTAGTATATAGTAAGAACTTACTAGTATAGAAAGGAAGTAGATCTCTAAGAGGTTAAGGTATATAGGAAATAATTGCATTAATTAGTAGAAAGAAGAGTTAGCTAATCTATAGAATTTTATATCTACTATATTATTAAGAACTACGGACCTGCCAATTAATCTATATACTAGAGTTAAACTGCCTCTAGGTTAATCTTTACCTATCCTTTAATGGATTAAAGGACTGCTTACACTACACTAGTCCATAGATTTTAGACCACCACTTTTACACTCTAAAAGCAGTTAGACTATCATAGTATCCCTACATGCTTTAGCTATGGATAATAGTATTCTACTAAAGGAGTCCTTTAAGTTAATATTAACACCCCCATGCTTAACTAGAAGTTATACCACTATATTATACTTATAATTAACAGCCTATAATAGTGGTATCTGACCTAAGCAGTCTCTTACATTAATATAAACATTTTTATATTCCAGAAGCAGTTGAACCATATCTTTATACCCCTTTTCTGCGGCTAATAATAGCGGTATCTGGCTATTTTCCTACTTATAGTTTATATTAACGCTTTCTAAGAGTAGCTGTACTACTACCATCCGCCTAAACCTTATGGCGCATAATAGCTTATATAAAGAGTCCTCTGGGTTAAGACTGCTAAGTCCACTTCTAATTAATAGCCGTACCACTAATTTATATCCATTCTTTACTGCCTATAGTAACTCTGTATGCCTATAGTATCGATGTTAAGTTGCTACTCCAATTTTGGCGGCTTTAAGAGATTTTTAAGCAGTCGCATCTTATCCTTATTTTATAGCCCATGTTAGTGCCGTGCTATCCTTCTATTTAACATTATAGTAATAAAGGTAAGGATTTAAAATACTATAGAGGTGGTTATTTATCTAGGCAAAAGCGTTAATATCTCCCTCTACTTGTAGGTTCTTGGCTATTAATAATAATATTTTGTCTGGCAGATTAAGCAGTAATATTCTCTATAACTATTTATTAGGACCATAAGTAGTTATACTTAAGCGGCGAGAATACTTACGGCTAAAGTAGAAAATCTAGCTAGGGCAATTATTATAGTTTAATTAAAGAACCCATCATGTCCCTTAAAACTAAAGGTTAATTTTTCCAGAGAACAAATTTGTGTTAGCGTAAATTAAAATCTAAATTCCTTAAGCGCTGTGGCTTCAAGCGGCACGCCCTTAGCACACCACTATTAACCACTTATTATTCTTGCCGACGCTATAGTACGCACTAAGCAGAAATCTGATTTATAATATCTAAATCTATTCTACGCGCATAAGGTATAAGTAGCAGTTATTAGTAGTCCCTATATTCTAATTTACAAACTCTTTATTCTAATCTTTACTCTTTCCCCTTATACGTCTTTTATAAGTTTAGGATATACAGTAAGCTCTTATAACTCTTTAGCAACTTATTTAAACTTTGTAAAATAGTACATAAGCCTATAAAGGATCCTCAAATGCCAGACTATACCACTTTACAGGCTAAAAGACAAAAGAGAAAGCGTGCCGTTGATTTAACAAATTCTCCACTTTCTAAAATGTCACCGGAACCATTGCCTATCAGTTACAGCATATCTCATTCCATGCCCCTTAAGGGTTCTTTACAGGCGTTGCCCATTAAGTGGATTCCGTCCTTAGAAGGCGAGGCAACTAGAACTTCTGTCCAATAATATAACACCCTAAGGATAATCCTATGGCTAATACTAAAATAGTCAAGCTGTAGCGATGTCAATATGTTGGATAAATAGGGCCTTAAGAGATCTCCAATAAGCAAGGCTTTTAAAGAAGATGGAATGAGACCTAGAACTAAAACAACTCTATTAGATAAAGGTGAAGTCCACGTACAAACTCTAGAAAAACAGCAACAACTAGGGTTTAGCAGACGAAGCAGTATGTTATTTAAAAAAGCCAATAAGCTTAGCAACCGAACTAAAGCTAAAATATTCATAATAGTGCATTATAAGGGAAAGCACTTTGTCTATATTTCTAATAAGAGCTTATCCTAGCCAGAAAAGCTTCCATAGGTAAAATATCTCCTTGGGAATTTCTTAATATGCTATTACTAATCTTTTATAGGGATCTAAGGTTGTTAATGTCCCTACTAATATTAAAGCTTAGGAGAGCTTGTTTCAAGTTAAGCTTTAATAGGTATTTTCTAGGGGATTCAATAAGGATATTAAGTTACTGCTTTAGACTATCTATATATTTACTACAAATTTAAATTTTAAGTTCTATTTTATATTTATCTAAGTAGGGTTAATAGATGCAGTTTTTTATTAGCAAAGCGAAACCATACTTTAAATTTATGAGCTGTAATTTAATCTACTAAATTTTATACTGCATAATTTAGAACCTAATTCTCCATTAAATAATTAATATATCCATATAGGTAGTGTATATTTCAATTTTACCCTTTGGTAATGTAGGCGGGCTTGCAGCTGTTGGCTAATCCCAAACCTAGTATAATATATAGAGACTTCCTCTAACCAGATCTTTAGGGAAAGTAACTTCTGTTCTATACCACAAATCGTTCCCTTTAAAAGACTCATAATGCCGCTGTGGTAAAACCCCCCGGCGGTGCAATTCTAGGCTATTATTGATTTAGTAGCAGGTACCATTATTAAATAATGCTTCTTTAAGAAGACGTCCTCTAGCATTACCGCCGCTGCTATCTGGCGTCCACATATTATAAATCCCCTTAAGAGTATCTAATAATAAAGACTAATCCGTTCCATAGATAAAGATATTTCCAGAGGAAATTTTACCAGGCGTCTGATTAAGTAGGGTGATATAGCCATTCTCCTAGTACATTAGCAGTAAAGTACTACCGGAATAGGCAGATAATATTGGACTTCCCACTGTCTAATTAGGCTGCGATTAACTATCTTTATATATAAGATTAGTAGACAGAAGAATATTATTATTATAAGTATTAAGAGGAAGAAGATATGTTATAGATAGATCTTTAAATTTGGGGGTCCGTGGCACTTATAATAAGTTTAGCTAAATATTAGAGTTCTTATAATAAGCATTCCCCACTGTATCCTCGAGGAAATCTAGGAAATCCTTTAAGTGCTCCACCAGTAGCAAGAACCAGTATTCTCTCCACCTATATATACGCGGATGCGGATTGCAAAAATTGAACAGCAATATAAAATATCCAAGCTATATATAATATGGCTATTAGTATTAATAAGGTGGCGTTATAAGATACTATAGGGAAGACTGCCTTAAAATAAGTTTATGGTACTGCTATAAAAGAGCCTAAAGGGAATACGCAGAATTTATATGGGCAATATTAGACTGAATACTTAATATAGTTTACTGTTCCGTGTTCCCGGTAATTTTATTACCTTTTTTATTTTTAGTCTTTAAGTTATTTAATAGATATAGTAAGCATAAAAAGTACCCTATTTACTCTTAAGGGGCTATGTTATATCTAATGTGGGATTAATAGGAACATTATTTAGTATCAGTTATGTGGGACTGGGTTTGCGACCCGCTTACCTATAAATAAAATGCGTACGTGCCAGATATCTATCTACTTCCATTAGACCAACCCTCTATATAAGAATCGTTAGGTATTTACCCTAATTGCTGCTTAGATATGCCTCTACCTTAAGTATAATATGCTTATAAGTGCTAGTATCTCTACGCTTTCCCTACTGCATTTTATTTGCAATTCCCCCTTTTCTTTTAAGAGACACCACCTTCTCTCTCAGCTTCTAGTTGGCCTTCTCTAGTATTTTAATTTTGCTTTAGGTCTGCTGTAGATAGCTTATCTATAGAGCAATAGCGTGACCAGGATTGCTGCTATTAAACTTATTATTGGCGATATCTAAGATAGTAAGTCCTAACCTAACTGCAATATATTTATATACTTACAGTGACTTCTAGGTTATAACGCCGAGTTAATCTCTTTCGCACTTTAATTTGGAGCCTCGGTGGTTCTGGTTTTGGCTTTAGCTCTATTGCCCTATTAATAAGGCCTCTTACTGCCATAGTATAGGAAGCATTCCTTATCTTTAGAAGCGCCTTTCCCCTAATAGACACACCCTTTACTCTAGATCTCTCTGCATATCTTTCTCCGTCACTCATTATTTTACTATCACTTATGTTGATTATTCTTTTTACAACCTTTATTATCAATATTTAATTAGCTGACTTTAGGACAGAATATGTGCTATAGATTGCTTAAGAAGTGTTTTATATAGGCTCCTAGTAAAAGGACATAAGGTCCTTTTATGTTCTCCTCCCTACCTATATACTGGGCTAGACGGATCCTTAAACCCCACTAGCGGTATAATTAATGCCTATTGCTATCCTACAGCCTAGATTAACTTAAAACATATAGGTTACAACGTATAAGCTTACTCCGCCTCTATAAGAGTAAGGCATTATATAGGAGAGGCTGTCGTTGCTTTCTTTTTAACACACTAGACTGTATCTTATATGCAGCTAAGCCCGCTTTATTAATGTCCTGAGATTTAGTTAGATAGGATCTTAATCTATATATCTTAGACCACAGCTTCCTGTACCATGGCTAAGACGTTTATAGATTTATCTGCAACGGTTAAAGGGGCTTAAAGCGTCACCATAAAGCCATTATTAAACGCCACCTTACTTAGCTGCCTCTAAGAGTAACGGAGCGCTAAATTGTAATAGGTGCGAAGAATCCTAGCGCTTTATACTTAGAGCTGCTTTTAGTGACTTTGGTTATATATTGAGACTACTTATAATCTAGTAAGTAATGGCAGCTAAGCACTGCTTATAAAGCTAAAGACTAGTATGTTAGTTCTTCCGCAATATATTTCAGTTAGGTATTTATATTTAGTAACAGCTTAGCTAATAATTACCCCTATTAATGCCTCCTTTAATTTAAACAGCTACCTTTAGATTTAGTTAAGCAGCCTACGCTTTTAGGCGCAGATAGTACGCCAAGCAAGGAGTAATTATAGCCAACGGATATTACACGCCAGCTTTAGGGTGAAGGGGCCGCTGATATACTTCGCCTTGTTTAGGCAATATTAATCTCCCTTTCTAAACTTGGCCTTAGCTCTGCTAAGCAGTGGAGGAAATATTATAAAGGTAGCATTTACCTTACCTCCAAATGTCCTCAGATTAAGCTACCTTTCCTTTAAATACCAAGCCTTACTAAAATATAGTTCTTTTCTGTGCTCGTTGAATAAGTCCTATTATATATAATGCCTCAGATAAACCTAAATTGGATTGCTAATAATTCTCGCAGGTCTGTAGGAAGAGCTTAGGAGATAATCTGTAATAATAATGGATTATTAAGTGGCAATGGAGAACTTAGGATTTGGTATAATTTAGTAGGCAAGACTCTGTAAGTGTAATACTATACAGAAGAATAAAGTAGAAATTTAATAAGAAATTGTAGGACGCTTGTAGAACGCCTGGTGGTCTGTCTACGTCCTAAAATCCGCGCTTTTATCTCTCTTAGCTTGACCTCTTCCAAGCTCCATATAATTTACAATGATCTCTTAAGTCTCTTAATATAGGCAGGAGATTTTATTTACCGGATTACTAATAAAGGATAACAAATATATAATAATAACCCTAAACTCTATAAGTTTCTTTCTAAGCTTAAATACTTATATCCTAAGCAAGTACTAGTTATGTTTAAGGTTAATAGGCTTATAGATTTATATATTAAAGAGTTAAAGAATAATGTCCGGTGCATACTCTTTAGCGCTTATTCTATCTATTACAATCTGCTAAATGGGATTGTATACCTCTACTAGTGTAGTAGAAAAGGGTTAGGAGGAAGTGTAGTAGGACTTCTACTTATCGCCAAATTTATAGGGCTTCTCCTGTGGGAATTTCTCTAGTTTTTTAAGATTAAAGTCATTTTCATTTTCATATATCTACTATTGGTACTTTCTCAGCACCTGCTCTATGCCTGCACTTGCTAAAATAGTTTTCCAATTACTACTATTTTCTTTTAAAGAAGCTTCTTAAATTAGGGCTTGAAAAACATGTCTGCTAATCCCTTTTGCAAGTAACTTAAAAATCAGTTTGCCCTCTATTAAGGGTTCTAATACTATATAATTGGTTAGATAAGAAGACTATTAGAGGTATAACTGTTACCATTAATAGAAGTACTTTCTCCGTTACCTCTATCTTCTGGTTCTTGGCCAAAATATAGCTGTCTTTTAATCGCATTTAAGCTTTTTGTAACATAATTGTGATGCTATTACTCTATATCACAAAGCTTCTAGATTTCTATGCGTAAATATTAGTAAGTATACATATTAATCTCACTTTCCTATAGTACACTTTTATTTGGTGAAGTTATATTAAAGCTGTAAAAACAATTTGCCGATCCTGAAACCAAAGCTCCGCTTATTTATCTGTTATTTCTAGTAATCTACGCCCATTTTGCTAACAATCCCACGCTGAACTGTTTTAAAGCCAAGCAATTTGGCAGTATTAATCTAGCTCTCGTTAGCATTAATATAAAGAAGCTTATATAAACACCGCATACTTTGGCAGCTAGAGAAGTTTGCATAAATTCATTAACTGGAATTATGTGAGTTACTCTAAGATTAATATTTCTGCCTAAATCTATATAATATGGGTGAAAGCAATACCACTTTCTAAGCGCTGTGCTATGGTTTCTAAGGTATATAGTATAAGTAAGGAGTTAGGAGATAAAGCCGCGGCGCATTTAGCCGGCTCTGCTATAACCAAGAAGAAGTCTAGGAATATAGTTCCTACTCTATCTGGAATTGATAAGGGGCTCTATATACCAGTGTTTAGGGATAGCCCTAACAGTTAATTATTGCTTAAAGCTAATAATCTGACTAAGCTAAGTTTTACACTCAGAATTAAATAGGGGACTTATTTAATATTATAAGAAGCTCATTTGTTCTATATAACCTTATCTTTATAACTCTCTTAAATATAGTATATGCTTGTGTTTAGCAAATCAATCTAAAAGGCCTATATAACTCTACGCAGTCTTAGAAATCTTATTATTTCCCTTAAGACGGATATAAAAGCTCTTCTATAGGTCCGCAAGCATCTTTCCTATACTAGGAGAATGCCTAGATTCCTATAATAAGCATAAATCTCTAACCTCTTCTTATAAGTTCTTTTTAAACACTTCGATTTCTAGGTACTAATATCCCCTAATAATCTCTAATATATTAAACCAATCCGCCTGTATCTGCTCCCACTTTAATGCAATCTTATTAACTAGGGCTGCTAAGTTATACTAATCACTATATTATAGCATCTTATTATTATCTAAAGTTATTAGTTGCCTCCTGGTTCAAGAAGACCTTTAGTGTTAGGTAGACTATATTTTATATATATAATAATCCACCCTATTATTAATAATGATTAGATCTACTGTCTGTTAGTTTACTTAGAGTCTATATCTCCACTATTTTCAATTTTATATACTAGCTAAGGATCTTCCTAGGTCCTGATTTTTATTATCTAATACTCCTTAGGGGCTATAGGGCTGTCCTTAGGGCTTGATATCTTCTATATAGAAGTGCCAGTCGTCCTCTTCGTTTACTAGGTCGTTTGGCTCTTCCCTTAAATGCTTATCCTAGTGCTTGTCTAGCTGCTTATCTAGGAACTTATCTAACCGCTCCCTCAGTTGCTCATCTGGCTACTTATCTGGTTAGCTATCCAGATATTAGTCTAGCTGCTTCTTTGGCGGCTTGTCTAGCTGCCTTTCTAATTAGATTTCCAAGTATTGGTTTGGCTGCTTATCCAATAATTCGTCTAGCTGCTTATTTGGCCACTTATCCAGCTACTCCCTTAGTTGCTTATTTCCATGCTAACCTAGCTGCTTATTCGGTAGCTCATTGATCTACTTATTAGCCTATTCTGCCAGCTGCTTATTTAACGCGAAGTCTCCTAAGAAAGAGAACACTAAGATTTTATCTAATATATCAACACTATTAGGTAGGTTATCTAAGATGGATTTCTTGGATTTAATATATTGGTCTAGATTATTTATTATTTCATTAAATAGAGTAAAGGTTGGATTAGGATCGGCCCAGTCACCTTTAAACTCTTCTAGATTTAAGTAGTCAGCGCTAATAGTAGGCTTATATAGAAAATTCTGGAGTAGGACATTATCTATATCCATATTGTTAACGGAAGCGTCTATATTTTTAAAGACTATATCTACAGCTTTAACCATAGCCATATCTGAGCCGTAATTGCATTAAAAGTCATCTGTATAAGGAGAGAGAATGTTAGCTTCCTAAAATTCGGATATTAGGTTGGATTTGGTAAGAATAAGATCTTTAGGGTTTACTATTAAGGGATCCCAAATCTATTCCGGAATGATAGGGTCTATAAGGGTAAATATATTAAATAAGTTGTTTATATTAGGGGTGGAACTCTTTTAACGTAACAGTTAGAAGTTGTGGTTGATTATTATTAAATACGGTTAAGACAGAAAAAGGCAAACTTAATAGCTTAAGTAGGGTATCCTTGTTCCAATTATAACCTTCTTTACCATAATATATAATATTAGCCTCTGCACTAGATATAAAATAGTAGAAGCAGTGCTATAAGGGGGGATGGTATTAACTCAGCCGCGTTTTTCTCTGCGAGCTTCTAAGCTAACTATCTAAGAATGTCTCTCCGGATCTTCTCCAGGCCGCTTACAGGTAGACTCTCTGTACTACCTCCTTACAGTTTACTATGGAATGTATAGAAATCCATTCAAATTGTAGCTGTGTACTAGAAAGTTCATTTAATTAGATATATAATAGGATCCATTACCGCTGTGGAGATATAAGATAACTGGGTAAGATTAACAAATACTAACAAACCAGCCTAGATATCCTAAAGAAGAAACAATCTGGGCAATGCGCTCTGCTTTAAGGCAGTGCTACCGCAATAATAAGGCACAATTTTATGCACTATGCCAGCTAAAGCCGTCTGCCTATAATCTCTTGTTGTTATTAGTACTTATATGGGATTTAAGACACTGTAAGTGCATAAAGTGTAATGTAAAGAGAAATATAAAGTCCGTGTGAAACCTTAGAGGCTTGCACTACCTTATACTTTTATTATATAAATTAGACTCGCGCTGTCTATGCCTAGGTCCCTAGGAGTAACTTCTTTATTGCCTAATACTATTAGCATTTCTATCTTTAAATAAATAGAGGATTTAAAGGATCTATAGTATAATAGTAATAGCTTACCACCTAGGGAACGTTTAGGGTGCCCTTTTAACTTAAGGGATATACCATATAAGGGATATGTGGTAATTATTAGACTGTAAGTTCTTATATAAAACAGCGTTTAAGTTTATAGGCTAATACTATCTCTAGTTATTTTGCGGTATAATAACAGGCTATAGAATTAAGGTATGCTAAAATATTATAAACCCTTTATTCGCGGTAAGCTAACAAGAGAAACTAAGATGTTTATTATAGCTTTATAAGGATGTTTCTAAGCTTTATAACAGAGAAGTTAGTATTAAGGGAGAGATAGGCATATAACACAGCTTTAACTTAGGATTGCAATTCTAGGTGGGATATAAACCTTAGAATCTTATAGCTTAAGAAATCCTTTGCATTGTCTTTCTAAGCAGTAGTAATCCTAAAAAATTTATATCCTTATTATATATACCTAATAGCAGCTTTTATGGAAATGCTATAGAGAGCGGCTTATATATAGCTTACCACAACTAGCCCTAATAAATAATGGTGGAATGGAATTATGAATGGCTTTATATTAGGGAGCTTTAGTATAGATCTTATTTAGCATTCCTTAAGTACATAGGTGCTTTGCTTATAGTTACAGTTTTATTTACTGTTGTTGGTTACACAAGGGGATATCACGTAGCTATGATTTGTAGATAGTATAATGGTTGTTAATTCTTCTTTTTAATAGGAATAAGGAAAGGGGTGAGGAACTTAAGGTTCCTTACTACACTAGGGCCATATTAACATGTGATGGCAACATGCCTCGTTCCCAACACTGGCAACTCTTCTTTTTATAGTTGCTATCTACATATATATAAACAGACAGGATGCGATAATACCAGACAGTGTACAACAATACTAAACAATATGCGATAATATGCGACAATATAGCAGTTGGCAGAATTTGGCGGATAATATAAAGATAGGTAGGCCGCTAAGGCGCTAGTAGTAAGCGAGCCAATAGCGATTTTTTATCCCAGGGATGGAAAATCCTAATTGGCTAGTTTAAGTTAGGGTCTATAAAATATCATACTCCTACTCCCTTTTAACCCAACCTTTAACTTGTATATATAGAGTATTTATATTAACAAATGTCTTTAGTGCCTTATTTGGGTTCGCCTTTATTATCGCATCTACTGGGTTATCTTGGCTATTAATTTATTAAATCTTAAAGAGTTTTTGACGCTTATAGAATTGCCAAAGTGCTATAATATTGATTATAAGGTGCTTCTCCTTTGTAGTACTAAGCTTAACTAAATACTTATAGAGGGAATATAAGTTGGTGCATACGATTATAGGGATAATAGGAAGTTTAAGTCAATCTATAATTATCTTTAGGGTAGTTCTAATTGTAATTGCTATATTAACTCCGCTAACCATTCTATATATCTCTGATGCTAAAACACTTTGGGTAATATACTTGCTCTTAGTTAAGCTCTAATAGATAAGGTTGCTATGGATTATAAAGTTATTCTCTTTAGTAAACTTGTTTGTAATAATAATCTTATATCCTAGCTAGGAGCTAAAATCTTTATTATTTACAAACGATCTATTAATAAATATAAAGAGCTTAGCAGTAGGAAGATTAATAGGCACGTAGTATAGGCCCCAGTTAAGATGGTTTATTTACTAGAAAAGGCGTTTATTTAGGGCAAGAATATTGTCCTTAGTTGGTTCCTAGTGTTAGGCGGCAACAGAGAGATTAAATAAAGCCTTAGGTTGATAGATAGAAATAATATAAGCTCTATAAGCGCGTTACTCTATATATTCTTGCTTTAGAGAATTAGCGTTAATAACATTAATCTTCTTACCTTAACCCTTCTGGCGCAGAGTAATAGAATCCTTATTTAGGGAGAGGATGTATTTATTAAAGAGTAATGGTATTATTAAACTAAGCTTTTTCTTTAGCTTTGCTATAAGATTTGCCTTTACTAGCTTGTCTTCTTTAAGAGCTAAAAATTAGTCGTCTCCTAAGATAATTATATTATTAGTTTATATACTGATAATTCCAAATGGAGTTCCTATAGTTATAATAAGAAAGCAGGGATTAAATATAGAAGTAGTTATTAAAAGCTTCTCTTTATAGTGCTTGCTATAGGTAGCCTACTAGTAAGTTCCTACCTTTGCGATTCTATATAATGGCTTAAGCACAACTATAATTGTATCTTTAGAATACTAGTAGTGAATTTGCTCTAGAAGGTATGCTAATATTAAGCACTAAAGGTACATCTCTAATTAGGTATAGGCTTAAGTAATATCTTATAAATAAACCGCCATTCTATTCTTTATTAAGGAGGGAGCTAGCGTAATAATAACTCGCTAACTAGCTTGTTAAATTGTGGGAGACTATATAAGAATTACCTTCTTACTATTATTATTATAGCCTTGGATAATAAGCCTTAATTTCTTAAATAGGGCGTTAGTAGCTTTGCCCTTAATTTCATTAACTATTTTTAACTTAAAGATACGAACTCTATTAAACTTAGTAGGGTTATACTTCTTAAATTTAAAGACTTCTTTTATAATAAGACCCTCGATCTCCTGCTTATTAGATACTTAGAAAGGAGCTCCTAAAGTTATAATATAACCTCCCTTTTAGAGCTGTTTTGCGAGTTTAAAGTTATCCTTCTCCTTAGCTGTTATAAAGGCTATTAATAACTCAACTCCATTTTTAATAGTAGCAATAAATTGCTCTTTAAAATTAATAAGATGTTAGTAATTTTGTAATCCCTTTAGGCAACCTCTACTGTGTCATAGTTGTAGCGCATCTACTAATATTGTATTGGGATTGTAGTCGCCTTTTAGAGCACATTAATTATAGTTCTCCTCTAGGGCATCTTCTAGGGTATTCTGCAAAGGCTTAGAACTATTATCTTTATAGTAAGGCTTAATAACAGTTAAATAGAATTAAGTGGGTCTGTAAGGTATTTAAATAGTGCAAGTTTGGCTATTAATTGCAATAAGTTAATATAGGCCTAACTATCCTCCCTTTTTACGCTATATGCGTACCTTAGACTGGAGTGGTAGATTAAGCGTAGTTAAGGTATTTAGGCTATTTCTTATTTCTAGTACATTGTTAACTTAGTGTATGGCGTAGAGATATTATACCTCCTTTATTGCCTTGCGAATAGCCTCAGCTTGTTATATAATGGAGGGAGATAGTAGAGAATTATTACTTATTTAAGGGTAGGCGCCAAAGACTAATAATATAGGTATAAGTCTATCTAGGCCAGTAGAATTATTAATAGCTTTAACAGCTATTTATAAGGTAAGTTCTTTACTAGCATCCTCTAGTTCTAAAGAGATAATCTTATATACGCGGCGTAATAGCGCGTAATATCGCTCTACTTTTCTAACACTATTATATGCCTTAATAGGGACTTCCTTAACCTTAATTGCCATTACCTTTATCCATTATTAAAACTCTATAGATAAGAAGTTCTTTCCTATATTATAGATAATTTAATTAGGGGGTCCTAGGTAGATATTAATCTAGTATAACTAAAGGGTATCCTATATATTCCTAGCTAATATATCCTTTAAGAATTATACGGCTTAGAAGGAGGTTAAGAAGTTAATAACTTAGAGTACTAGCTTACCGCTAAGATATATAACGTTGACGATAATATAGAAGTTAAAGTTATAGTTATCTTTAAGGGTAAACTTAAATTGGCTAGGGGACTTCTAGTTTATTTAGTAGTAATAGTAGTACTTTATAAAATGCTTAATTGCCTTAACCTTAACTTTATGGCCTACTCGCTGAAGAACCCTAAGCAATTAATAAACAGATAGGTGGCTAAAATAATAGTATAGTTAGCGTAATTCTAACTTAGTTAAGTGGCTTTAAGCAATACTCTTTTCTAGTTAATAAAGGAGCAACTAGGGGTGACCCTATTTACATATAATAGGCACCTAATTATCTCCCTAAATAAGTATATTCTTAAGGTTGTTAAGCCTAACGCCTAACTTATCTATATCTTTAATGCAAAATAGAAATGGAGTGTTTGTAGGAATAATATAGAAAGTAATATATCCTAAGGGGGTTTAGACCCTAATTATGCCAAGAGAGATTATAGTACCTTTACTAAAGCGAATCGTATATTGGCCTACCATTAATTGGTTAATCTAAATAGAGCTATTAAGCTGCTAAAGAGCTTAAACTTAAGGTTCTCCTACTATAGATACTCCTGCGGCTCCTATATCCGGCATAATACTATGGAAGACGTACGCCGAGTATCTATTATTAAAGGAAAACGCGGAACTCTCCTTTAGCTTATTAAAGATATCTAATTTCGTAATAGAATGGAGCGTAGATTAATTATTAAGAATAGTAATAGTTTATATACTATCTACCTTACCATACTTAGTGAAGTATTGGTTAGGGGAGTAGTCCTTAATTTCTATATCTATAAGAAGCTGTTTGACCTTATTAACCTCACCCTTAAGATCTTTTACGCCTTTGTATTAAACCAGGAAGCTTTAGAAGTAGGCTATAGTAACCTTATAATTTCCAACGTTTTTTATACTCTAACGGAACTTGTTATATACCTCTTTTTACTTATTAAGGGAGTGTCTAGTTAACTAGCAATTTGGCTTTTTATAAACGTAGCACTTCTTCTAGTAATTACTTTAAAATGAACCTCTACTAGGACCTCCACGGTTACCTTATAGTTAATGTTAATTATACCCTCTTCTATATTCCCTACTACGGCCACAATCTATTCGATCAGTCCAGTTATAATTATATTGGTTAGGAATACTTAGTTAGGTAGGGTTTTCGGTATAGAACTATTAAGATTCTTATATTTGCATTACAGTACCTATAGCGGAGTATAGCTTAGTATATACTCCTTTAAATGTATCTATAGGTTTATATAGCGCCAAGTTACACTTAGGAATGCTATAGCATACTAAAATAACCTGGTCCCTTAGGCTGTTCTTATTTTGGTAAGTTTTAGTAAGGCTATATTAGATTTTCTAGAGTTTATTAAAGAGTAATTAAAGGCACTCTAAATAAGTCTTTGTTGGGTTAGAAGTAATAACTCTCTGGAATATAATCTCCCACTATTTAGATATATAAAGTTGGCAATTCTTATTAGTTTTAAAGTAAGCTCTAGTAAGCTAAAGCATTATATTAAAGCTATAGTTTTTACCCGCAATATAGTTATAATAGAATGTCGCTACCCGTCCCTTTAACATAATAGAGAAAGCGTAGTAGTACTAGTAGCGTTAAATTCCAACCTTATTGTAACAATTATAGAAGACCTGTAGTTTTACTTTAAGTATATTATATAGTTCTCTTCCAAACTTCTTTTCTTTGTCCAAATATACCTTTATCAGATTCGTGACTTCTTATAGTAAAGGCTTACCGGTTGGCTAGAGTAGAGGAGGTAGAGGCGGAGCAACTCTAAGTAGGAGGGTACCTCTAGGTAGAAGAGTAGCTTTAGGTAAGGGGTTAGCGTTCTAGGGGTTTTAATATAAATTAAAGTTACCTTTTAAAGAATATGGGTTGTTTTTAGGTTTCCGTAGTTAATATATAATCTTAGCTTCCGTCCATATTAGTTCTTCTATACTAGTAATAACGGCCTAAATATTACTAGTAATTGGGTTACTGTTTTCAGTAATATATACCCTATTTCTATAGAGGAAGTCTTAAAAATTCTAAATAATATTAACGTTGCTAAGTGCCTAGGTATTAGCAGTCCATCCTATAAAATCCTCCCTGAAATACTCCTATAGTTGTAAATTAGCGTAGTATCTATTTTAGTAGAATATAATATAGTATAGGAGAAAGCTGTTAACTTGTTTTATAGTATAAGTTGTTATATTAAAGGCGAATTTATCCTAATCTTTATTAATAAGTTTCGCGTGCTTAGCTACCCCTAGTGGTAAGAAGTCTTTCCAGTTATTTAAAGTAGGCGTAGCCATATTTTTAGAGGGAGGGAAGTATTATTAGTATAGGGATTGTTGTTTAGTACGCGTTCGTAATATATATTTACAGTTATAGGGCTTAGGACTAGTTCTGGCCTTAAATTACAAAGACTTGTAAAGCGTGTTGTTTTATATAATGGACGTAAGAATCTATAATCTTAGAAAGGCTTAGGACCAGTTCTGGCCTTTAAATCCTTAGATTTATGGAAGAGTTCTATTTAAGGTTTAGGACCAGTTCTAACCTTAAAAGACAGCTTCCTCTAGCACAAGTAGCACTAGTACAGTGGCTCGTCTCTTTTTAGTAATACCTAGCTGTTCTATGGTATAATAGTGAAGTTAACCACTAATTAGTGTTGGTTATATAAGGGGATATCACGTAGCTACGATTTGTAGATAGTATGATGGTTATTGATTCTTCTTTTTAATAGGAATAAGGAAAGGGGTAAGGAACTTAAGGTTTCTTACCACGCTAGGGCCATATCAATACGTAACGGCAATATGCCTCGTTCCCGACAACTGTTAAATGGTTTATATGGTTTATGCGGCTAATTATATAATATTTAATATTTATAAAACTATCCTAACGTTTTTTTTTTTTTTATTTTCCTATATATAATGCTTTAATCTTTTATTTCTTAAGCTGAATTAAACTCGCAGCTCTTAGAACCTAGTTGTTCCCTTAGGTACTGTTTAATATCTTAAATTAGAGCATAATGCAGTAGTTGCCCCCCTTTTCTATCGCCTAAATAAGGTTTTCTACGGCGTGTAGTGCGTGGCCCTTACTCTTTTAATCCTACCGCATCTAATTTAGAATCTCTAGTAGAGATTACCTGCTAAATATGTTAACTAGTGGTTTCTATATAGTTTATTATATTATACCTATGCATTAAGTGCCTTAATCTCTGATTTTAAGCTTTAAATCTCTTTATTTAACTGTTCTTTTTCTATTCTATGCTGATCTAGAGCAGTATAAGCCTCTTAATATGCTATAGACCATTCTAAGACTTATTCGGTTTATTTCTATAAAGCGTTATTAGCCTTAACACGGCGCTCGATTTTGGTCTAAAGTTTAGTTTGTGTTTAATTGTAAGCCCGAATTTTACCTTATAAGAGCTGCGATAGCTAAAAGTATTAATTTGCAGTAGGGATCATCTAAATAGTTATACTTACTCTGTTAGAGTTTGCTGCATCTTATAAGAAGGTAACATTGCTAGGTAAGAGCTGTAGGTAAGGCTGTGAATAAGAGGCGGAAGTATCTATAGTATGCTTAGAAGGTGCTAAAACAGTTAAGCTGTTATTACGTGTTTCCTATTGACGGCTAGATGGTATACTTTAAAGAAATAGGTGTCTAGGTATATAATTATGTTCCATAATTTGTTAAGGATAGTAGAAAAGAAATACTTTATAATGCGAAAATATAATAGTTAAATACTCTATACAATCCGCGTAATTTTGAAATCAGTAAAAGCGAATTTTTATTTTTAAAATATATTTTTTTATATTTGTTATTAGAAGCGCTAAAGCTATATAAATAATTTTAAACTCCTGCGCCTAGTATGGATTTTATTAATATAAATAAAGAAACTGTTTCTAACTACTAGTGGCTATAGATTATATAAGTCTTGCTACTAGCACTAAATCTTTCCCTATAAACTTCCAGCCCCTAATAACATGGAGAGCAGCTTAATTTTAAAGCGCTTAAAAGTGGCTAAAGTGACTAAAGATATAAAAAGCCTAAAGTATGTAAAGGTTTTTAAAGAAGCTTTCTAGCGCCACCCTTGGCTGTAAGGTTGTAATGTCCCCACTAAGGTAGTACTTTAGCAAAATTCCTTAAAGTATGTTAAGCTTCCACTAACTAGCTAAAATCCTAATTGTAGTGTCTTTAGCTCCCTACTTCTGCCTTCTAGTATAAATCCGGACTTAAACATACAGCCTTATAGTCCTTAGAGAGCTCTAATATGTCTTAGAGATCTTATATAAGGAAATCAGTTATGGATAATTTGTGTTAATAAGGGCATAAACGGAATGGTGATGGTAAAGAGGCTAGAAGTAAAGAAAGGTAAGGCAAAACTTGCAATATTTTAACTGCTTTATTATAGAAACATTTCTTAAATTAGTTAAGTATTTTTAGATAATGATTAGATGTACCTTGGCTATAAATATTCTCGTTTTACTCTAGAGGAGATTCTTTATATTTATATACGTCTCCAGGAACAACATATATAAGTTATTATAATATTAGTAAGTTAAATAATGTTATTAGAGCTCGTTAAAGCACTAAATTAGTATAGATCTTTAATGCGATTAAGCATATTAGTATAGTAGGGTTACTTTACGGATCTGTTACTCTAAAAGCAGTTAGAATTTGCGGCCGTAGTGGGCGTGTCCTTTTATATAGCCACCTAAATTAATTCTACCTTTATATTAAAATCTAACGTTTTATAGCTAATTTTAAAGATTATACCTGGCAATTAGCATTCTTAATGTTAGACTTAGACCTAGAATAACTTAGACTTATAGTGCTTTAATATATAGATGGGCGGCCATGGAAAGACCTTCGCGAAGTTAACTTTATTAGACAATAAAGGGCAAAGAATAGGATTTTTGGTCTCAAACAGCCGGATAGGTAGAGCGGATATAAAGTTTTAATTAACTTTTTAGATAAGCTTTTTAATACTAAGAAGCCAGTAATCGTAAAGTTAGACAAACTGGTATGTTGCACTAGTCTTAATATTTACAGACTGCTTACTATAAAAGCACCTATATATATTACAGTGTAACCCCAACTACTTTTACCTACTGCCATTTATTGAGCTTGTTTTACTAGAGTGTTTTAAGCTTTGGCGCGTATTAGAGGATAGCTTAGCTAAGTAGAAGGGATGGTTTAGATATACTTAGTTTATAAAATATAAAATATTATATTTTGTAATATTTAAACTTAATAATATTTAAGATTATTTATGTCTAATAAGGTTTTTACCAATACCCTAGTTTTGACTAAGCTAGCGTACTACCTACTATTTTAAGTAAAGTTTTATTGTTCTGCCAAAATTAAAGTAATATATATTTAAAAGGCGGTGTGTCATACTAAGGCTTACTTAGGCGTGATAGATATAACTTAGGTAAAGCTTTAATGTTCCTTTTAGTTAAAACTAAAGGTGTTAGTTAAAATCCCATTACCTACGTTATTTTTACTTAGCTTTAAATACTAAAATCTGTTAAAATTATTATAGTAGGCGCTAAAAAAAAAGAAAATAGAAAACAGCTCTATAGCATCCTGTTACCTCTAGTGGTTAGCGTAACTATATCTATACGGCCTTTTATAGGGGAAGTTTTGGTATTTTTATAGTTTAAGGGAAAGTTAATAAAATACACTAACCACTAGATACGCCAGGAGGCTGTAGTATAAATATATGTTTCACGCCTATAACCGCGCGCGTTTATAAATATAAATAACAATTTAGTCTAGGTAAGGGGCAAGTAATTTAATTATTTTTGTAATAAAGAGTTATATAATATCTTAAAGGAGTCTATAGAGTATTACCCAATAATTAGTCTTAGATCACTTTCAGTCTTTAAATCTTTTAACGTCTTTAATCCTTTATTTACTATAAACACTCTTTCTCTACAATGGATTATTCCAATAGCTTTCTTTTAGGAATGGAATCTTGGAATTTTAATAACATAACTGTTACTATAACGCCAATAAAACTTAATCCAGAAGCCGAAAACTTCACTCCTTACTCCCTATCTATAAGCGAAATTGAAAGATTTTGTTCTAATATATCTCTAATTAACTGGCTTTAACAAGATACCACAGAATTAAACCTATTCTAAGGCGACTTAGCTAAATCTAATAACCTTTATAAGCAAGTGGAAGACCTTACTAGGTATAATATCAAAATCTATATCTATTAATCCTGGAGCCCTATATAAAAGTAGATAAGTAAGTGAGACGTAGGCCATGACCAAGTGTTTAAAACGCGACCTTAATACCTTAGAGGATTGGATTCGCCAGATGGCAGGGTTTAAAAAGACAATGGCTAAAAGTTTTCGCCAAATTGCAGAGTTTAAAAAGACTATAAATGAAAGTCTTGACTACATAGGAGAGGTAGAAAAGATAATGGCTGAAATTATAGGAGCTCTTAGTAATGAGCACACTAATAGAGACCAATCTGCTTATAAGGCAAGTTAATAGTATAAAGCTATTAGAGGAAGCTTTCTAGTTATTTAATTATATATCTTATATCTGCTCGCGTATAATATAATAGTTAAAATTACTTCTAAGTTTTAATTAGTAGCTAAATAGTTCTAGCCTATATGGAAAAAAAATCCTATAGTTTTTAATGCGGTAAGGCTATTTCATTTATACGGGAAGGCATTTTCTAGTAAATGGGAGTTATATAGGACTCCGTTCCGTATGGGAACTAAAAAAGCTAAAATTAAAAGTTTAAGGGATACTTAGTCCGTATGGGATTAGCAGGGCTACTTAAATAGAATTACTTAGCATTTTTATCCGTATAGGTATAAAAAAATCCAAATTTAAAAGTCTAAGGGTACTAAGTCCATATGGGATTAGTAGGTTTACTTAAAATTAATTAATTAGTATTTTTATCCGTATGGGAATTATAATAAAACAGCGTATAGAAATTATAAATAAAAAGGATTTCTACTAAAAATCCTATACGGGATATTTTCTTTTACGCTTATTGTTGGTTATATAAGGGGATATCACGTAGCTACGGTTTGTAGATAGTATGATAATTGTTCTTCTTTTGTTAGGAATGAGGAAAGGAGTAAGGAACTTAAGGTTCCTTACCACGCTAGGGCCATATTAACACGTGACAGCAACTTGCCTTATTCCCGACACTGGCAACTCTTCTTTTTGTGGTTGCTATCTATATATATACAAACAGATAGGATGCGACAATACTAGATAGTGTACAACAATACCAAACAATATGCGATAATATGCGACAATGCGGTAGTTGGCAGAATTTGGCGGATAATACAAAGACAGGTAGGCCGCTAAGGCGCTAGTAGTAAGCAAGCTAATAGCAATTTTCTATTCTGGGGATAGAAAATCCTAATTAGCTAGTTTAAGTTAGGGTTTATAGAATGTTATACTTCTACTCCCTTTTAACCTAACCTTTAACTTATATATATAGAGTATTTGTATTAACAAACGTTTCTAGAGCCTTATTTGGGTTTGCCTTCGTTATTACATCTACTAGGTTATCTTAACCATTAATCTATTAAATCTTAAAGAGTTTTTACCGTTTATAGAATTAATGAAGTGCTATAATATTAATCATAAGGCGCTTCTCCTTTGTAGTACCAAGCTTAACTAAGCACTTATAAAGGGAGTATAAATCAGTGCATATAATTATAGGGATAATAGGAAGTTCGAGTTAATCTATAATTATTTTTAGGGTAGTTCTAATTGCAATTACTATATTAACTCCGCCAACCATTCCGTATATCTCTAACGCTAGAACGCTTTAAGTGATATATTTACTCTTAGTTAAGCTCTAATGGATAAGATTGCTATAGATTATAAAGTTATTCTCTCTAGTAAATTTGTTTATAATAATAATCTTATATCCTAACTAGAAGCTAAAATCTTTATTATTTACAAATAATCTATTAACAAATACAAAGAGCTTAGCGGTAGGAAGATTAATAGGCATATAGAGTAGTCCCTAATTAAGATGGTTTATTTACCAGGAAAGACGTTTATTTAGGGTAAGAACGTTATCCTTAGTTAGTTCCTGGTATTAGGCAGTAATAGAGAGATTAAATAAAGCCTTAGGTTAATAGATAGAAGCAATATAAGCTCCGTAAACGCGTTGCTCCATATATCCTTACTTTAGGGAATTAACATTAATAATGTTAATCTTCTTACCTTAACCCTTCTGGCGCAAAGCAATAGAATCCTTATTTAGGGAGAGAATACATCCATTAAAGAGTAATAGTATTGTTAAATTAAGCTTTTCTTTTAGCTTTGCTATAAGATTTACCTTTACTAGCTTATCTTCTTTAAGAGCTAAGAATTGGTCGTCCCCTAAGATAATTATATTATTAGTTTGCATGCTAATAATTCCGAACGGAGTTCCTATAGTTGTAATAAGGAAGCAGGGATTGAATATAGAGGTAGTTATTAAAAGCTTCTCTTTATAGTGCTTACTATAGGTAGCCTACTGGTAAGTTCCTACCTCTGTAATTTTATATAATGGCTTAAGCACAACTATAATTGTATCTTTAGGATACTAGTGGCGAATTTACTCCGGAAGGTATGCCAATATTAAGCGCTAAAGGTGCGTCTCTAATTAGGTGTAGGCTTAAGTAATATCTTATAAATAAACCACTATTCTATTCTTTATTAAGGAGGGAGCTAGCGTAATAATAACTTACTAACTAGCTTGTTAAATTGTAGGAAATTATATAAGAATTACCTTTTTACCATTATTATTGTAACCTTGGATGACAAGCCTTAATTTCTTAAATAGGGCATTAATAGCTTTACCTTTAATCTTATTAACCATTCTTAACTTAAAGATGCGAACTTTATTAAACTTAGTAGGGTTATACTTCTTAAATTTAAAGACTCCTCTTGTGATAAGACTGTCGATCTCCTACTTATTGGATGCTTGGAAAGGAGCTCCTAGGGTTATAATACAATCTTCCTTTTAGAGCTATTTTGCGAGCTTAAAGTCAGCCTTCTCTTTGGCTGTTATAAAGGCCATTAATAACTTAACTCTATTCTTAATGGCGGTAATAAATTGTTCTTTAAAATTAACAAGATATTAGCGATTTTATAATCCCTTTAGGCGACCTCTACCGCGTTGTAGTTGTGGCGCATCTACTATAATTATATTAGGATTATAGTCGTCTTCTAGAGTATATTAATCGTGGTTCTCTTTTAGGGCATCTTCTAGGGCATCCTATAAAGGCTTAGAATTATTATCTTTATAGTAAGGCTTAATAACAGTTAAACAGAATTAAGTGGGTCTGTAAGGCATCTAAATAATACAAGTTTAACCATTAATTGCAATAAGTTAATGTAGGCCTAACCATCCTCCCTTTTTACGCCATACGCGTACTTTAGACTGGAGTGGCAGATTAAGCGTAGTTAAGATATTTAGGCCATTTCTTATTTCTAGTGCGTTATTGACCTGGCGTATAGCGTAGAGATATTGCACCTCCTTTATTGCCTTGCAAAAAGCCTCGGCTCGTTACATAACAGAGGGAGATAGTAGAGAATTGTTAGTTATTTAAGGGTAGGCGCTAAAGACTAGTAATATAGGTACAAGTCTATCTAGGCTAGCGGAATTGTTAACAGCTTTAACAGCTATTTATAAGGTAAGTTCTTTACTAGCGTCCTTTAGTTCTAAAGAGATAATCTTATATACATAGCGTAATAGCGTGTAATATTGCTCTACTTTTCCAATACTATTATACGCCTTAACGGGGACTTTCTTGACCTTAATTACTATTGCCTTTATCTATTATTAGAACTCTATAGATGAGAAGTTCTTTTCTGTGTTATAGATAATTTAATTAGGGGGTCCTAGGTAGATATTAATCTAGTATAACTAAAGGGTATCCTATACGTTCCTAGCTAATATATCCTTTAAGAATCATGCGGCTTAGAAGGAGGTTAAGAAGTTAATAACTTAGAGTACTAGCTTGCTGCTAAGATATATAACGTTAACGATAATATAGAAGTTAAAGTTATAGTTATCTTTAAGGGTAAACTTAAACCGGCTAGGGGACTTCTGGTTTATTTAGTAGTAATAGCAGTACTTTATAAAATGCTTAATTGCCTTAACCTTAACTTTATGGCCTACTCGCTAAAGAACCCTAAGCAATTAATAAACGGATAGGTAGCTAAAATGACGGTGCAGTTGGCGTAATTCCGACTTAGTTAAGTGGCTTTAAGCAATACTCTTTTCTAGTTAATAAAGGAGTAACTAGGGGTGACCCTACTTGTATATAATAGGCACCCGATTATCTCCCTAAATAAGTATATTCTTAAGGCTGTTAAGCCTAACGCCTAACTTATCCATATCTTTAATGCAAAATAGAAACGGAGTGTTTATAGGAATAATATGGAAAGTAATATATCCTAAGGGGGTTTAGACCCTAATTATGCTAAAAGAGATCGCAGTACCTTTACTAAAGCAAATCGTATATTGGCCTGCCATTAATTAGTTAATCTAAATAGAGCTATTAAGCTGCTAAAGAGCTTAAACTTAAGGTTCTCCTACTATAGATACTCCTGCGGCTCCTATATCCGGTATAATACTATAGAAAACGTACGCCAAGTATCTATTATTAAAGAAAAACGCGGAACTCTCCTTTGGCTTATTAAAGATATCTAATTTTATAATAGAATAGAGCGTAGATTAATTATTAAGAATAGTAACGGTTTATATACCATCTACCTCACCATACTTAGTAAAGTATTAGTTAGGGGAGTAGTCCTTAATTTCTATATCTATAAGGAGCTGTTTAACCTTATTAACCTTACCCTTAAGATCTTTTACGCCTTTATATTAAACTAGAAAGCTTTAGAAGTAGGCTATAGTAACCTTATAATTTCTAACGTTTCTTATACTCTAACGGAACTTATTATATGCCTCTTTTTACTTATTAAGGGAGTGTCTAGTTAACTAGTAATTTAGCTTCTTACAAATATAGCACTTCTTCTAGCAATTACTTTAAAATAAACCTCTATTAGGACCTCTACGGTTACCTTATAGTTAACGTTAATTATACCCTCTTCCGTATTCCCTACTACGGCCACTATATGTTCGATTAGTCCAGTTATAATTATATTGGTTGGGAATACTTAGTTAGGTAGGGTTTTTGGTATAAAACTGTTAAGATTCTTATATTTACATCGCAGTATCTATAGCGGAGCGTAGCTTAGTATATACTCCTTTAAACATATCCGTAGGTTTATATAGCGCCAAGTTACACTTAGGAACGCTATAGTATGCTAAAATAACCTGGTCCCTTAAGCTGTTTTTATTTTAGTAAGTTTTGGTAAGGCTATATTAGATTTTCTAGAGTTTATTAAAGAGTAATTAAAAGCACTCTAAACAAGTCTTTATTAGGTTAGAAGTAATAACTCTCTAGAATATAGTCTCCTGCTATTTAGATATATAAAGTTAGCAATTCTTATTGGTTTTAAAGTAAGCTCTAGTAAGCTAAAGTATTATATTAAAGCTATAGTTTTTACCCGTAATATAGTTATAATAGAATGTCGCTGCCCATCCCTTTAACATAATGGAGAAAGTGTAGTAGTACTAGTGGCGTTAAATTCTAACCTTATTGCAATAGTTATAGAAGACCTATAGTTTTGCTTTAAGTATATTATATAGTTCTCCTCTAAACTTCTTTTCTTTATCCAAATATACCTTTATCAGATTCGTAACTTCTTATAGTAAAGGCTTACCGGTTAGCTAAAGTGGAGAAGGTAGAGGCGGAGCAACTCTAAATAGGAGGGCACCTCTAGGTAGGAGAGCAGCTCTAGGTAGGGGGTTAGCGTTCTAGGGGTTTTAATATGAATTAAAGTTGCCTTCTAAAGAATATAGGTTATTTTTAGGTTTCCGTAGTTAATATATAATCTTAGCTTCCGTCTATATTGGTTCTTCTATACTAGTAATAACGGCCTAAATATTACTAGCAATTGGGTTACTATTCTTAGCAATATATACCCTATTTCTATAGAGGAAGTCTTAAAAATCCTAAACAATATTAACATTACTAAGTGCCTAGGTATCAGCAGTCTATCCTATAAAATCCTCCCTAAAATACTCCCATAGTTATAAATCGGCGTAGCATCTATTTCGGTAGAATATAATATGGTGTAGGAGAAAGCCGTTAACTTATTTTATGGTATAAGTTATTATATTAAAGGCGAATTCGTCCTAATCTTTATTAATAAGTTTTGTGTACTTAGCTACCCCTAGTAGTAAGGAGTCTTTCCAGTTATTTAAAGTAGGCGTAGCCATATTTTTAGAGGGAGGGAAGTGTTATTAGGTTATAGAAGAGGAGGTGTTATTAGTATAGGGATTATCAATTGTCATTTAATACGCATTTAGACATATATTTACGATTATAGGGCTTAGGACCAGTTCTGGCCTTAAATCGCGAAGACTCGTAAAGCATATTATTCTGCGTAATAGACGTAAGAATCCGTAATCTTAGAAAGGCTTAGGACCAGTTCTAGCCTTTTAGATTCTTAGATTCGTGGAAGAGTTCTATTTAAGGTTTAGGACCAGTTCTAACCTTAAAAGACAGCTTCCTCTAGTATAAGTAGCACTGGTATAGTAGCTTATCTCTTCTTAGTGATACCTAGCTGTTCTATAGTATAACAGTGAAGTTAACCACTAATTAGTGTTGGTTATACAAAGGGATATCACGTAGCTATGGTTTATAGATAGTATAATAATTGTTCTTCTTTTGTTAGGAATAAGGAAAGGGGTAAGAAACTTAAGGTTCCTTACTACGCTAGGGCCATATTAACACGTAATGGCAACTTGCCTTATTCCCAACACTTATATATTAAAAATAAGATAGAGTAACTAGAACTTTATTATTTTATAAAATAGCATAGAAAATAAGAAAAGAAAAGCTATTAATTTTAAATAATTTTAAACAAAGTTCCGTACGGGATAGAAAATAATAAAAGTATTATTTTTATAGCCACTTTTCCCGTATGGGAGGATGTTGAAAGAGGTATTTAAAAGCTGGATATAAAAAGAGAATTTTAGTAGAAATCCCGTATAAAATATTATCTTTTATAAATATATTTTTAAAATGGAATACAAATTTCAGTTTCTATAAAAAAAATTTATTAAATTATTCTGTATGGAAGGATCTTGTTAGTTATATAAGGTAATATCACGTAGCTACAGTTCGTAGATAGTATAATGGTTGTTCTTTAATTCTTTTAATAGGAATAAGGAAAGGGGTAAGGAACTTAAGGTTCCTTACCACACTAGGGCTATATTAACACGTAATGGCAATATACCTCGTTCCCAACACTAGCAACTCTTCTTTTTGTGGTTGCCATCTATATATATATAAACAGACAGGATGCGACAATACTAGACAGTATACAACAATACCAAACAATATGCGACAATATGCGACAATACGGCAGTTGGTAGAATTTGGCAGATAACGCAAAGATAGGTAGGCTGTTAAGGCGCTAGTAGTAAGCGAGCTAATAGTAATTTTCTATCCTAGGGATAGAAAATCCTGATTAGCTAGTTTAAGTTAGGGTTAATAGAATATTATACTTCTACTCCCTTTTAACCTAACCTTTAACTTATATATATAGAGTATTTATGTTAACAAACGTCTCTAGTGCCTTATTTAGGTTCGCCTTTATTATCATATCTACCAGGTTATCTTAGCCATTAATTTATTAAATTTTAAAGAGTTTTTAACGCTCGTAGGATTGCTAAAGTGCTATAATATTAATTATAAGGCGCTTCTTCTTTGTAATACCAAGCTTAACTAAACACTTATAGAGGGAATATAAGTCAGTGCATATAATTATAGGGATAATAGGAAGTTTAAGTCAATCTATAATTATCTTTAGGGTAGTTCCAATTGCAATTGCTATATTAACTCCGCTAACCATTTTATATATCTCTAACGCCAAAACACTTTGGGTAACGCGCTTGCTCTTAATTAAGCTCCAATAGATAAGGTTGCTATAGATTATAAAGTCATTCTCTCTAGTAAACTTGTTTATAATAATAATCTTATATCCTAGCTAAAAGCTAAAATCTTTATTATTTATAAACAATCTATTAACAAATACAAAGAGCTTAGCGGTAGGAAGATTAACAGGCACGTAGTATAGGCCCTAGTTAAGATAGTTTATTTGCCAGAAAAGGCATTTATTTAAAATAAGAATATCGTCCTTAGTTAGTTCCTGGTGTTAGGCAGCAATAAAGAGATTAAATAAAGCCTTAGGTTAATAGATAGAAGTAATATAAGCTCTATAAGTGCGTTACTCTACGTATCCTTGCTTTAGAGAATTAGTGTTAATAATATTAATCTTCTTACCTTAACCCTTCTGGCGCAGAGCAATAGAATCCTTATTTAGGGAGAGAATGCATCTATTAAAGAGTAATAGTATTATTAAACTAAGCTTTTTCTTTAGCTTTACTATAAGATTTGCCTTTACTAGCTCGTCTTCTTTAAGAGCTAAGAATTGGTCGTCTCCTAAAATAATTATATTATTAGTTTGCATGCTAATAATTCCAAATGGAGTTCCTATAGTTGTAATAAGGAAGCAGGGATTAAATATAGAAGTAGTTATTAAAAGCTTCTCTTTATAGTGCTTACTGTAGGTAGCCCACCAGTAAGTTCCTACCTCTACAATCCTATATAATGGCTTAAGCATAACCATAATTGTATCTTTAGGATACTAGTGGCGAATTTGCTCTAAAAGGTATGCCAATATTAAGCGCTAAAGGTGCATCTCTAATTAGGTATAGGCTTAAGTAATATTTTATAAATAAACCGCTATTTTATTCTTTATTAAGGAGGGAGCTAGTATAATAATAACTTACTAACTAGCTTATTAAATTATAGGAGACTACGTAAGAATTACCTCCTTGCCATTATTATTATAGCCTTAGATAACAAGCCTTAATTTCTTAAATAGGGCGTTAGTAGCTTTGCCCTTAATTTTATTAACTATTCTTAACTTAAAGATGCGAACTCCATTAAACTTAGTAGGGTTATACTTCTTAAATTTAAAAACTCCTCTTATAATAAGACCCTCAATCTCCTACTTATTAAATACTTGGAAAGGAGCTCCTAGAGTTATAATACAACCTTCCTTTTAAAGCTATTTTATAAGTTTGAAGTTATCCTTCTCCTTAGCTATTATAAAGGCCATTAATAACTCGACTCTATTTTTAATAGCGGCAATAAATTGCTCTTTAAAATTAATAAGATGTTAGTAATTTTATAATCCCTTTAGGCAACCTCTACCGCGTTATAGTTGTGGCGCATCTACTAATATTATATTAGGATTGTAGTCGCCTTCTAGAGCATATTAATTATAGTTCTCCTCTAGGGCATCTTCTAAAGCATTCTATAAAGGCTCAGAACTGTTATCTTTATAGTAAGGCTTAATAATAGTTAAACGGAATTAAGTGGGTCTATAAGGTATCTAAATAGTACAAGTCTGGCCATTAATTATAATGAGTTAATATAGGCCTAACTATCCTCCCTTTTTACGCTATACGCGTACCTTAGACTGGAGTGGCAGATTAAGCGTAGTTAAGGTATTTAGGCCATTTCTTATTCCTAATACGTTGTTAACTTAGCGTGTAGCGTAGAGACGTTATACCTCCTTTATTACCTTGCGAATAGCCTCAGCTCGTTATATAATGGAGGGAGATAGTGGAGAATTATTAGTTATTTAAGGGTAGGCGCTAAAGACTAGTAATATAGGTATAAGTCCATCTAGGCCAGCAGAATCGTTAATAGCTTTAACAGCTATTTATAAGGTAAGTTCTTTACTAGCATCCTCTAGTTCTAAAGAAATAATCTTATATACGTGGTATAATGGCGTGTAATATCGCTCTACTTTTCTAACACTATTATGTGCCTTAATAGGGACTTCCTTAACCTTAATTGCTATTGCCTTTGTTTATTATCAAAACTCTATAGATAAGAAGTTCTTTCCTATATTATAGATAATTTAATTAGGGGGTCCTAGGTAGATATTAATCTAGTATAACTAAAGGGTATCCTATATATTCCTAGCTAATATATCCTTTAAGAA
>Ga0307507_10003384_pt1 | contig 31143 bp, 7 predicted proteins | sample 7_EM_MG_FD_207223 | JGI IMG/M metagenome (GOLD analysis project Ga0307507, IMG submission 207223) | Populus trichocarpa ectomycorrhiza microbial communities from riparian zone in the Pacific Northwest, United States - 7_EM | ecosystem: Host-associated > Plants > Roots > Unclassified | place... | reverse complement strand
CAATATAAACCACCGCCTTGTAAGGCCCCTACTAGACAGTCTAGACCTAGAGAAACACTATATCCTTGCTATATAAGAGCCGTATTATAATACCTATATATAATTAATATACTGCCCCTAAGGATTCTAGCTCCTATACAAACCAAAAGCAGCTATATGTGTGTGCTTTATAATCAGTAAGGCTATTAGCCTGTCCTTATAGTTATAGCAAGCAGTTAACCCAGATATTATAGTTATAATAATCCAGATATATAGAGGACCGGTATAAATTATTAATGTATATAATCCTAGGGTTAAAGGGGTCCCATAAACAGAGAATATTATATTAGTAATAAGCTTACTAGAAACCAAAGGCATAGAGTTTATTCTATTAGGAGATATAAACCTCTACTACATATAGTAGGGGGGTATCTATATTGCTGCTAAACAATAGGTAGAGTGCCTACTAAGAGCTATAAATATCTGGGGCCTTAAGCTAGCTACTCCCCCAGGAGTAATTATATGGCAATAAGGTACCGCTAGAAGTATAATTAACCTTATATTTATAGACGATGGCCTATACCAGAGACTTCAAAGGTGCATCCCTAAAGAAGAATAGGTACTTACCTTAGACCATATCCCTATCTAAATACAGCTAGATTTGGATATTAAGGCGCAACTAAATAGTAAAAGATACGCAATAAGGAAGCTTAAGATAGACAGTTTCCTTAATATAGTTAAATAATAACTTTAAGACCTAAAAGAAATCCACCCAATACTAAATAAGTGAGGCTTATTAGCTACCCCTAAGAAAATTAACCAAAGACTAGAAAGGATCCAGGCAGCAATTAAAAATAGGCTAGAAGAGTATTGCCCAGTCTTAAAACTAGGCCCCTACGCGCAATATATATGGTCTGTATAATGCGCGGTTCTTGTAGCTAGCCAATAATAAGCAAGAAGGAAATATATAAGTAGCTATAACCCTAAAGACGAGAGATAATATAAAGACATAAGAAACTAGCTAAAGAATACCCTAAAAAAAGAAGCAAGAAATAACTGGAGATGGTTTATAAATAAATATACTATTAACCTAAGCATCCCCTATAATAAGGGCCTTTGGACCATAGTAAAATGGGTAAAGAAAAAGGTGGGATGCCTAGCAGAAGACCTATACCTACCACCCCTATAAAGAGTAGGCGAACCACAGGCCACAAGCAATAACAATAAGAAGGTAAAGATCCTTATAGAAAGATTTTTCCCCTAACCGGTTCTAGTAGACCTTAGTAATATTATTAGTGAAACACCAGTAACTCGCCTAAGGGTTAACAGCGATATAACAACTAAAGAAATGGCTAGAACTATTAGTTGCCTTTTAAATAATACAGCACTAGGACTAGATGGGATCCTAAATAAAGCCTTAAAGACCTATGGTCCACTTATAGCACCTTAGCTTGCAGATATAGCCAGAGTATACTTTATAATAGGCTACTACCTGTAACTTAGAAGATTTATAACAATAGTTGTTTTATAAAAAGAAGGTAAAGCAAACTACTTAATCCCAGGAAGCTACCGCCCTATTGCCTTAGAAAATACCCTAAGTAAGATCTTAGAAAAGGTTATAGCGGACTATATAGTAGACACGGTAGAGGAACACGCCCTACTACTATAAAGCTAAATAGGGGCAAGAAAGAATCGCTTAACACTATTAGCACTTATACTACTCGCTACTACCATTAAAACTGCATGGGCTATACGTAAGGACTTTATAGTATTAATGCTTAGCCTAGACATTAGTAGCGCCTATAATAATATACCCTATAAGCGCCTCCTATATATCCTTAGGGTAAAGGGCTTCCTAGAATAGATTATATAATTTATTTAAGGGTTTATAGGCCAGAAAGAGATATTATTAGTCTTTAATAGATACCAGAGCCCCCCTATTATAGTTATAACAGATATACTATAAGGATTACCTCTTTCGTCTATACTCTTCCTTTTTTTTGTAAGCAACTTACTTAATACCTTTAAGGAAGGGGCAACCTAGGGAATAGGCTTTATTAATAATATAAACCTAATTATATACGGGCTAATAGCCGCAGAGAACTGCAGAACACTAAAGAAAGCCTATAATACCTATATAGAATGGGCAAGATAATATAGAGTCTAATTCTTACTAGAGAAATACCAGCTAATCTATTTTATAAGAAAATGTAACTAATCTATAGATCTCTAGTATATAATCTATATCTAAGGCTTTTGGGGTCAACTAGTTTAGGGCCTAAGGGTATTAGGAGTATAGGTAGATAGTAAGCTCCGGTGGAGTATATATATAGTGCAAGCGGCCTGTAAGGGCCAAGTATAGTATATTACATTATCCAGGATTGTTAATTCTACATAGGGTCCATACTTCTAGAGGTTATGCCTACTATATATAGCAGTTATCTAGCTAACTATAACATATAGATCTAGTGTTTGGGCCATTAGAGAAACTAAGAAGGGCCCCCCTAAATTACTCCTTAAATCACTCTAAAAGGTCTAAACAGCCTGCCTCTGGAGTATAACAGGCGGGTATAAGCGAATGGCTACAGCACTACTTAAGAAGGAAGCCAATATTCCCCCCCTATAACTATATATTAAAGTCGCTGTAATATAAAGGGCGTAAAGTAAACGCAACTTTAATATTATAAAGTATATTAAGACACGCCTAAATAAACTATAGAGGGATCCTAGGGCGCCTTATAGGAGAGTAAACCAATAACCCTAAAGTAGGGAAGAGATATTGGAGAAACAGGTAAAAAAAAGCAGAAGAAGAATAGTACTGCGTTAGGGCCTAGGCCTATATAGAGGAGAAAGGAAGACGTATAAAAGGCTAGCAAAGATAATAGTAAGAAAGAAAAAGGAGCTAAAGTAGAGTATAAAAGAACGCCAGGAAACCATCTTCCGTAATATAATACTGGTTAGACTAATGCTGGAAAGGTGTATAGGAGTTAAAGGTATAGAGGCTAATTTAGGCAAGAGAAACCCAAGCCGTGGTATAGTTAACACTATAGGGGGTAAATACTTAAGAGCTCTAAAAAGGCCTAACAAAGGTAGAAAATATAATAGCAACACTCTTAAAAACAGGGATAATAGGACTAAAAAATTAGCTCTACTAGGTAGATATTTTAGTAGGCAGCCTAAGATGCGAATATAGCTGGCTAAAATAGACACTAAAACACGTAATACTATTATGCCCCCTACACACTAACTAAGAAGCTATGCTCTTAGTAGCTAGCATAGAGAACTATAACATACTACTCTTAATACAAAAAGGTCTTAAGGCGGTTACCTAGTGGCTTATTAGCTAAAATGTACTAGACCAGTTTTAGGTTACAAAGGAAATAGTAATAAAAGGCAAAGGGGCGAGTAATAGGCGCCCCCTAATAACTCTATAGTAGTAGAGTAAAGTTTGCGATACTAGCGCGTCCGTAGGCTTGTTACGGCAGTAGTAGTTCCTAAGGAGGTTAAAAAGTAAGGTAGTAAAGTACTATAGGTAACTCGCAGGCGCCTTATAGGCAAGTCCTAAAAGGTGGGGAGATGGATCACGGGGTTTTCTTAAAAGAGTTTTCTCCCTATATATATATAAGGAGTAGTCCGCGTGGGCCCAATAGAGATCCGAATTAGACGTTAAGCAGTAAATAATTATTATTACCTAATAGTAACTAAAGTGCCTTAACCTTACTACTACTTCTTTTATAGGCCTTCTCCTGTCTATAAATACTCCCTCTTTTATACCTTCTTCTCTTCTTTTTTTCTTCCTTATAGGAAGCTAAAGGTACTTTAATACGCCTTCTTAGTCTTTATTAAGAAATCTATTAGTTAATATAGTAATATAAACAGCATTAAATAAAAAGATAATAGGTAGTTAATTCTAATTCTAATTTAAAGCTTTATATACTAAATATTTTTAATTACCTAACAACTAAATTACTATATAGCTGTCTATTACCTTAACAGGATAACGCAATTATATAATAATATAATAGCTTAGTAATAACGCAATGGCTTAGCAGTAATATAATAACTTAGTAATAATGCAATAGCCTAATAGTAACGTAATAGCTTAGTAATAATATAATAGCTTAATACTAAATAATAGAAAAAAGGGGAAGGAAGAAGATTAGGGATAGCTTAGCCACTATAAGAAAGTTATAATATTAGTATAATATTAAACCTTAAAAATTATATATTAGGAGCTTAATTAATAACCCTTATATAAAACGTTAATAATATCTAATTTTAAAACACTAAATTAATAGATATTTTAGAAATACTTATTATAAGCAGCTTTAAGTATAAAATCTAAAATATTTAGTAGTAGTATGGGTATAGAAGGGGGTATATATTTATATCCCTAAATATTATTATATAACGCAATTTTTAGGCAAGGAGAATTAGAAGTCTTAGAGGTAAAGCGTTAGTATCTTACTAGAGTCTCCTTCTATCTTATCTTTTACCTATCTTCTTATTTAAGGCTATCTATATTACTATATTAACTAATAGATCCCTTTATAAAGACTAAAGAATATTAGAGTATCTCTAGTTTTCTATAAAGAAGAAAAAAAAAAGAAAGAAAGGTATAAAGAAGGGAGTATTTATAAATAGGAGGAGGCCTATAAGTATAGGAGATTAGGTAGCTATAATATGGCCGTTAATATTACTAATATAATTTTAATTACTAGTTATAAAAGCTTTATTAAATGCCCCTAAGCTAAAAGCCTTTAAGCTAATAGCTTTTAGATTAAAAGCTTTTAAATTAAGGCTCTATATTAAAGCTCTAAATAAAAGGCTTAGTAAGCGTAAACTTGGTTAAAATTTTCGTTAGTTTTTACCCTAATAATTATCTTTATTTTAAATATAGCTTTAGAGCTTCTATATATATATAAAAGGTCCTTAAAATCGGACTCCGTACCTATATATAGTAAGGCCTACAAACCTACTGGTCTTTAGACTTAGTAGAGCCAACGTAGAGACGTCGCATAGCTGCGGGTAGGAGGTGGTAGTGGTTGACGAAATGTTATGGGGGGTAGTAAAAAGTTTTTACATAGGATGATGAGATCTTAAAAACCACTACTAACGGTAACTCCCTTTATAGTAGACAACTACTACGCTCCTATTTAATCCTATATAATCCTTGCGGATATAAGACGGAATTTAACATCCCCTGACCCCCAATTAAAAGTATTAATAACCTTATATTAACGAACGAACGAACGCGAATAAATAAGCGGCGAGCAAATATACGGCTCCTCTTAACCCCCAGAGCGATATCCCCCGGAGCATGCGGTTACTTGCCATTTTATTACTGCCGTAATACTACCTAGCAGCCTAGATTGCGACCTACGGTTTTCCTTGTCTCCTTTTAACGGAGTAGTAATCCTTAGAAAGGGCCTAGCTGGGGCCTAGGCACAAAAGATACCCAAACACAACACAATATATCCCGCTGTTAGTATTACGGTAATTAGAACGGATAAATCCCCCTTACGCCTTCGATGGTTTTAGGGGGGGGAGGCAAGACGTATATAGTAATGGTTAACAAGAGATAGCACATAGGGGATGGTTAAGATATGGGAGAAAAAGGAGACAATAAGTACACGGCGATTGATTGGCAAGGTCTAGTTGGGACGTAGTGAACCCAGCTTTAGATAAGCTGGAGAGAAGGAAGCAGTGGTTCCTAAGGAGTTCGAACATCTAAGGAGGACAGGACGTAGCTATAGGCCCGTAGGGCCGCTGCTATGGACGCACATGGCAAATCGGGGTTTTTCCTCCCCCAACTGCAGGGTTTTCTTCCTGTAAATACACAAGTTTTCCCCCTGTAACGGAGTAGTCTGCGTGGGCCACGAGGATCCGTATCAGACGTTAATCAAAGAATATTATTATTATTATTATATATACATGAAAAAGGGGCAGGTAACAAGATAAAAGGGGAGACTAATATATAGCCGAGACAAGGTGATACGCAGGCGAAATAGGGTGGCGTTTTGGCGGAGTACCGCAGTCAGTTATAAGACACCCTCTCCACTGTGGTTACAAGTCGGTCAGGCCACGCTAAAGGGTGGGTCTACCATAAGCGCTAATGCACAATCCTTGCACGGGGCAGCCTCAGCTAAAAATATAAGATTACGTGGTCAACCGAGCGCAAATCGCTCATTCTACCACACAACTTACCTCTTGGCTCTAAAACCATCATGGGTAACTAGTTATAACGTGTTTGGAATATATTTTAATTTAAATAGATCTATCTAATAATTACCAGCCACTAGATTTCTCTAGTAATAATAAAAATAAGTTTAAAATTAATTTAGAAGACAGTGTCCTTAAGTTAGAAGATTATATACTAGAAGAGAGTTAAATATAACCGCAAGATTAAATTAAGGTAAGTTTTTAATATGTTCTAAATGTGTTCTAATCTAGTTCTAAATATATTTAGCCCGAAGTTCCTTATATTATATTTCTTACCAAGGTATCTACTAATCCTTTTACTATACTTATAATTAAGGATTATTTAAGCCTTTTAGAGTACCCATAGACGCTATATAAAGGCTATACTTACTGTATTAACTTAAGAGGCATAGATACACAAAAAGCTATATAGGTAAGTTAATAAAAATCTAAATTATACTCTAACTATATTTATAACTAGTTTATAACGCGTTTAGATCTAATATAGAACTAGACAAGTATATACTCCCAAGCCTACAATGTCCGCTCTCTTAAATATAAGAGGTAAAAAATATATAATGTATTATTTAGGAGTAAAATAATACAAATATTTTTAGAATTGGTTATAATTTTTAAACCACATTATAGTTACTAAAGAGACATAGGGTTAAATATAGAGAGAGCGGGTAGCCATGGATAGAAGTGACCTAGATATTTATAAATATAATATAAATAGGTACTGTCAGTATACTCGCTTTATCAACGTGCACGAATATCACTTATAGTGGTACGTATGCGGTGTTGAAGTTAGTAGTTAATTGTTGTCTAGAAGTCAGGGGTTGCTCTGAGTTAGATTAGCTAGTCTCGCCTCGTAGTCTCATGACTACATCACATGATTAACGTTCTAACACTGGAGCAACTCTAAAAAGAAGGCTAATCTACACTCTAAAGTCAAGTCTTCTAGACTACTTGTAGCATATACGCAATAGCTAGCTCTTCCGTCTATAATACGTAATAGCTCCACCTTTAATCCTAGAGCGCGTTGCCTATTAGATTCTGCCATACCGTTAAACCAGCCAATTAGGATTTTCCATCCCCGGGATAGAAAATTGCTATTGGCTCGCCTACTACTAGCGCCTTAGCGGCTGGCTCTATATAGTATAAGTCCGTACCTGCTAAAGCCAAATCCGTTTGTTTAACCCACCCTACGGCCCGTAATTCAACTTAATTTGTGTCAATAAGTTGTAATAGTGCCGTATAAGGCTTGCCCTTTGTTATAGCGTCCACAGGGTTAGTATCTCCATTAATCCACTTAACTTTGGTAATTTGTCTTTGTTCGTAAGCTTAGCAAAGGCACATTATATTAATTATTAAGCATTTTTCTTACGTAGTTCCTAGTTGAATGAGACAGTTATATAAGGACTTTAAATTAGTATAAAGAACGAGTGACAAGTTGACCTATAGGACCTTGTCTAGCGTAGATTTAATTGCAGCGCTTATATCAAAACTATGCGCCATACTGTATAGCTCTAAGGCTAATACACTCCTAGTGACTCTTTTGCACTTAATTAAGGACCAGTGGACAATATTTACCTTGTTTAAGGCGTCTGCTAGTACAAGTATGTAGCCGATTTGCGAAGATAGGTCCTTGTTATTGACAAAGGAAGCGTCCGTAAATACTAGGAGTTGTAAGGTATTAACGTCTAGCTTAATAAACTTTAGGCCTCTATTTACGTTCTTAATCTGCCAGCTTAATCGCTTATTAAGACTCTTTATATTGTCTTTAGCTGGGTTAATTGCTTAGGCAGCAAAGGATAGGTTAAATAAGGCCTCTAGCTAATAGACTGAGGCAATATAGGCTCCTCTGGCACGTTAAGCGATATACTGGTCCTTTAGCGTAAGTAGGCCACGCGTAACTCCTCTGGAGCTAGTGCTGTCTACTAGCATAGTATTAACCACACTAAGGTTCTTACACTGGCGCTTTTGCGTCAGCGTAATACTCCTGTTTTATATTAATTAAATAAGTCCTCCGTTGAACTTAATTGGTGTATTAGCGGTTAGTTGCTCTCGCTCCTTAGCCATAAATTCGGCCTTATATAGTTCGCTTTATTTAGTCTCTATAAAGGTATTATCTGCAAGGAATAGTATATCATTAGTCTATAGGCCGACAATTCCAAAAGGCTTGTCACTGTAAAGTAAGTAAGGGTTGTATATAGACTGGTTTATTCACAGCTGATTAACATGGTGTAAATAGTAGGTCTTAAACTAGTGGTTTCTAGCTTTAGGTACTCCGTAAAGTAGCTTTACAACCTTTAGAACGGAGTCCATATCAATTCCCAATTGTTTATTTAGCTTATATGGTGGTCATACATAGAACTTACAGTTTAGGTTCATAGTAGACTAGACGTAGGCTTATAAGATGTCTTAGAGGTAGAGTTATGTCTACAGTAGCATAGCAGCGATACAGAGAATTAGCCGCTGGCTAACTTGTTAAATTATTAGTGACTAAGTAAGAACCGGCTCTTTCTCTAAGTCATTATAGGCCTGTATAATAAGTTGTAATTTCTTAAAGGCTTTATCAGTTCCCTTATTCTTAATCTTATTAATAAACTGTGAATTAAAGAGTCTAACCCCCTTTGGTATATTGTGTAGTTTAATAATCTTAAAGATGCCTTTCTTAAGTAGGCCTATGACCTCCTTTTATCGTGAAGCGCTAAATTAGGTGTTGCTATCGTTCTATAAGTAAATAGTAGTTGCTAGCTGTATCTGCGGTATCACCGTCCTGTAAGTAGATAGCAATATCCGCAATATCCGCAATATTACCCATAAAAGCGTCTGTATCTATTGTAGTATCCATAATAGTTGTGTCTGCAACGGCTGTAAGCAATAGGTATTTACGGGGGCAACCTCTACCTTGCTTTAGCAGAAGCTGTAGTTTAGCCTTAGGTAATAATTAAGGTTCGGCTAATAAAGGTACTGGTTTATCTAATTTAGCAGACTCTCATAGTTTAACTGGGTCTTATAGGTTTAGTAGGTAAGGTTTTATAACCATAGAGCGGAAGGTCGTAGGCCTATTTGGTAGCTTTACAGTGCAGGTCTCGCCGTTAACGGCAAGTAGTATGTATAGTCCGTCCCAATAACCACTTTGGCTAGTATTGCCTTCTCTCTAGACTAAGACAGGCGAACTAGGTAGAAGGCCGTAAATAGCGTTAGTTCGTGGTCCATTTCGCATATTAAGAGTGTTAGCGATCTATCGTTTAGCTTATAGCTTCTGGATTTCCACCATTGCTTTCTTAATAGCCGCAGCTCGTTATATAACTAAAGGTAATAGCGCGTCTAATTTAACCATTTAGGGGTAGGCTCCAAAGACTAAGAGTGTAGGGACTAGGCCTTCTAGGCTGGCCGTGTTATTAATGGCTTTAAAGGCCATTTGTAGGGCCATCTCCTTACTAATTTCAGGGATTTCAGTCATAATGATTTGGTAGGCTTGTTGTAGCAGACCGTAGTAGCGTTCTACCATTCTAATGGAATTATGTAATTTAACTGGCACCAACTTTGTGGTTGCTCCTATAGTAGCAGTATAGTGCTTAAACTCCTTGCTGATAAAGTTCTTCTTAGCGTCTATAGTAATTAAGTCTGGTGGTCCTAAATAGCTGTTAATCTAGTACATTTAAAGAACGTCCTAAGTATGCTTGGTGCTGATGTCTTGTAGCCATCTGCTAGCTTAAAATTAAGTTACTTTGTTGACTACATATAGTAGGAGGGAGCCGCTGATATATATAATGTTGACAATGATATTATAATTAAAATTAACGTTGTCTTATAAGGTAAAGCGAAATCTACCTAGGGGTCTGCTAAACTTCTAGCAGTAGTAGCAGAGTCTGGTTAGCTCTTTAATAGCAGATCTATTAGTGTTATAGCTATAGCCAGCCTTGTTAAGAAGCCTTTGCAGTTTATTAACTAATAGGTAACCAAATTAACGGTGTAGGCGTCATAGTTCTACGTTAGTTAAGTAGCAAGGGTTTGTATTAAAAGACTTAACTAAATAAGACTATAAGGAGAAGCTCCATAAGAGAAATAGGTGGCCAAATTATCTAACTACTGGCACCCTTTTGGTGCGAGTAATAATAACGTCCTTTAGGTTATCATATTTAATATAGAGTCTGTCTATATCTACTAGGCAAAGTAGGAAGGGAGTATCTGCTTTAATAATATGGAATTATACCTTGCCTATAGGGCTGTTAACGTCTATAGTTCCAATAGACATAGAGGCTCTAATCCTGAATTGGATAGTTACTTGGCCCTTGGTTAACGTATTAAGGCTTATAGACTTATCTACGGCCTATAAAGCTTGGAATTAGCTGTAGCCAGCCATAGACTTACGCAAAGCACCTATATTAATCATAATTCCCATAAAGACCATTAAGGTATATCGTGGCGCTGTAGTTATGGCCGTACTATAGGCAAATAGGTCGGTCTCTATGTAAGGTTCTGTAGTAGACTCTATAGTAAGTTCTAAAGCCGTAAGCAGGTGTGTACAAGCCTTATTGGCTAGCTCTACGCTTATAGAGGTTGCTTCCTCCATAGTAAGTGTTTTAGAGGTGGTGATATAGGCAGAACTGTCGTTAGGTTCTCCGGCATCGCTCCTAGAGCCGTTAGCGTCATATATGTAGGCTTTAAAGTCTAAGTTATTATCTTTATCTCTTTCGCAAGCAGCAACATATTGCTTAAAATAGTTGTTAAAGTTGCCCTTATTACGGCCCTTAATATCAATAAAACGTCTCTTATAGTCGTCTCTGGACCAATTACGCTCCTCCTCTATATGTTTTCATAAATGGCAGTCCTCCTTCTTACAGACATAGTACTTAGCCTTTAGTCTGCCGTTAGTCCTATAGGGGCGATTGCTGCCGTAGCAGTTAGTGTTTCAGTCTCAATTCTGGTCATTTTAGTAGTAGCATTAATCCGTAAAAAAGGCTTAGTAAGATAATCTCATTAAGGCCTATAGGGGGTGTTCTTTTTCCCATGCAACAATAGAGGATTATAGCTTACTAATTAACTGAGAAAGGTCTTCTAAAGGGTTGGAGACAGTAATATGGCATGCTGGTACTCCCTAGTAAGCAGTAACTAACTTATTTATAAGAATGCGGTTTATACAGAAGTCTAGGTATCGTCTATAACGTTGCTTTAGCAGCTTATCCACAAGTAGTTAGAAGTTCTAATAGATTAACTTGTTAGGGTTCTCATCCATAACTCCTTGGAGGGTTATACTGTTCCACTCTATAAGGTTCTTGCAGTAGTATTCTGGCCCTTTAAAGAACTATTATATATAATTGTAGGCTTTAGTAAAAGGTCTTAACTCAAGGTTACTGTTATAGTAGTGGTCCTAAGCAAGCCCTTTTAGCATGCTAGGGAATACTACTATATAGCCTTCTAGTGGCAAGCTAGATCTCTTGCAGATGTTATAGAAGATGGTTAACTTAAAGTCAAAGCTGTTACTAACTCCATTATACTTTTAGTTGTCTGTGTAGATCTTTACAATTATGGTCACCTCTTTACTGTATCTAGGTCCTTGTCTAGGTCCTTACTCCACACTAGGCACAGCTAGTTTAGGTAGTGTATGTATATATAGCTGCTGCGGTTACTGCGGCTGCTATAGCTACTATAGTTACTGCTCTCTTAGCCATAGCAGTTAGTTGATAAAAGTATGGATTTAGTTATAATTGGAGGATTAAGGACCGGGAGGGGTAGTAGGGGTAGTGGGGGCAGCGATTAGAGTAGCTAGCGGTGCAGCGGTAGGAGTAGATCTAGGGGGGGTAGTAGGGGTAGCAGGGGCAGCGACTAGAGTAGCTAGTAGTGCAGTGAGCTTGTCTAGGGTTGCATTAAGTTGGTCTTACAGAGCCACAGTAATCATTGGCTTAATATCATTAAGGGCTAGACCAATCTCTTTGTCCATCCATTTATAAAACTCTTCTTTATTAGCGACGTCTGTTAGTACTTTACTAAGGGAGTATCTCTTATCTTGCTTAACAATATATACTCCTCTCTTAACTAGGTATTTATGGATTCCCATTCTAGTATTAGATTGTACTTACGTAAAGATCTCTAGCATAAAGTCCTTAAAGTCTTCCTAAAACACTATCCACAATAAAGAGTCTGTAAGGTTAGATTGTGTGTATAGGTGCATCTTAGTCTCTACATACTCCGCTAGATTATCATCCGTAGCCGTCTCTAAGTTAATTCTGTTGCCATATTTAGCAATTCTTTCCTTCCAGTCAATTTCCATATTGTCGTGTTTTTGTATATATTTGGTCTAAGGTTAAATGGAGGTTCTAGAGGGTTAGGTTTAAGGTTAAGGTTTAAGGTTAGGATTGAGGTTAAGGTTAAGGTTAAGGTTAAGGTTGAGGGTGTAAAGGTATATACGTGTCCTATTAACAAATCTACAGTTCTTGGACACTGTAGATAATTCTTAGCAGAGATACAGTCCTCTAGGCGATCTAACGCGTTAACAGTTAAGTTAATACATGGTTTTAAGCTTTAAGGGTCCTCTAGGCGATCTGGTGTATTAGCAAGCTAATACATAGTCTTAAGCTTTAAGGATAACGTAGCTCTCTCTAAGTAAAGATACGGTTCTCTAGGCGATCTAACGCGTTAGCAGTTAAGCTAATACGTGATTTTAAGCTTTAAGGGTAACATAGTTTTCTCCTTTAACTGAAATAGGGCGATAGCTCTGCAATTTAATGCGTTAGCAGTTAAGCTAATGCGTGGTTTCGAGCTTTGCTATTGCGTATTTCCTAATCTGTACGTCTACTAATTAGTGTTGGTATACTCGCTTTATCAACATGCACGAATATCACTTGTAGTGGTACGTATGCGGTGTTGAAGTTGGTAGTTAATTGTTGTCTAGAAGTCAGGGGTTGCTCCAAGTTAGATTAGCTAGTCTCGCCTCATAGTCTCGTGACTACGTTATGTGATTAACGTTCCGATAGGTACAGAACTAGTTCTAAATATATTTAGTACTTAAGTTAATATATATAAGCTTATTTTTAGCAGCTTAAAGACAATTTTAAGCTGGAAATATATATAGCTCTTAAATAGAGGCTTATATACTAATAATTAAGCAATAAAGATACTTAGTATGTAATTACCTTATCTAAATATATTTAGAACTTAACCAGATTATATTTAGAACTAGTTATATTAGAATATTACTAACATTTAGCACTTATTTCTTACCTGCATATAGGCTATTATAGAAATATATTTAGAGTATTTCTAAAAAGTATTACCAGCAAATAAGAAATATAATACTACGTATTTAATATCTCTTATTTAACTAGGCAATATAGGTGCTAATATAACGGAGAAATGCGGAGTTATTAAATTAAATCTTTATAGGAGGGTAGACTGCGGTAAAAAAAAAATATAACCTACTTAGAACGCATTCTGGTTACGTTTATAATATATTTATAACATATTCTTAGAAATTAACTACCCCTAGGGACTAAGGAAACTTATCTATTAGGACTATAAGGTTACTTTTTACGTTTTCGTTCCAGACAACTTAGAAGAGACTCCTTATATTCATTTTACCTTATATAGGGTATATAGTTATGCACTACCCCCCCTAAATAAGCCGCCTCTAGAGATACTAAATAAGGTAATTAAGTTGGTTTGTTAAATGCGTAATCTAGATCTTATTCTTAGTAAATATATTCTAAACTAATTGTAAATAAATACCTAACGTCTTTATAGGAAAGTTTCTTTAAAGTCCTGCCCTTAAATAGTTTTATATGCAGTATAGAAAGGCTTCTTTAGCACAGATCTACGCAAGCTTTGCTACCATAGATTATATTACTAGAATAATTTAAAAAGAGAAGTTTACTCTATACCTAGAAGGAAAAGGACTAATAGGGGTAGTATATAAGTTTAATTAAAAGCATTGAAATCCTAAAACGGTAATAAACACATTATAAATATGTTCTAATTGGCTTACTAATATGTTATAGGCTTATATTTAACAGATCTATAATAATTAAAATAGGTTTATAATAATTTGCTTTCTATAAGAGCAAGCTAAGATCTTCCTAGCCTAAAACACATTTAAAGTTAATATATCTTTTAAACGTATTATTAAAAAAAATATAAACAAGATTATATTCGCTGTTTAGCTTAAAGAGTATAGTAAAAGTATTAGAATATAATATAAACCTATTTAGAACGCGATACTAATATATTCTAATAGTATTTACGCTTGCACGTATTATTACTAATATGGAAATAAGGCGTACTTACTAGTTATACTTTAAGCGAGTCTTTTAATTACTTTCTAAATGTCTTTAGAAGCAGATTTATTAGAAACACATTTATAGTAGTAAAGAAGGCTTTAAAGCTATTATATCTAATATAGATGGTAGGCAAATAGCTAATAGGATACCTAGAATGTAATTAGAACGCCTTTCTAACATATTATAAAAGAGTTTAGGCGGTATCTACAGCATATTAATCCTTAGAGGCGTAATTAGAGGTGGCATCTTAGGAAAACACTAGTTTTCTGCCAAGTATACTTCCTATAAAGCATCTTAAGAGCCGTAAGTAACTATAAAACGGCCTACTCTATATATAAACGGATGAAAGCTCTTCTTATATATAAAAGCCAGTCAGAATATAAAGAACTCTATAATTTACTAATTAGTAAGCTATTCTAAACCAGTTTGTAATATGTTTAGAAAGTATTAATAGCATAGCATACAAATTTTAATTAATTGCCAACTAGGCAAGATATAAGAGACACCTAATTATCGCCTTAGGCTTAAATAAGCACTGCTCTCTGATTAATCACAGGCTATTTAATAGATTAAAACACTATATAAATGCAGTAGAACAAACAGCAAATAAATCATATATATTTAGTATACGGTAGTTTCTTCTTTCTGCTGTTATAAGGTATTAATATATTCCTAACCCGTTTATAATATACTTATATTATATTTAGCGCACAAAAACTAGATTAATGGGACGTTAATTAATATTTTATTAGAAACTAGTTTGGAATATAATATATATAAAGAAACACATCAATATTAGCCTAATATGCAAACCATATGGGCAGAGAGAGTATATATTTATTACAATCCTCTTCTAAACTAGTTCCTAACACATTTAGAATAAAAATATTAATAACTTTAAGAAGAATTGGAGTAGGTCGCTACTAATAATAATAAGAATGATATTTTATTTTATATATTATTATTAGGTGTAGTAAGGTCACGATCTAGTTCTACTTAGCATTTAAGGGGGCTAAGACCTAGATCTATATTGCGTTCTAGGTTATCCTCTATAGCATCTAAGGAATTATAAAGCCTATTTATATTCTAATGTATACATAACCGGTTACTGACACGTTCTAGACATATTAGCACTAGTCTTTTATAGTTACTAAAGCGTTAGGCCTTAAGCAATAACTAGGATATTTAAGAAATATATTAAAGACTTAAACTTTATAAAATAGAGATTAAATTAGAGGTAAGGGAGCTAGAGAATATGGAAAAAAGAATTTAATTAGAGACAATAAAGGCTTATATATAATAACAAGTATACTAAATATAAAATACATTCTAAATATATTCTAAATATATTTTTATTATGTTCCTATTAAGTTCCTATTAAGATATACTTACATTTAGGCCTTTTTTTATAATTGTTTTATTATATAACGTTTAATACTATATATAATACTATATATACAGTCTCTAGACTATAGCACTATATTTCTATATATATAAATCCTTTTTAAGCAGCTTAATATATATTAGTAATTATATTTTAATAGTTTATAAATCTTTTAATTAGGGGCTTATAGTTACTTAATAAAATACCAAGGTACTAATAACTATTAAATAGTAAAAAATAGAAGAAAAGGCTATAAGAAATCTAAATACTTATCTTTATTCTATTTAAAAAAATGTATTATTTTACTGCTTACTATCTATATATATAAATATAGTTACTTATAAAAGTTATTAGCTAATACTTAATTAAAAATATATTAAATAAAATAAGTTTTATATTAACTAATTTTATATTTTATTTATATATATCGGTATACTCGCTTTATCAACGTGCACGAATATCACTTATAGTGGTACGTATGCGGTGTTAAAGTTGGTAGTTAATTGTTGTCTTAAAGTAAGGGGTTGCTCCAAGGTTAGATTAGCTAGTCTCACTTTATAGTCTTGTGACCACGTCATATAACTAACATTCCGACACTGGAGCAACTCTAAAAAGAAGGCTAATCTATACTCCAAAGCCAAGCCTACTTCTAGACTATTTATAGTATATACGCAATAACTAGAGATCTAATTAATACGCAATAGCTTCCACGCTCCTTTTATAGGTCCATAATTATATAACCCGTATTATAGCTTATACAAATGCCTCTAAACCAAAGCTTGTAGAATGCTATATTACAAAAACGCTAAGCTAAAGAGAAGAAGAAGAATTGTTAGGGGTAGTAGGTTAACATATCGTAAGGGCCGCTAAGGCGCTAGTGATAAGCGAGCTAATGGCGATTTTCTATGCTAGGCATAGAAAATCCTAATTGGCTGGTTAAATTTAGGATCCGCTCCGTTATAATTAGTTATATAACGCTAAGCCAAATCTAAGTTCATTTGTTTAACCCATCCTATAACTTATAGGTTGATTTGGTTTGTATTAATAAGCTATTAAAGAGCTGTACAGGGTTTTCCCTTCATTATGGCGTTAGTAGGGTTGGCCTCTCCGTTAATCCATTTCACCTTTATAATTTATCTCCGTTTATAGGCTTACTAGAGGCACATTACGTTAATTATTAGGCGTTTTTCTTAGGTGGTTCCAAGTTGTACTAGATAGTTATATAAGGACTTAAAGTTAGTGCAAAGTATAAGTAGGAGGTTAATTTGTAGGATCTTATCTACTATAGACTTAATCGCAATGCCGATATTAAAGCCGTGGGCTGTACCGTAGAGTTTAGAAGCTAGTACGCTCTAAGTAACTCTTTTACACTTAACTAAGCTCCAATAGACAATATTGGCCTTCTTTATAGCATTAGTTAGTATAATAACGTAGCCAATCTATGAAAAGAGGTCCTTGTTGTTAGTAAACAACGCGTCTATAAATACCAGTAGCTATAGGGTTTTAATATCTAACTTAACAAACTTAAGGCCTCTATTGGCGTTCTTAATTTGCCAGTTTAGACGCTTATTTAACTATTTTGCGTCTTCCTTATTAGGGTTAATTACTTAGGTGGCAAAGGATAAATTAAATAAGGCTTTTGGTTGGCAAACTAAAGCAATATATACACCTCTAGCACGTTGGGCGATATACTAGTCCTTTAGGGTTAGGGTTCTTATAGCTCCTCTTAATCCCATACTTATAGCAAGTTTAGTACTAATTATACTAAGGTTTATACATTATCGTTCCTAAGTAAGCATAATGCTCCCATTAGTTAGTAGCTAAATAACTCCACCGTTAAACTTAATAGGCGTATTAATAGTAAGCTGTTCCCATTTCTTAGCCATAAACTTGGCCTTATATAGCTTATTTTACTCTGCGTTTGTAAAGGTCTTATCTACTAGGAATAAAGTATTATTAGTTTATAGGCCTACAATGCTAAAGGGCTCGTTGCTTTATAGGAGACTGGGGTTATATATAGACTGGTCCATATACAACTATTAGATGTAATGTAAGTGATATATCTTAAACCAGTAGTTACTAGCTTTTAGTACTCCATAGAGTAGTTTTACAACCTTTAAAACTAAGGCCTCATTAATCCTAAGTTGCTTAATTAGCTTGTGCGGAGGTTGTACATAGAACTCTTAATTTAGTGTGGTAGTTAATTATATGTAGGCCTATAAAATGTCTTAGAGGTAAAGTCGTGTCTATAGAAGCTTTATGGCGGCGATGCAGAGAATTAGTCGTTGGCTAACTTATTAAATAGTTAGTAATTAGGTAAGAACTAGTTCCTTTTCTAAGTTATTATAAGCTTATATGACTAGTTGGGATTTCTTAAAGGCTTTATTGGTTCCCTTATTCTTAATCTTATTAATAAATCGCGAGTTAAAGAGTTGTACGCCTTGTGGTATATCTATAAGTCTTACAATCTCAAAAACTCCCTTCTTAAATAGACTAGTAAGCTCCTTCTATTAGAAGGCGCTAAATTAAGTACTAAATTAACTGTTATCCTATAGGTAGATGGTGGTGTTAGTCATGGCCATAAGTAAAGGGTATTTATAAGGGCGTCCTTTACCTCGTTTTAGGGGTTATTGCTAAGCTTTAGTAGGTCTCTCTAAGATAGTCTTAGGAAGGACTAACCCAGATAGAGGTTTAGGTGGTAATTCTAGTCCAATAATTTGCTCCTATAATTCAGTTGCTTAAAGGTAGGGTTTTATAACTGTAGATTAAAAGGCTATAGGTCTGCTAGACAGCTTAACAGTACATATTTCACCCTTAACAGTAAGTAAGGTAAATAGCCCGTCCTAATAGCTGCTTTGGCTAGTGTTTCCTTCTCTCCAGACCAAAACGGGCGAATTTAGTGGGAGATTATGAATCGCATTAGCATTAGGTCCGTTTCGCATATTCAGCGTATTAGTGATCTGTTATTTAGCTTATAGCTTCTATATCTCTGCCATAGCCTTTTTAATTACGGCAGCGCGTTATATAACTATAGGGGATGGTGTATCGGATTCAACTATTTAGGGGTAGGCTTTAAAGACTAGAAGTATAGGAACTAGTCCTTTAGGGCTAGCTAAATTATTAATTGCTTTAAATACCATTTAGAGTCCCATCTCCTTATTAATCTTAGGGATTTCAGTTATAATAATCTAATAGGCTCGCCATAATAGACTATAGTAGCGCTCTACCATTCTAATAGAGTTATATGCTTCAACCAGTACTCCCTTTATACTAATTCCTATAATAGTGGCGTATTGCTTAAATTCTTTACTAACAAAGTTCTTTCTGGCGTTATAGGTAATTAGGTCTAGTAGCCCTAGGTAGGTATTAATCTAGCACATCCATAGAATATCCTATATGTGTTTGGCGCTAATGTCTTATAGCTATTTACCGGCTTAGAATCGCGTTCCTTTATTAACAACGTATAGGAGGGGTAATCCGCTAATATATATAATGTCGACAATAATATTATAGTTAAAATTAATATTGTTTTATAGGGTAAAGTGGAATCTGCCTAGTAATTTGCTAAACTTCTAATAGTAGTGGCAGAACTTGGTTAGTTGCTTAATGGCCATTCTATTAGTTTTATAGCCAGCATAGTAGAGTAGCTTTTGCAATTTCTTAACTAAGGGGTGTCTAAATTAACGATATAGGCGCTGTAGCTCTATATCTATTAAATAGCAGGGGTTTGTGTTAAAGGATTCAGACAAATATAACTATAGTAATAAGCTCTATAAGAGAAATAGGTGGCCAAACCGTTACACTACTGGCACTCTTTTAGTGTAAGTGATAACAACGTTTCTAAGGTTGTTGTAGTAGATTTAAAGTCTGTCTATATCCACTAAACAGAGCAAGAAGGGGGTATCCGCATAGACAATATAAAACTGTATCTTGCCTATAGGGGTAACAACATCTACAGTTCTAATAGAGGTAGCAATTCTAATGCCGAACTACACATTAACTTGTCCTTTGGTTAAGGTATTAAGTCTTATAAATTAGTCCGCATTCTATAGTGCCTGGAATTGTCTATAACCGGCCGTAGACTTCTTTAACGCACCAGTATTGATTATAATTCCCATAAATACTATAGAAGTATAGCGTGAAGCGGCGGTTATTGTATTATAGTTAAATGGGTCAGTTTCCGTAGTAGGTTCTATAGAGGTTGTAGTAAGTAAGTAAGCGCAAGCCTTATTAGCTAGTTCTACATTTATAGAGGTTGCTTTGTCTATAATAAGAGTCCTAAATAATATAAGGTAGTAGCCGTCAGGGTCTTCTAATTCTTCCTTACTATTATTATTATTAGTATTTTTGTTAGCGTCTATATCTAGCACAAGAGCTTTAAAGGTCTCGTTACACTCATTATTGTTGTCTCCTTTATAGTAGATAGTGTATTATCTGAAGCGTTCTTTAAAGTTACTATTGCGGCCCTTATTATTATTAAAACGTCTTTTATACTTATTTCTAGAACGGTTCCGCTCCTCCTCTATATATTTCTATAAGCGGCAGCTTTCCTTTTAGCAAATATAGTACTTGGCCTTTAGGGACCTAATAGTGTTTTGTCTATAGGAGCGGGTTTAGTTACAGTTGTTACGGATATTATGGCGGTATATGCGATCCATAAAGTAGGCTCCTTAAGACGGTCTTATTAAGGCCTAGGAAGGGTGTTCCTTTTCCTATATAACTATAGAAGATTGCAACTTGCTAATTAACTAGGAGAGGTCTTTAGAAGGGTTGGAAATAGCAATACAATATACTGGTATTCCTTAGCAAGCGGTAACTAGTTTATTTATAAGGAAGAGGTCTATATAAAACTCTAGGTATAATCTATGGCGATATTTTAAGAGCTTATTAAGGAGTAGTTAGAAACTCTAATAGATTTGCTTATTAGGGTTCTTATTAATAATTCCTTAGAAGTTGGTGGCGTTCCATTTAGTAAGGTTTCTGTCACGGCACTGACCTGATGCATACTGTTTTATACTATCTCGTACTGTTCCCTACTGTTGGCTGGCCCACCACTAGCGACTTGGCGGCCGGCCCTACTATTTGTATACAATACCCCCTTTCCACCTTCTTCCCCTCTTCATACCACAACGTAGTTATTCAGTCTACTTTATTACAGCACTGTGACAGTTTGTGGTATCTTTAATTTGCGCCCCGTCGCGATTACTGATTCCCCGTACCCCAGCCAATTAACCTCCGCCCTAGAGCAATCGCGACCTACGCGCGCCTCTGCTGAAACCGACACGTCCCTAGCACAGTCCTAAAACAATCCTCAGTTTTTACCTAGCGCCTAGATAGGTGATACCAATGACGCCAAAATAGCCGAAACCTAGAACCCCCGCGACGTTTTTGCAGACCTATTTACAGAGATATACCCTAATATTACGTGGACAATCTGCTGCTTCCCACTATACCCCAAGACCTTTAAGCCTAGTAAAGCTTACCTTACCCTTGTTAACTATACCAATGAGTTCCTTAACAACATTGAAGTAGGACTATAGTGTATGTATAACACAAACACCGCCAATAAGAAAGCTAATGAAAACCTTAGTGCCCTTATCGCTTCCTAGATAGGAACTATTAACTCCTAGGTAGAGACTATTACCGTTCTAAAACAATTAACCCCTATAATAACAGTAGTAACCTAGCAGAAAAAACGGAGATCTAAAGACCCGCCAATATTTAGCGGAAAAGGCACCCCGCTAGAACAATAAGCTAATTTTAAGACCTGGCATATTAAGATTAAGGGAGTCTTTAACTGGGACTAGGACTACTTTAACACAGTTTAGTCCTAGATCCTTTATATCTCGGACATACTAGAGGACAAGGCCTATAAGTTTATTAAGTAGGGCCTAGAGCTTATATACAAGAACCCAAACAATATATCTATATGGAAATGGCCTACTAAGGAAGATATGCTTAAAGACCTTACTGCCTACTATAAGGTCCTTAACATAACCTAGGTTGCAAAGAATAAGCTTAACCATTTCCCCTAAGGCGAGCGTAATTACTAGTCCTAGAAGGGAGAGCTTAATAAGCTAATAGTCCGCGCCAAAAAGATAGATAAATAGAAGGTGGACCTACTCTAAAAGTTTATCTCTCCAAAGATAGAAGAGCTGGTACTTGGACTGGCCCATAAAATCAACAACAGCGACTATACAGGTTAGAGTAAGTAGATAGATATATTTGCTAAGAACCTCGCAAACTATGCACACCAAGCTAACCTTAAAAAGAATGCTAACCACTACCTACCTGCCCAAGCCCCTGCCCCTATATTAACCCCGACCCTAGCAGTAACTGGAGAACCCATAGACCTTAATAGAATCTTAGACACGGAGCGCAAGCGCCGCGTTAATAATAGACTGTGCCTTACCTGTGGCCTGCCTAGCCACTAGAAGGATGCCTATAACCCTACTAAGATAGTAAACCTAGTCCCAATGCCACCCTATCAAACAACGCGAATAAATAACCGCGGACGCGGCAACCGTAGAGTCCATTATAAACACGGCAACCGCGGAGCCTATTATAGCCGCGGTGGATAACCCCCCCCCTTTAACCCTACAGCTTAGTTACTCTAAACTATGCCCTATATAGGAGCCCAACCCGTTAATAACGCCTAGCATTGGCAACTTCGCGCTAGCAAATATAAACACGGCTATGTTATTGGTAAGGTATCGTCTTCCTATACCCCAACTAAAATAGAGACCAACATCGCCAGCTAGACGGACACTGGACTGCCCTACTAAGACAGCCCTGTACCCTAGTCGTTAAAAGGCAGACCCTTAGACTAAGTTGCGCCCAAGGGTCTAAACTATATAAGGAGGAAGACGAGAAGATTAGGTCCCTATTACTAGATCAATTAGTTCTTTTTATTAGTAAACTGCCACTTAATCTTAGATTAGCAAACAATAATAAGAAAATAATCCTTGTTTAAACCTAACTCTCCTTATTGCATAACCCATACCCCTAAGTTTATATCAATACAGTAAGCCTAGTGGACTCCGGTAGTACTATAATAGCATTTGCCGACGCAGAGTCTATTATAAGAAAGTATAACGTTATAACTAAGAAGCTACTAGCACCTAGGCCACTGCGCCTTACAGATAGTATCCTAACTTCGCTTATTATAGACTACTTCACCACCTAAATGTCAATCGGCCTCTATACTAAAGCCATGCTCTTTTTTATTACTAAACTCTCGCCCGCTACCCTAATTATCCTAGGCATGCCCTAGCTTTAGAAGCACGAGCCCTATCCTAGCTTTAGGAAACTTAAAATCCGCTTTAACTTAGACTACTACTCTAGGCACTATCTCCTATGGGGGATAGCCAACGTTAGTAGGGACGCTCTATATAGACACTTAGCACTACTAAGCCTAGTGCCTAGGACTATATACAAAGCCCTAATAGTAGAAGACGTTCCTAATAAAGGGGAGCCTATATAGCTGTAAAGAAACGAGATAGTGGAAGACTAGACTAACCTAGCACTTAAGACCAAAATAATAGGCTAGCCAGCCCTGCCAAGACTAAGGAAGAAGGTCTGCTTTGCGCCGCTACTACTAAGAATCCAACCCTAACCTAGGCACCGTTTAAACCCCAGCCGCCTAGCCCAACACCCAGAACTAAGCCATATGCCATATACGCACACTACAGCTCGCGTTATAGCAAGGACTGGCCATAGAACTACCAAGACCTAGATAATAGAAACCGCGCCACTATAACGCCTAACCTCACACCCGTCTCCCGCGCGTACCGTATAGGGCCGCCGCCTCGTTTCCGCCCCCCTGGGCCGACCAAGCTGTGCTAGCCTAGCTGTAGCACCGGAGAGCCAGACACGCCCTAACCTAAACAATATTAAATACACCCATACTATTAATTTTACCCAGTTCTATAAACAAAAAGACATAAAGGTAATAAGGATCTATATGGCGGAGCTAGTAGAACTGGTTAAATAAGATAAGCACTAATAGCTGCTTAAAGAGCTGCCTATAGGCCTAATAGAAGTACCAAACCTATTAAAAAGGTCTTTCTACTGGCTAGTAGAAGGCAACTATACAATAAAGGAAGCCTATAAAGTACTCCCCCCCTATTTCTATAACTTCCTTAAGATAAATCTAAAAACCAAACCCAAGCTTTTACGTTAGAAGATAGTCGACACCGATATTAAAAAATTCCTAAAAGGCAAACTAGGATTAACCCGTAAAGACATTCTATAACGCCTACTAAAGGAGTTTAGTAAATATATTAAGCACTTCCTCCCTAAGAATGCAGATAAGCTGCCCCCTTACTAACTATGGGACTATAAAATTGAGATCACCCCCAGAAACCAGGCCCCATACTATAAAAATAGACCACTCTTACCTGCTGAACTTAGGTGTGTAAAGAAGTGGATTAATAAGATACTAGATAAGGGTTTTATCCGCAAATCAACCTTATTAGCTACTATACCACTCCTCCTCGCTGCTAAGCCCGGCGGCGGTGTATAAATCTGCCATAACTACTAAGGCCTAAACACAGTCACTATTAAGAATTAATACCTACTGCTACTAATCCACGAGACACTTAACGCACTTTATAGCGCCAAGTACTTTACTAAACTTAATATAATTGCTGCGTTTAACTAGATCCGGATTGCAAAGGGCTATAAGTGGCTTATAGTATTTATTACCCGGTTCGGACTCTATAAAATACTAGTTACACTATTTGGCCTCTATAACGCACCCGCTATATTCCAGAACTATATTAACTATATTCTATACAACGCCCTTAACAACTACTATACTGCCTACCTTAATAACGTCCTTGTCTTTTCTAAAACACGCGCCAAGTATACTAAGTATGTAAATAAAGTTATCTAAAAACTCGGCAATACTGGACTTTAGATTAATATTAATAAGTCTAAGTTCTACTCTACTAAAATAAAATACCTTAGCTTAATTATCTTAACTAATAGCATAACCATAGACCCTAAGAAGATACAGGCCTTATAGAAATAGAAGAACCCAACATTAATTAAAGAACTATAATAATTTCTTAGCTTTGCGAACTTTTACTAACAATTTATCTAAGGCTACTCTACTATTGCTATACCTATAACAAAACTCCTAAAGAAGGATATTAGATAGCTATAGGGACCAGAATAAGCCAAATCGTTTAAGGCCCTTAAGGAAGCCTTTACTTTAGCACTAGTACTAGCATACTATAACTACACAAAGAAAACAGTAGTAGAGACAGACGCATTAAATTAGGCTTCCGGCGGAGTCCTTTCCCAGTATAACAATAATGGAAAATTAAGACCGGTCACATTCTTCTCCACAAAGCACTCCGCGCTAGAATATAACTACAAGATCTACAATAAAGAACTCCTAGCTATTGTTAAGGCTTTAGAGGAATAGTGTCCTAAACTGTAAGGGACTAAGAAGCCGTTTAAAATTATTACCGACTATAAAAACCTATAGACGTTTATAACTACTAAGCAGCTAAACTAGCGCCAAGTCTAATAGGTAGAGTTCCTTTTATAGTTTAACTTTATAATTATATATAGACCTAGTAGTAAAGCCACGCTCCCTAACGCCCTAAGCTGGCTACTAGGAATAAGGCCTAAGGACATTAATAATAAACACCTCCACTACTAAGCCTAAGTTATTATACCGCCCCAGAAAGTTAACCCTATAATCTTAGAAGAATTACTATATAAGTCCTATAACTCTAACAACATAGAGTTCGTAGCCGCTCTAGACCCTAAAATAGCTAAAAAGTCACTAGACAAGTTAATCTGGCTAGGATACTAGGAGAACAAACTCGCAAGAGATATAGTAGCAGCCCTACATAATTGGAAAGCTCGCCGTTAGCCAAAGAAGATTAGGAAATTACTCCATTGCGACAAGTCAGAATGTAGTATCGTTAATAGACAGATCTACTTCCGCTAACGTCTTTTCATCCCTAACGCCCTAGACCTCCGCCTAGAAGTTATCCATCGCTCTTATAGTAGCGGCCCCGCTAGTTACCCTAGCTAGGTTAAGACTCTTAACCTCTTAAACCAAACATACTAGTAGCCAGGAATCTCCCAGTTTACGGCTACCTTTATTAAAGACTGTGCCCTATGCTTTCGCACTAAGACCCCCTATTCTGCCCCGCCCGGTTTCCTAAAGCCACTAGAATTACCCGCCCGCCTATAGACTGATATCTTAATCGACTATATCACAACGCTGCCAGTATGCCAACGCTATAGCAAGGCATACAAATATATCCTTGTTATTATAGACCGCCTAACTAAAATGCGACACCTCATTCTAGTAACAGGACTCTTAACAGAGGAGCTAGTTAATGGCTTTATTAACAACGTATATAAGCTCTATAGTGCACCAAGCATAATTATCTCTAATTGCGGTATATAATTTATTAGCGACTTCTAGCAATAACTAAGTAAACGCCTTAAGACAACCTTATAACTAAGCTTAGCCTAGCACCCAGAAACGGACGGTTAAACTAAAATTATTAACGCCACTGTAAATAAATACCTTTATGCTTTTGTTAGCTTTATATAGGACGACTAAGTTAACTACCTGCCGCTTACCAAGTTTGCTACAAATAACCAAGTCAATAAGAGCATAGGCATCTCCCTATTTTTTGCAAACTATGGCTTTAACCCTCGCCTTGGAATTAAGCCTGCTGGCCCCCACCCACTAACACTATCAGCATAAGTAAAGAAGGAGTTCTTCTACGCAGACTCTATAGCTAACCACTTTAAGCGGATATTAACACAGCTTAAGGCCCTAGCCCAGATTTTATAGTAACGCTATAAAGATAATGCTAATACCCGTAGGGATAAGAGCGCGTTATTCTATAAAGGTGATATAGTTATAGTTAGCTTAGAAAATATAAAGACAAACAGACCTAAGAAGAAATAGGATAATAAATAGGACGGCCTGTACCCCGTACTCGCAGTATACTAAGGGGCAGTTATAGTAGACCTCCTAGACTATATCTGAGTAAATAAATCCTTTTATACATCTAAGGTCCGCCTCTAGGCTGCTAAAAAGATCCCTAGCTAAGTAAATATTAATACCATAGAGCGCCGTAATATACAAGGACGAGTAGCAGAGAGAGACAATAACGGCAATATAGAAGACAAATAGGAGTTTAAGAAAATCCTTAATATACACAACAAAGACCCCTAGGGCCTAACTTATAAGATTAAATAGAAATATTATAAAGATATAACCTAGCAGCTAGAGGAAGACCTAAAGGGTTGCGAACAAGCTGTATAGCGCTTTTATAAGCAACACCCTAAGAAGCTAGGACCCCCAGACTGGGTATAAGATAAGGAAAAGTCACGCCAAGGTTACGGCCGACCACCGCATTAAAATTTGTGGTGGTTAAGATGTTATGGAACTTTAACCAGCGGTCAAAGTTGTCTAATTGGCCAAATTCTCGCCAAGAAACGCCACACGGACCGGTTTAGGTGGCGGTGTGGAGTTCTACCAACCTTACTTACTAAACTGACCAATCAGGATTTTCTATGCCCGGCATAGAAAATCGCCATTGGCTTGGTTAAGGGCGGTAAGCGGAACTAATATCTTTATGGTAGAAAATAGGCAACCCCGTACACTGCCTATTTTTAAGTTACCTATTCGGTTTGGGGACCAAACTATCTAGGGAAGAGGAGTACTGTCACGGCACTAACCTAACGCATACTGTTTTATACTATCTCGTACTGTTCCCTACTGTTGGCTGGCCCACCACTAGCGACTTGGCGGCCGGCCCTACTATTTGTATACAATACCCCCTTTCCACCTTCTTCCCCTCTTTATACCACAACGTAGTTATTCAGTCTACTTCATTGCAGCACTGTGACACTTAGTAATTTTATAAATGGTAATAGGGGTAACTAGTTGCCAAATAAGATTATATGGTATATACGGAACCTTAAGGATACTAGACCTGACTAAAGGCAGAAGAGAAATAAGCTTATGGCTTATGCTAAAAATATTAAGAGTAGGTCTCTGTTCTTTACACTTAGCGCTACTAATCTATATTAGCATAACCTATACTCTTATATACCTCTATTTAACGAATATAAGGCTGCTAATAAGGCTTAGCGCTACCGGATTGCTTCTTAAAATCTTAATAATAATCCGCATATTGCTGTTTACTGGCTACATCGCCGCTTTAATCTATTTAGAAAGCAGGTACTTATGGGTCTATTTAATGGCATAGACTTTTGGTCCTAATATAAGTGGTAGGTATAAAGTAGCGGCTATATATATAGCTTCTTATAGGGTTTAATAGCCCTAAGGCCAGATCTATTATTTAGTGAATTAAGGACGGCTTTTACTAAGTACTGGACTACTTTTTTTTATTATCTATTGTGTTATACTACGTACAATACTACGCATGCAGCCTCTAGGCTATGACGCTATAGTTTTATATATATAAATCCTTTCTAGGCAGCTTAATATATACTAGTAGCTATGTCCTAGTAGTTTATAAACCTCTTAACTAGGGGTTTACCGCTTCCTAGTAGAATACTAGGTTGCTAATAACTAATAGGTAGTTTAAAACAGTAGAAAAGACTATAAGAAATTAAGAAACCCTAACGCCTATCTATATCCAATTTATAGTTTATTCCTATCCTTTTGCTCTCTATGGTCTATTTACTAGAAATCTAATAGGAGTTGCCTCCTTTTAGAATCCTATTTATTTTATCTATTCTTCTATAGAACCTTCTGCACTAGTACTATATACTAGTTTAGCTGCTTTAAGAGTCTCGCAGTCTTTACTATTAGCAAAGTGTTTTTCTTTATAAGTAATGCAAAGAGGGGTAGTATGCTGGTAAGGCTTTCCTATTATTATACAGGTAGGATTCACTTATTTCTATAGGAGGTTTTTTTTAGACCTTTTAGGCCTTGGCATTTTGTATCTTATAGGGGGGTTTCCTAGTTTTTATAGTAGATAATAACCTCCTTAGGTCTCTTACCTCCCAGCCCCAGAGGTAAAAAACTAGGCAAAAAGCCTTACTAGTTTTTTCTATCCTTTTACGCCCTTTTTCCTTACTAATCCTACTAAAAGATTTCTGGGGAGATTAGGCTAAAGGTAGTAGAAAAACTAGCTAAAAAAGACTAGTATGGTTATTTTCTTTTTCTATTAGAAATAGAAAAAATTACTAAAAAAAAGGACTTGTTAGGCTTTTACTAGCAGAAAAGCCCTAAAGGCAATCCTCCTCTTATTAAAGAAAATCTAACTAAAGGAGATATAGAAAAGTACCTACACTCCTTCTTTTATTAGGCTTTTACTTTCTATAGAAGAAAAACCTATGAAAAGTCTATGTTTTAATGTTTTGGTATTCCTACCTCTGCCTTGCTTATAAGCTAGGACCACCCCTTTAAAGAATTTTCTGTTAGGGAAAAGGGGGTAAAATGACAAATAAATCCACCTCTAGCTCGCTAGGCAGTAGGAATTAGGTCTTGAAAGTTGGGAAATCGATTGTTTTTATAGGGAGATGGGTATGCATTAGTTTTAAAGTGCGGTGCTACCTTTTAGTAAGGTTGCACGTGCGGTAAAGGTTCCGGACTACTTTAATATCTATAATAAATCCTGATCGATCTGGGCCTCCCAATCTCTAACATTCTTCTACTTTTAGCTATAAAGAATAGCTTAATACTGGTAAGCTTCTTACTGCCTACTTTAATTAATTTTAACGGCACCATAATTATACCGAATCTTACTGCTTAAGATTAAAAAAAAAGGCTCTACTAGAGTAAAGGGGTGCCGCTTCTATTTTCTACGCTCTCTCCGTAATAAGGCCGCTATATTAAAGGATCAAAATCTATATTACTAGATGTTCTGTCCATAGCGTAACAATAAGCTTCTTAATAGTTACAATGTAGCCATAATATTGGCGTGGATTGTAAATATTAATACGTCACCCGCTATAAGTATATTAGTAATAGTTAACTATATAGGCAAATATTGCAGTAAAGAAGAGAAGAAGTTAACTTCCTACTAGGAGTTACTCTAATTAGTACAGCCGCACGCCAATTGCATTTATGGCTTTAGTTTGGTAGTGGCTAGGTTTATAAGTAAGCTTATTACTAAACGCGATTAGTTAGCGTAGGAGGTATACTATCTACTTCTTAACATTCCCCTTTATAAGGGCTCTAAAAATATAGTAACTTTAGACTACCGCCGGGAGGACGATTAAAACGCTATATATAAGCTTAAGGATGGGCAACTATAAGGGCATAGACTATCTAACTATAAAGAATATAAGAGCTGCCCAGATAGGGTAGAGAACGTTACTTTACTTAATTTTCTACTCTATTTTAATTATTCTACTTATAAGCGTCGACCAAGAATAAGGCCTTAAGTTATATCGTACTTTCTGCGATATAAGGGCGATCCTTTCTATTTGTAGTATTCTAAGTTCTACTATATAAAGCTTATTCTTTATTACCCGTAAAGGGAGTATAAGGAAGTAGTTACTTATACTAATAGATTTGGGGCCCCTAATTATATAGCTTCCTATTAGGCTTACGTTAACTTTTATTAGAACCCACTTAACTACTTTTGTAATTAGAAACTAGAGGAAGTTTATAAAACTGCTAATAATATTAATAAGTTTAAGGGCGATTTCGCAGACGACTTAAAGCTATATTAGTCCTTTAAGGCCCTATATACCCGCATTTAAAATACTAACGAAGTTAAAATTAAGGATCCTAATAGGCTTAGTAATAGGGAGCTTAATTATAACTATAATTTGGGTATATATTAGGGTATATACCCGCAGCTTAATAAGAAGACTTATTAGTAGGAAGCAGTGTGGCCAACAGTCAGCGTCGCTGGCAGCGTCGCTGACAGCGAGCTGCTGATGTAAGCAGTCAGTCAGCGTACATTTATGCAGCGCGCTGACAGCTCGCTGCATGGGTGGTAGGAAAGGATCAATTTGGTAGTATTTTAAAGCCTTTAGAGATAATATCGAACGGACTTATATATAGATTGATCTACGAAGAAAACAAGACTATATATATATAGTAGATAAGTTATAAGCACCCTAGTCTAACCCTAAGATAGTAGTAATCGGCACTAGGTCGATAGGTAAATATGCACGCTAACAGCTTATATATGTTCTTCCTTACTAAAATATACTACTTATAACTTAATAACTATAGTAGCTATTAATATAAAAATTATAATATACTTTATCAAATGCCAAAGCTATAGTTTTATATAAAAATAATTAAAATATTATAATTAA
>Ga0307507_10003383_pt1 | contig 31150 bp, 11 predicted proteins | sample 7_EM_MG_FD_207223 | JGI IMG/M metagenome (GOLD analysis project Ga0307507, IMG submission 207223) | Populus trichocarpa ectomycorrhiza microbial communities from riparian zone in the Pacific Northwest, United States - 7_EM | ecosystem: Host-associated > Plants > Roots > Unclassified | place... | reverse complement strand
AGATAGAGAGTCTTCTCCCAAGTCTATTGCGAGTACGCAGTATATATTTTCAGATACTTCCTGTAGCGATAATGACGATTACGTAGATTGAGTTGGTAGTGCCAAGCATTTTTGGCGGTCTCGGTGATCTGGCGGTCTCGGTGATCAAATACGTTACTCTTACGGATTAATTTAACGGTATTTCTAAAATAATTGCTGCTATAGGGGTATAGATTAATTTCGTTAGAGAAGGTAACTACTCCATATATAAAATAAGTCGCGTCGCTTAATAAAGTCTAGAAAAGTACCGTAGACTATAGAATTAACTTTTTAATATAAAAGGTTAGTGATATCCGCTTGCGGATATACCTATGTCTGCTAATTGATTATATCGTCTGAGCTTGCTGAGGTAAGGAGTAACACAGGAGGAGAGCCTGGTTGAGGACACGTCCCATCAACTTATTAACAGGGACGTTGCACATATTAGCATGTTGGCATGTTGGCACTTGAACGTCTTCGGATCGATTAGACTGAATTTACCACACACTAGTAGAACATAGAATAAACAAGCCTTGGCTTTATGTACAAGGTCGCTGTACTCGTCTCATCAAAAAGCGCGCCCGATACATGGAAACGCGAAGAATGGGGCTCTCTGTTCAATCCATCCGATTCAGAACAGGTGTCTTTCCATACGCCCAAAAATGCTGGTGATGATGATGCATCGTTGAAAGGTCAAAGAAATAGTGTGGAGGTGGGACGGAGGTGAAGGTGGATGGGTGTTGGCCAAGAAATTCGGACATGATAGGTGCTCGTGACATGAGGTGGAGGATCAAAATGAGGTGTGAGAGGTATACAGGTGTAGACGTGGGTGTCCAAATTGCGTAGAGGGGTCACAAGTGGGACATGGCCTGTGCCTTTCTGTGCATGGTGACACTGTGCTCGGTGATGGAGAAGTGTAACACGTGCGTGGTCGAGGTCATGTACGCCTCTTGGCGAAATCGTCCAAGTGTTCTGTGTGGCTAAAGTCGCCAGGCTCTGCGAAGAGAGAATATGTATTATAAGGCCTTGTGGTCGGTACATTCTTCAGTCCGACTTCCAGTGGCTTGTGAGTCGGCCATCATCATCCTCCTTCGAGATTTTGAGCTCGATTGCGTATAGTGCCATTGTAATGGCCAGATTAATCCATCTCCAAAAATTCCCTCCAGCGTCCCCACCTTGACTTTTCCACCAATCTCCTGCGGATCCATCGCCGTTGGTAGATGCAAAGTGCTGCATGAGAAGGCTAGTGTAGACTGCAATGAGAATGCTGGGACTAAACCAGCTTAAGAAACCAAGGAATTGGCCAGCCTCATCACTGTCCTCTAGGGAGGGCTCTTGCGACAAAGCTCGAGCACCCGACTCGCGGATGGCTGGAATGATTCGAGCGCTGGCATACATAACAAAAACGCGATATGCAAGCGAGATGATGACTGAAGGCGTGATGGTCATGACAGCACCAATGATGAGGTTGGAGGCTGAGTGGATCATGGTCGGGAGCGTTGACAAGGCATGCATCAGGGTCGTATACGAAGCCATGATGATAGGAGGAAGCGGAGGCAGGGCTGGTTGCGCTGGTATTGGAACATCATCCAGAGATATAGAAGGTTGGTAGTCGGTGAATATCTGGTAGATGCATAGTGTAACATAGGCGAACTGAAATCTGTTAGATTACCGGAGTCAGGTCCGCAAAGGGAAGAGCTTACGAGGAGAGAGCTTTCGACCGGATTACCGCGTCCACTGCCGATTCCCCAAGAGCAAAGAAATATGGCACATGTTATTGCGGCACCGATGAGGATGGCATCCACATTGCTGATCTCCGGGAAGGTAGTGATTCGCCAGAGGAAGTAAACGGAGCTAGATATAATGGACCCAGACAGTACCAACAGACCAATCTACGCGCGCCTTGTCAGCGAAAATCTTATAAATCAACATGAAGGCTTCATACCATCCAACTATCTCCACGTTCCCGATTTACGAGCCACCGCGAGATCTGGCCTGCAGCTTGGATGACAAGTAAACTGCAAAACCCCTCTCCTATCTGGAACACTGGCGTCGACCAGAGCAGTAACTTATCCCAACTCCCGATAGTCGCGCTTTCGACTAGGCCACCGCGACCAAATAACCATTCCTGAACCGATCTGTCTTGGGATCTCTTCCCACCAAATGTCCGCTCCACCCACCCGTTGCTGTTGTCCGCGTCGACGGAAAATTTATTCAGACTCCATATCAACAGTGTAGGTATCATAAGCCACTGTGTCCATGCGATCAACTTAACGAGCGCATACCGAAAACGGGAGCCATCCGGCGTGGCGAGCCGAAGGCCAGAGTAGAAAAAGTAGTAACTAGTCAAGGCGAGGGAAAAGGCCAGACCACATGTCCTACCACCAATATCGAAAGCCAAAGGTATTGTAAAGACGATAGCAGAAAGGAATAGTGCTGAGTAGATAACTCTCGTGATCCACATCGGCGCGGAGGACGCCGAGCACGCTCTCCGCGAGCTCAGGCAGGTATATGAGGGAACCCTTGACGGTGGGTTTGCAGGACTCGTGCACGCATGGAACGCGCAGGTTGCGCACCAGGATCTGATGGATCAGTCACTCAAGGATTTGAGAGGCGGGAGGTGTAACGAGTACGTGCGTCGGCTTGACGTGGTGGATAGATTTCGTAGGTTGGAGCCGCGTTATTGACCGCTCTTGGCGGGGCCGTTTCTTATCTTCACGTGCCGATGGGACGGCGGGTTTGAGAGCGGAGAGATGGAGGGTTATGTGGGCGGGTGTGTTGGGGATATCAGTTGAGTTGTTGCGGTGAGTATGCTCGAGGCAGCTTTCTCTCTCTGCGCGGCCAGGTACAAATAGGGTTAATTGGTCGTTGGCTGTCGCGTGCTTTTCATCCAGGGTATGAAAGATCGCACTGATCAGAACAGGGGCCGGGAGAAAGACTAGGTTGTTTTCTAGAGCTGTAGTTCCTTATAGAATTTTCTAAACGGTGTGCGGGTGTGTGAATAGCAACGAGAGGGAGGCAGGAGCAGAGGAGTGGGTTGGAAAAAGTTGCTGGTGGTCTACGGAATTTCTGTGGTGATCTGGATTATTGCAATCTTACCCTTACCCAGAGCAGACATTTAGCGCCCGCCCACACGAACGGCCCGCTAAGGAAATAAAAACGTTGGAGCGGCGGGACGAACTGTGAAACAGCCCGCTGGAGTCGATGCTTTCAACGAGTCCCTCCCCCACCCTCGACAAGAACACCATATTTACGCCCGCAGCAATTTGATGCAGGCCTTGAGACGAGCAACCTACCATATTCCGCATACCATCTCATGCGCCTCTCCCATCGCACCAGCCTGTATTATGACCCACCAGCGTCATTCCTCCACTGAGACCCCAGCAAAGAAGCTCAAAATGACCGGGCCATTAATAGGGACGCATAAGTGAGTTATGTCTTTGAATAAATCTAGTTTCAGCTATGCTTTCTAAAGCTTGCCCTCTCCAGTGGCTACCATTTGTGTTGCAATGTGCACAGCTCCAGAAACCACTTCGAAATATTCCCACAGCTTCTCCAAAACCCTCCCACTCCCAATTATGAACAATCAGCTAACCTCCTCTCCTCTAGTGGCCACTTCCATGCCGATGAAGCCCTAGCCGTCTATCTCCTCCGGCTTCTCCCTACCTACACCTCCTCACCCCTCGTCCGCACGCGCGACCCCTCCGTCCTCGCAACCTGCCACGCCGTCGTTGACGTCGGCGGGGAACACAACCCACAAACCCTCCGCTTCGACCACCACCAGCGTGAATTCAACACCGTCTTCCCTTCCCACTCCACCAAACTCTCCTCCGCCGGCCTGGTCTACATGCACTTCGGCAAAGAGATCATCGCACAGCAAACTGGCCTCGATATCGCAAGCTCCGACGTCGACGTGCTCTACGAGAAGCTCTACAACGACCTCATCGAATGCTTCGACGCTAACGACAATGGCATCTCCGTCTACGCGCCCTCCGAGCTTGCTGCCGCCGGTATAACCAAGCGCTTCGACGACCGCGGCTTCAGCATCGCCAGCGTCGTGAACCGGTACAACCACGCCCCACTACCCACCGACACCACCTCCCCCGAAACCCAGCCCAAAAGCAAAGAGCAGCAGCAAGCTGACGAAGACACGCGCTTCCTCAAAGCCTCCGCCTTCACCGGCGAGCAATTCGCCCTCGCCCTGCACGATGCCCACCGCTCCTGGCTGCCCGCCCGCACCCTAGTCCAGCACGCCTACAACGCGCGCTTGCAGTACGATCCCCTCGGCCGCATCATGGTGCTCCCGCACCGCGACGCCGGCATCCCGTGGGCCGACCACCTCTACACTCTCGAGGCCGCGGCCCAGGACCCGGCCGTCTCGCCCTACGTCCTCTACGTCCTGTTCCCGGAGTCTGGCGAGCCGGACGCCAAGTGGCGGGTGAGGGCCGTCTCGAAGGAGGGCGGCGGGTTCGAGAATCGGAAGGATTTGCCGGATACCTGGAAGGGTGTTAGGGATCAGCGGCTCGATGAGGTGAGTGGGATCCCTGGGTGTGTGTTTGTGCATGCGAACGGGTTTATTGGCGGGAACAAAACGTTTGAGGGCGCGTTGAGCATGGCGAAGAAGGCGGTCGAGATGTGATTTATCTTTTTTTTTAAAAAAAAAATTTGTTAAAGGGAGAGTACAAGCCAGATCGGCGGCGCAGTTGGGCTAGTCAGTCAGCTTGGGAGGTCGTGGTTTGGGTCATAGCATTTGGTGGGATATGGCGCTGTGGCGTTGTGGAGAAGGATACCTGTACAAATCCTCGCGACGCATTCGTTGAGATGGGCAAATCAGCTATATGCATGTGCACATTGGACAATCTTAAAAGGAGTCGTATTCAAATGTGCCGAGCGTCCACGAATTCAAGATTTTCTTTTTCTTTTGGAAATCCCGCAGAAAAAGGAAGGGAATTCAAAGGTGGATTACATTGAATCGAAGATATAAGAAGAGAAGGTTCATAGCTGGTTGTGGATACCCGTGTCGCAATAACAAACAAGAAACGCCTGACATAAAGAACAATCCCTAAGCTTCTAGACTGGAATGTTCAGGCGTTAATTCAAATCGTGATATAATCTCCCCAAAACGCCTGCCCCAACCGTGGAAAGTCTGTTCGTGGTGGATTTCCCGCAAGTGGATCGAGGTTTTCGTCCGACTGGGCTGCACAGAGCAAACGCAACGCCTGTTTTTCCCCTTTACTGCCGCCGTAGGGTCACCCTGCATCACAACCCGCAATAGGTATGTCGTGCGTGGTATTTACGCTTTCTCCTCCCGCGTCTCCTCTCCGTCCACGTCGTCGACGCTTGTCTCCCGGTTCAGGCTTGTCTCGCCGTGCAAGAAGCTGTTCTCCTTGACAGGGCTGCCGCTACCCTGGGTGCCGTTGCCGTGGGTGCCCTGCCCGCCTTGCCCGGATATGCTGCCGTTGTGCGTGTGCTGTGGTGGTGCGATGTGTGGGATCTTCTCCGGCACTGGGTGCTCGCGCCCGATCGAGGTCACACCGATGTCGGACGCTTTGCCGGCCTTCGAGAGCGCATAGTCGCCGCTGTCAAAGTATTTGCGCTCCTACGGGCGGGGGAGGCGTTAGCGATGTGTTTTTGGTGGTGAAAATGGGTGATGGAAAGAGGAATGGGCAACGGAGGACGCGGCACGACGCACCTTCAGTTTGTTCTGGAGCAGGTCCTTTTTGTTCGGCAGTTTTCCGTACAGGCGGAACAGCCGCTGCTCGTCCGGAGACAGAGACTGCATCTTGTTGTCAGTTGTTTTCCGACATTGAGAGCGGCTCAGTGGAGTGCGGAAGATGCCTAATAAGGGGCTTGATAGTGACGTACGCTGATGTCTACTTTATTCTGCTGGTGAGGATTCATTGTGGGTGGAATGAATAGTTCGAATTGCTGCTGCAGCTCCGATCAGATTTCCTAGCGTCTGGTTGTGAAGGCGAGGGAGGTTTTAAGGAGATGTGTATGTTGTGTTTATTCTTTGTTCCTAGAGGTTGGAGTGACAGCGTTGACTCTTCTTAAATTTCCTCAGCGTCGCTAGCCAGCGAGGTCGAGGGCGAATGTTTCGTCGCTCCGGCAGCCGATGTGTGGCTCAGATGGTATGTTGGCCTCAGGCAATATGGTGGACAAGAACTCAAGGTTTGGAATGTCGATATCGCAGGCGTACTATAGGCAAGTGTTCAAGGACCCAGGATCTGAGCGATAAGAACGATTGTTGATATTCTCTTAGCTGCAACGCTTCCAGGTTCAGCAATCTCGAGGTTGTGTGAGAATCGTACGCGGGAGTTTTTCACTGGATGCTATCTGCTATAGCGCTTGTGGTGTGCTCTCCTGGATCTTGATTTGCAGTGCCGCTGATCGAGGCGGGCAAGCGCGATGTGGGGTCAATGCAGTATATATGTAGAAGATGGTAGAGTGGTCCGACAATTGCCAAGCCAAAACCCATGCACGACAAGACTTCAGCAAGACTGAGCACATAAAAGGACCGCTTGGGTTGAAAAAGATGAAGGTTGGGTATTGGGAGTACTGCGAAGTATGAGGAGTATTGGGAGTTGATGTACGCTGGATTGACGTCCCCATTACCCGTCTCGCGGTGGGCCCTGCGGTTTGAACGTCACGCGGGCCAAGCATTGACTTTTGGGCATTGAGCCAGATCGCCGTCAAGCTGAGAAAGGAATCCTCTCTAGTCCGTATTTCCAGCTATTCAACTTCCCATTACTCAAGCCCATTCCGTCACCTCGCTTGTGCGACTTTAGAATACCTTTCACGAGACGGCTGCTGCTGCAAAGTTGGCGGGAGCTCCTTCATCCCTCCATCTCAAACCCTTACCAAAGCCATTTGGAGAAAGGCCCTCGAACATAGATTGGTTCCGAGGCAGACCCTGCCACTAACACTAACCTCTCCCTGCTCTAAACACCAGCCACTGCACGCTGCTTAAGCATTGGTCAAGGAATAGCTGGACGCCTTTTTGGTCCATGGGTTGAAATCTTGCTCGACCGACTAGTATCTTTATCTGCCCCTCTCTAAAAAGAACCTCGAAGAGCGCCATCCAGGTGGTGATTGGATAATCTGCTCTGTAACGTGCAGCTGACTGCCGCACTAAGAGAAAGGCACATCGGCACATTATCCGCGTATGTGAAGCTGGTCAGCGGCTCAAGCCTTTTCACAGATGGCGAACGCTAATTCTGCACACTCTGGAGATGGGAAGATCTTCGTAGTCGAGCATTTGGATCCTGAACTCGAGGAATGGTCATCTCTCGAGTACTCTGCAATAGCCTCAGAGTGCTCTACCGCCGGTGCAAAATTTCTTCTTTCATCAGTACCGGAGCAGCTGGAGCAGCCTGAAAACCTGCAGCAGGCTAAAGGCTTGAATATCGAGCACAACAGCATTGAGACGATATTTGCAGACCAAAAGGACAGCGTATGTTTGCTAGATCCGGCGGCATCTAAAGAGTTGAGTCCGGAAGATGGAGAGAGGTTTCACGTCTTCCTATTCGGAGGCATTTTAGGTAGAGCATGAGATGCACCTTGTCATATGTAATTTTATAGGATAGACTGACGCCAAAATAGGTGACGATCCGCCAAGAGGCAAGTGCTGAGGTGAAACCGTGCAAAATTTGGAGAAGTCTGCTGACTTGGTTGACGTAGATCGGACGTCTGAATTACGAAAGAAGGGCTACGAAGGTCGACGTTTAGGGCCGGTGCAAATGACCACTGACACTGCGGTGCGTGTTACTAGGATGGTAGTCCATGACAGAGGTATATCATAAGTTTGACTGAGAAAATGGAAGCATAAGGTCGGATTCTAACAACTTAGCAGTCCCTCTAGAAGCCATACCCTACATAGATCATCCTGAGCTTAAGATCAACAAGCACGAAAGTACTGAGATGCCATTTCGCTATGTAAAAGGCAAGGATGGGCAACCGATTATGCCTGAAGTAAGAGCCAAAATTACCCTTGATAGAGACGAGATTTCAGGACTGTGGTTGACTGATTCCATTAGGGGATGATGGATCTGATTAAAAAAGACTCGGAAAGAGGATTTGGGGATCTACTGTGAGCTTCTCAGGCAAACCACGCTTTTCACATATTTCCGGTGGATTTGGTGTGAAATGTGAGCATCAAAAGTCGTGAGCTATTGCTCCGGCGCAGACATCTCAGAGGGAACCCTAAAACGGCCTGTAGAATAGAGAAGACCTTTAGAAGTCCTTGAAGGACGTCTGCACATCTTCGTTCAATGTTACATTCATTTTTGCACAACCAGTCGCGCTGATAAAGAGTCATGAAGTGGGCAGTTCGACGAAGAAGTCATGGGCTCGGCGAGTTCTTTAAGAGACTGATTCTCACCAACAGATAGATGAATGGGAACTTGTTGAGAGGTAGCCTGCCCGCGACCAGACGGGCATCTCAACCAACGCAAGCGATACGGCAGTTGTCCTATCACGAGCGAGCAACATTTGATAACAAAGCTACAAGGTCATTGGTTCCCGAGAGGGGTAATAAGCTTCGACGATCCGCTTCATGCCTGTGAGATCGCGGCGAGGGCTGAAGTAGCCATGGCGCCTCAGCTCTGTTTGATGCCTGGTCTTGCTGCTTTTAGGGACGGAGACATGATGGTGAGACTCGTAGGAGGCCGATATGGCGCAGGAAGAGGCCAAGCTTGCGCGGCCTTTGCTGCAGGGGCCCCTTGTTCTCTAGCGCCGGCGCAGACCCTGCGGATTTCATGGACAGCAACAGGACAAAGCTTCTGGAAATGTCAAAGACCACCTATCCTGCGGTGCTACTATCCTCATAAACCCTCCTTTAATACGATCCAGAAGGGAGTTGAAGATTACCTAGGCTCTTCGACCCCCCATCTTCTTCTTGCCGTCTCCTTTACGAGACACTTTTGCCCTAGTCATCTATTCTTGTCAGCCGAAACCAGGCCACGAGTCCTCTCACGCCGCATTAAGTCTGTAATAACCACCATCCTTCACGACCACGACGGATAATTAATCCCTCATACTACCCTCGACTTTCGCAATACGCAATATAGAACCTTCTCATCGCAATCCGCCTCGCTCTTGTATACCATTTCCATGAAATAGTCAGTGACTTTTCCGGAATTCTGCCGGCGTTGCGACCATTTGGATTCTCTCCTTTCAGCTTCATAATGCGACTCTTCACACATCCTTCCTCACGATGGCCGGGCGGTGGCTCCGTAGCTGTCTTAGCTAGCAGTCTACTGTGTTCATTAGTATGGCTACCGGGAACCTCTGCGGAGAAGAGTGCCGCAGACTACTTCGTACACTCATTGCCTGGGGCACCGGAACCTTTGTTGAAGATGCACGCTGGGTGAGTAAAACGGTTTCTAGATAGGAAGTTTCTGAATGTCCGGCTAACCACAATCTCATTACTAGGCACATCGAAATTACACCAGAACATCACGGAAACCTATTCTTCTGGCATTACCAGAATCGTCACATCGCGAATAAGCAAAGAACAGTGATCTGGCTAAATGGTGGTCCTGGCTGCAGTTCAATGGATGGCGCCATGATGGAGATTGGGCCATATCGAGTGAGAGAGGGAGGCAAACTTGAATATAATGATGGATCGTGGGATGAATTTGCCAACGTCCTTTTCGTGGATAATCCCGTAGGAACTGGCTTCAGTTACGTCGATTCAAATGCTTATTTGCACGAGCTCGACGAAATGACGGACCAGTTCATGATTTTCCTGGAAAAATGGTTTGTTCTGTTCCCAGAGTATGAACACGATGATGTAAGTACCATGGATAAGGTTAATGCAGTATTTAGGAGTCATGAATCTAACTTTGAGACAGCTATACATTGCAGGTGAATCCTACGCTGGCCAACACATTCCATATATTGCCCGGGCTATTCTCAAGCGTAACAAAGATGCTACCAAAACCCCCTGGAAATTAGCTGGCCTCCTTATCGGAAATGGCTGGATTTCACCAGCTGATCATTACCTCTCCTATTTGCCCTTTGCCTATGAACACAACCTTATCCAAGGTGGCTCTGATATGGCGAAACGCATTGAATCACAGCAATCAATATGTATTAAACTCCTTGACGAGGGAGGCAAAGACCACGTCGACACGCAGAAATGCGAGAAGATAATGACGGACATTCTTAACGAAACAAAAGACAAGACTGCAGACCCAAGGCACCAATGCATTAATATGTACGATGTTCGCCTCCGTGACGATGATTCCTGCGGCATGAACTGGCCCCCGGATCTTGCAACCGTGACTCCTTACCTCCGCCGCAAGGACGTTATTGCCGCATTACACATCAATCCCGACAAGAAGACTGGCTGGACAGAATGCAGTGGTGCCGTCTCCGCCAGCTTCCGCGCAGTCAATTCCGTTCCTAGCATCAAATTTCTCCCTAACATCCTCGCCGAAATCCCCGTCGTGCTGTTCTCCGGCGACCAAGACCTAATCTGCAACCACATCGGCACCGAGTCGCTGATCAACAACCTCCAATTCAACGGCGGCAAGGGCTTCGAGCTGTCTCCCGGCGTCTGGGCCCCACGCCGTGACTGGACCTTCGAGGGAGAGCCCGCCGGCATCTACCAGGAGGCCCGCAACCTCACCTACGTCCTCTTCTACAACTCCAGCCACATGGTCCCATTCGACTACCCGCGACGCACCCGCGACATGCTAGACCGCTTCATGGGCGTCGATATCGCATCCATTGGCGGCTCGCCCACCGACTCACGTATCGACGGCGAGAAAGGCCCACTCGTCAGCGTCGGCGGCCATCCGAACAGCACGGCCGCCGAAGAAGCCGAGAAGGAGCGCCTGAAGCAGGCTGCGTGGAAGGCGTACTACAAGTCCGGTGAAGTAGCGCTCATCGTCGTCGCCATCGCCGCCGGCCTCTGGGGCTGGTACGTGTGGCGCGACCGCCGCCGCCGCGCCGGGTACAAGGGCCTGGACGGCGGGGCGGGCGAGGGCCGTGAGAGCCTGATTGCAGGGATGGGGCTAGAGAATTTCCGTCGCCGCGAGCGTGAGCGTGATGTCGAGGCTGCAGATTTTGATGAGCGCGAGCTCGATGAGGTCGAAGCGAGGATGAATGGTCATGGTGCCAGCAGCAGGAATGGCGCTGCGGATGCCAAGGAGGCGAAGCTATACACCGAGGGCGGTCAGACGGAGCGGAGAAGGTATAACCAGGATGGCGATGCGGATCAGGGGCGGTATAGTCTCGGGGAGGCGAGCAGTAGTGATGGGGAGGGCGAGAGGCCGGTGAGGGAGAAAGCGTAGGGGTTGAGATGTGATTGGTTAAGAGAGAATTTCTTGCATGGGCGGAGTTCGGGGTTTGAGGGTAGATAATCAATTACACCTCGTTCGTTTGCTATGTAATTGGGAAGTTAGAGATATTGTGATTTTGAAGCGCGGGAAATACACTTTGCACATAGTGAGCCTTCACTCTCCCCCTTCGAAGCCACTGTTCTCCCTCTTACTGTCCATGTCATAAAAGCTAAATACTTTCTAGATACCATATCCAGGTAGGGAGCCCGAAGGCTAGCCTAGCCCTCTGCAGGTCTCAAAATATCGTCTCCTACCCGTAATTCAGTTTAACAGTCGCTGGTCTTGTTCTTGAACCATGGCGCTGTCACAGCCAGATCAGCTCGGTATCCTGGTACATCACAGCTGCGTCGGTGTATGAATAGTGGTCATCGCTGCAATCGCTGGATTGCACAATCGGCGAAATCGTAATACGGGAAAAGACTCCCATAAGCAAACTGCGGCTAGCTCTACGCGGTCCAAGCCCTCCAGCAGTGCGATGTATGCCAAGTTTCGCGATCGTATTCTAGAAATTCCTTTAGTCAACCCAAAAAGCATGCTAGTTTTCGAGCCCCTCGACTTCATTATGGGCATTCCCATTAGACTATATTCAGTTCCTTTCCACGATAATGCATAGACCTATACTTACAAAGCAGTGAGGATAAAGACTTTACAGGCAAAACCCCTTAGTACGATATGGGTTTTGGCGCCAAATGTATCGTAATACCAATGGTATTGTTATATCAAGAGTCACGTGTAGGGCGAATAAGCAGTAAAAACTCAATAAAAGTGGATCTTAAAGCTTAAAAGGTATAGATTCTCCTCCTTACGGGCAGACATGGCAATAATCAGTTAGTTACGGTTATGTTTAATTATATAGTAATATAACCAATCAAATCATAATCGCACCTAGTGATTATGTTACGTAGATACAATAATATAATCACCCGCGGTAAGAACAGGTGGTAGTGGTAAGAGAGCCGTAGTGTTAAGTACTAGATCTTACTACATCGCTAGTAATAATCTATATATTTATGCGTAGCTCTAAACTAATTAAAATATATATAATATATATCTGTGCGGGCCTATAGAAGGTTAGGTATATATAATGTGTTATAGGGTACCATATAGAGCTCCCTTACCTTTACTACCCACGCTTTAAGCTATGCCTCCCTTAGCTAACTCCTCTATACTACCTACCACCTAAAAGAGAGCCCATAGAGAGGAATAAGCCACTACTAGCTTAACACTCAGCAATCACAATTTGCGTAAGTTTAATAATGTTATAGCCGCTTATAAGGATCCTAATTACCAGATTAGTAAGCCACTACTAAAGTAATAGCGCGCCCGTAAGAATAAGGCTCTTTAGTTATTTGCCCTTAATAAGGCTCTAGTAGGCTTACTAATAAGAGGTAAATTAAAACAAGAGCTCTTTTACTATAAGCGGTGTTCTAATTATAGTATTACCACCTAACTTATCTTCTTATAGGCAAATCCTCTATAATTAATTGCTAGCTTCTTCCTTACTTAGCGGCTTAAACCCTCTTAGCAAAAGCTCTACCTAAGGCTCTTTTAAATAGCTATTAATATCCTCTCTATATTAGTAATGTTAGCTAAAGTAAAACAAGTCTTTTTAGGTGCACGGCAAATAATATTATAGTCGCGATATAGGCTTAGAGCCACAGTAGTTAAATAAACGGAGTGCTTAAAAAACTAGGTATACAAAGTTATTAAATCTAGTAGTTTTATATTGGTAGAGGTGGCAGCTAAGGTATTAAATATTAAAAGAGGAGTTGGTAATATAGGCAGTAATAATATAGGCAATAGCCAGGTATTAGATAAGGAAGATTAGCATAATTAAAAGCCATCCTAAATATTAAGAGACTATTATTAATTTGGGGTAAACATAGGAAGATCTAGGTGAGTTTTATAGAGCTGTCTACTATACCAAAAATCAGATCCTGACCCCAAATATAGGTAATCAATATAACTACGCAATTAAATCGCAATCGCCTCTCGTGATTATATAGTAATCACAATTAGATAGCTGATTATAATTATATAGTTATTGCCATGTCTGCTTACGGGCTAGATATATTGGAAAACAAGCCCGCAACAATATTACGTGATAAGACTTAGGAGAACCTCTTGGCAGGAATCTAACCAATTAGAGAACTTTAACCACCGGTTAAAGTTCCTTAAAATCTCTTCAACCACCTATATAGAAAATAAGCAATGTATAGAGTTTTAGCCCTAATAACCTTATTTTAATAGGTTATAAGCCCAGGTTTGCGCCTAACGAGCTAAACCTAATTGCTTTATTATTTACGATAATTACTATTATAATATTACCGTACGGGCGTTAAAAAGGTCGTTAAATGTTTAACCAACTTACGACGCTAAAAACCTACAACGAGCGGCTACGTAGCTGCCAACAACGGACTCTACGCTAAATGTGACAAGAGGATCCTACTAAGGACGAGCCTAACACAGCCTATAATAAATAATGGCACTAGAGGCTTAGGAGGATATCTTGCATTTAGTAAATAACCTTACTATCATTATTATAGAACGATAGAGTTTCAAGAATAAAGCCTTATAATAACCGTATTAGTAGCGGATTAGAAGAAGCTTATTAGAACTACCTATACTGGCTAAGGAATATATTAAGTTAAAACTTACACTGTATATATACTCCTTATAAAGGAAATAAATCTAACAACGTTGTTATAATAAGGCCTATAGATTGCCTACTATAAACTACCTATAAGCCTTGTTAATATAAGCAACGAATATACTGCCTAAGCCTTTACCCGAAAGCTTATTAGACGGGAAGACTGGCTAATATTTAATATCAACATACAAAACCACCTCCGATCTAAAAATATTAAGCAGGTTCTTAACGACCTACTATAGCTTCTTCCTATAATTAAGTCAATTAAAGAGAAATAGGTAGACTTAGGCTTTACTGTTAAACAGCTAAAAATTAAGCTAGCTAACTTAGTAAAAGAACGGGAGAAATATAAGGAATAGCTAGCCTATATAGCCGGTTTCATTAACTAGAACATTGGCGATATTTATAAGCCGTTTATATTAAATACTAGACAACCGCTTAAGAAATAGAAGGCTTTAAAAGAATGCTTTAAGGATCTTAATCCGGCAGCTGTTACCAATATTATGGCCACCTTCTTTACTAAACGCGTTTAAAATTTTAAGAATATAGAGGAGTTTGTTTCCTATATTATATTAAACCTTAATTGCTTTATTAAAATGGACCAACCTATTAACTATAAAATCCTTGCCCAAGCGGCCCTTCTGCACGGAGTTAGCTCCACTAACTATGCTTAGTTTAAAATAACTTAACAAATAAATTAGACGCAGAAAAATACCAACCCATAAGCCTTAGGTAAGGAACTTATTGTCTTTAATAGCGAGCTTAATTAAGAAGCTTCTACTATACTAGTAGCATATTTAAATAACGGAACGTCCACAAAGAGAAAGATTGCACTAATAGGAATGTGCAAGTACCCTAACTGCATAAAGTATAACAGAACTACGCATTCTAAAGAAGACTGCTAGGAGAGAAACCTAGAAAACGTACTACAGAGAATTGGTGATAGAATCTGTGCAAGGAAGAAGCAGAGGACTAGGCCGCCTATTTAGCTTAATAAACACTCTAATTAAGTTAAAAATAAAGTAAATCTATAACGTGAGCTTGCAGTAGCAGTGGTACAAGCCCAACTAAGTAGGTATGACTTTATCTATAATACTGCTGCTACTGTCTGTTGCTGTAAGAATTATAAACTTCTCTTTAACTATATTAGTAACGACACCTTATTAGATACAGTTGGTCCCTATAGAGCTTAATTAGTAGGCAAAGGATCTATCTCTATATAAACTGCACTCCCTAATAAAAGTTACAGAAGTATGCTTACTCTACACAATGTTCTTTATATACTATATTTACTAGTAAACCTACTACTTGGAAGCCGACTTAAGAAAATAGGCGTCTTCTTTAATAACGAGACTTACGAACTTAAATGCAACAATAAGGTAATAGGATACGCACCTAAAGTTTAACAACTCTACCTAATTTGGCAGTATAGCTACTCGTTAGAATTAATTCTTTAGACAATTAAAAATAATAAAAGCCTACCTATTTAGTATTACCGATTTGGCCACCTTAACTATAGTAACCTTAAACGCCACCTAAGTAAACTTGGTATTAAGTTTAACAACGTTAATAATAAATACTGTAAGCCCTGCGCTTAATCTAAAGCTAAAAAAAGATATAATAGAACGCCCTAGGAACAAGCTACATAACTATTTTAATTTATCTACACGGATCTAGTGGGACCTATTACCCCCGTTAGCTTTAAAGGCAAAAGATACTACGTATCTTTTACCAACAACTATATGAGGTTTACTATAGTCTATACCGTCCGTATAAAGGACGAGTGGTTTAGTACTTTATAGAGGTACTATAATTGGATCCATACTAAATTTGACCTTAAAATTACTAGAATTTGTATTAACTATAAAGTAAAGCTCCATAGCAAGAAAGTAACCACCTAGATAGACAATCTAGGTATAGAATTTAAACCTACCACCTTATACGCTCAGGAAGAGAACGGAGTAGTAGAGTACTCGCAGCAAACCTCCACCGAGATTACCTACTTAATGATCCTCGCCGGCAATATACTAGACTTTCTATGGCCCGACGTAATCCTTATAGCTATATATATTAAAAACAGACGCCCTATAAGAGCTCTTTTTAATAGCATATTACTTTATAAAAAGCTTAAGGGTAAACCTTTATTAGTATACCATCTAAGGGCTCTAGGATCTACTGTCTACTCCCTTATAGCCAAAAAAGATCGCGTGAAATTAGCTAGGTTCGCTCCTTAAGCAAAAAAGGGTGTTCTAATTAGCTATAACGGCAAGATAATCTATTGCGTTTAGCTACCAGATAAACAGAAAATTAAACGTCTTAAAGACGTTAAAATCTATAAAGGCGATATTAGCTTAAAAACTACTACTACATTTATGGAAGAATCCGTTAACTTGTCTAATAAGTAAGGGAGGGAAGACACTACTACTTCTTAGCTAAAGCCTCTATTAAGAAAAAGACAACAAAGAATTAATTAGAAGGAAGGTCGTAATAGCTTACCCCGTAGGCTTAAGTTTCTGCCTAAAAACCTCACTACAACCACTACTCAATCAGGCCGCCAGACGTTAAAAGTTAACCTACTAAGCAACCCTACTACCTTCCTTATAAGCCTTATAGGTACAGACCAAAGCCTTAACTAATGGGCTAACAATATTAATAAGCTACTAAGCAACTGGGATAATAAAATAGGCGATAAACTAATAGCCCTTCTATCTACCTTTCCTCAATTTACACCTTAAAACCCTTACTTAAACGATCGCAACACGGTCAATCCTATGGCTCTACTAGCCGGCTATATTTAATATACTAGCTCACCTAATCTTAAAACGTATATATCTACTACCTCAATCGACAAAGATAAGCCTTATATGTACAACCAAGCAATCAACGGCCCGAACAGCAAAGAATAGATAAAAGTAATAATAGAGGAGGTAGGGTCTCTAATTAAGAACTAGACGTAAGAACTTATCAACCTTGCCTCCCTTAAGCCTCCTTATAAGCCTCTCGCTGGTAAATAGGTGTTTAAAGTTAAAAAGGGAAAGGATGGCGAGGTCCTCCACTATAAGGCTAGATAGGTTATTAAGGGATATCTATAGCAGTACGGTGTCGACTACGACTAGACCTTTACTGCGGTAGTAAAACCTATGGCTTTTAGGGCTCTATTCGCGATTACTGCCTACCACGACCTTAAAATTAAATAGATAGATATTAAAACCGCCTTTCTCTATAGACCAATTAATTAAGAACTCTATATTGTTATACTAGAAGGCTATAAAGAAGCCAGTAAAGTCTGCCGCCTTAAAAAGGCCCTCTATAGACTAAAACAGTTACCTTAAATCTAGTATAAGACGCTCTTAAAGTTTCTACTAGAAAAACTTAGACTTTACCATCTACACGCAGATTATAGTATATTCGCCACCAGTAAGGGATGGAAAGGTTTAATTATTTCTACCTATATTAACAATACTAAGATTATCCATAAGGATATAGCGACAGTTAATTAGGCGAAAGCAGAGCTTAAAGCAGCCTTCTAAATAATAGATCTTGGGCCAATAAGCTTTTACTTAGGCATAATAGTCACAAGAGATTAAACAAAGAAGAAGATTATACTCTTATAGCGAGCCTACCTTATTAAAGCTCTTAAACGTTTTAGATTATAAAAGGCTAATACCTTACCAATACCTATAAAGCACTTAATTAAGCTTATAGCCAATTAAGAAACTACCAGCGAGGACAACATTAGAAGATACCAGAGTATAGTTAGTTTAGTTATATTTCCTATAATAGAAACAAGGCCAGATATCGCCTTTATAGTATTAACGGTAAGCCGTTTTGCCTATAATCCTACCTCTACCCATATAACGGCCGTAAGACTTATCCTTTAATACCTAGCCGGCTTGCTTAATAAAGGAATTACCTACAAAGGCGATAAGAACCTAGACCTTACACTAATTAGCTTTAATAACGCTGACTAGGAACAAGACAAAACCATAAGACGCTCTATATTGGGCTTTATATTTATATTAAACGGAGGACCAATCTTATAGAAATTAAAGCTACAAGCTACCGTTTCACTATTAATATATTAATTAGAGTACATGGCTCTAATGGCTACAATAAAAGAGGCTACGTAGCTTTAACTTTTACTTACTAAACTAGGTATACTAGACCAGAGTAAGCAGTTTGCTAGAATCTTAATTAAAACCAATAACTAAGCTGTAAAAGCATTAGCTAAAAATCTAGTTTAACATAATTAAACGAAGCACATTAACATCCAGTTTTACTATATAAGAGATAAGATAAATAGTGACAGGATTAACCTTATATATATTACTTTAATTAATATAGCGGCCAACGGCCTTACTAAGCCTCTTACGGGCCCTCAGTTCTACGCCTTTCTTAAACACCTTCGGATAGTGCAGAGACTTAATTAACTACACTAGACCTTAATAGAAAATCAGTACACGATTGGTAGATCCTCGGAGAGTGCGCTAAACAACGCCTTAAGGCCTCAAAACGAGTAACAGAACTTAACCTTAATCTACTAACCTACTATTTAAACCTACCACCCAAATCTAACGGCCACGACATTAGGGAGGGCTTATACTGGTAGGAAGGATAGATATACTTTAGGAGAGACATAGGGTAAGGCTATAGGGCCTCTAGAGCTCTATAGGCAATATAAAACACCTATAGGGAGGTGCTGCCAAAATTTTAAGAAACGTTTTACTAAGCAGGCGCTGTCTCTAGACGCTAGGGAGGGCGTAACTCCTTATCAAACACTTATTCTACCTTAGAGGAGCTTCAGCAACCCTTATCAAGCAATCCTACACCCCTATATACAGTGTATATAGCGGTATCGTTGACTAAGCTTAAGGGAGGGTGTTGGAAAACAAGCCCGCAACAATATCACGTAATAAGACTTGGGAGAACCTCTTAGCAGGAATCTAACCAATCAGAGAACTTCGACCACCAGTCAAAGTTCCTTGAAATCTCTTTAACCACCTATATAGAAAATAAGCAATGCACAGAGTTTTAGCCCCAATAACCTCATTTCAACAAGATATACCCCCTTCCCATACAACTAGTTATACCGATATTGGTGGTAGAGTTTAACGATATCGTCAAAAGTTAGATTATCGTTAATTACACCAAAAAAGGCTTGATCAGGGCGTGTAGATCGTAATACCAAGTGTATCGTTATATACCCGGTATCGTATTAAGAAGTTTTACCTATATAAGGAGTCCCTCAAAGACCGAAGTAGTACCAGGGCATCCAGAAATAGCTTAAAAAGCTTTTAATGTCCTAGGGCAAAGACTCAGATATGTTTACGATGGGCAACACACGATACTATTATCCGTAAGAGATTTCCATACAAACGGTAGCCACTGTCGTGAGGCGCCAGGCCCAACACTAAAAGGGGTATTCTTGGCAACTACAAGGTTTCAAGTCGAGCTCTGTACATGTAATCTATCAACTTTAGTACAACAAAAACTTTACATACCACCACACCACAATCGCCACGCATAAAGCCATCGTGGTTATGGCAAAGATTTTCATGATAGTTGGCAGTGTATCTGAATCTGAATCTGAATCTGAATTGGAACTGGAATTGGAATTATGCATGCCTTTCTCTGCCCGAGAAAGGCTTTCCAAATGGTTTGACAATCAAGAAGTGGACCGATGGTTTGACAGTCGAGGAATGGCCAAATGGCTTGACCATTGAGTAATTAGATGGTCTGACCATCGAGGAGTGGTCCGATAAGGCCTTCCCAAATGGCGTTGATTCGTCTAGAGCTTCTAGCATAGGAGCTGTGACCATAATCCTCTCTACAGTAATCAGGCTAGATAAAAATAAGCAAATACAATATCGATCCAATATCGCTTATTGGCCAATATAGACCGGAAAATTATATTTCCGCAACATTAAAATTAATTAAACTTATATAACTGTATATATAGTAATCTGTTTAGTTTCGCTATATAGCTACTTATCCTAAATACTACGTAGAGGTATAGATTAGATCTAGGTGCTAGAGATACCCCTAACCAGCTAGGTATATATAGGTTGCTGCCAATAATCCTAATAGTTAGATATATGCTAATATATATAAGAGAGAAAATTTATACGTACCTAAGCTAAAACAATTGCATTTTGGGCTGTAGCCCTAGGCTTATTATCCTCTATTAAGAGAGGATCTGTTACTATCCTAGACCCCCCTCCCCCTACTAGGGGTAAGCCATGGTTGGCTAGCGTAGGTGTATTATTACCCCTATCTTATACAGTGCACTAACTAGTATAGTTAGGCTATTTATAATTAGCGCAGTAACTACTAAAGTAATTATTAGCCTAACGGTATAATGGGAAGGGTTATAGGCCTAGTATAGCGCTATAGTACCGCTAGTAAGGTTAATCTACCACCCTTCTACAAGATTATATAAGGATGGCGTTAATGTATAAGGGCTAATACATTCCTATTTAATATAAGTAAATACTTCCATACATAAACATCACATCCTGCCTAAGAAGAGCTAGGAGTGCTCAACCCTATAGACTATATATATATAGGGCCAACTGCTGTTGTTATATAAAGAGGACGGGGTTTTAGGGGTCCTAGGCAGTAGCAGTAAGGGCTTAAGCGGTAGTAGCGGCATCCTAAAGAATAAGGGCCCTATATATATATTAGTATTTATATAAAGCAAGCAACTAGGGTAAATTAGTAAAGGGTAAGGCTTAAGTAATGCTTATATAAAGTAAGAATACTTATATATTGGTAATTAATAAGCTTATAATAGTAGTGGTAGTAGTAGTAGTAGTTATAATAGTGGTGCTACTATTACTGCTTTACTTATTAGTGCTTAACACTTATATAAGGCAAGTAGTTAAGAGTATATTAGTAAGGCTAGAGGCTTAGGCAATGCTTATATAAAGCCAAGACACTTATATATTAATAGTAGCTAATAAGCTAGAACTAGTTATATATTACGGCGCTGGTAGAAAACGGTGGATTGTGGCGGATAGTCGCAGACAGTTTCTTACTGTTTTAGACAGTCGCAGTCACATAACCAGACGATCGTATAAAACCTCAAGCGGCGCTACCCTTTTTCTCTTTTCCTTTCTCTAGCTTTAGATCCTCGTTTATAGACTACCAATTATATAGGCTTGCGCGTCCCTCTTACCGTATACATGCCTTGATTAACTAAGTCGCTAATATTATCTAAAGCTCATTACTACTCTTTCTTCCTAAGAAGGAACTTAAATATATCTATAAGGACAGGACAGAACTAAAAGAACTAAAAGAACACAAACAGAACGCGAAACCTAAGAATAGGACACACACGGACCAAAACTCCTAGAAAATAAACAAACAACTAGAAATTACCCAATACTCCTACTACTATGCCAAGAAATATAGTAGCTAGCAAAGCCGCTATAGGACCCGCAAATACCCCCAATAGTAAAATAGTCGCCGTCTTGACCCCCTAAGAAGAGCTTGCAGTAGCTAATACTAAAATTAAATGGCTCTAAGAGCTGCTTAAAACTAGAGACACCCCTACGCCTAGTAATAGGTTATTAGACACCTAGAGACTTGCTATGGTCCTTAAGGCCCTAGCCTAACATATAGTATTAATATTATTGCGGTCCGCGAAGGTTATAGACCCCCTATTACTTACTAGTAGAACTAACCCTATATTTAATAACTAAAAGCTTTAACTACAAGACAAGCTTAAAGTTAATACGGACTACTTCCCTAATACCTAAGCTAAAATGGTATACGTCTTTAGCCGCACTGGCGGTAATATATAAATATACTTATATCTGCAATACACCTAGGACTTAGCAAACCCCTTTCTTTCTAAAAAAGAGATAATTAACTACCTATCTTCTATTTATAAGGACCCCTTTAAAGTATAGAACGCCCAGCTTAATTATAAAAGCCTAAATACAAAAATGATAGAGACCTTCTTAGCCTTTTAGACCCACTTTCTATACCTAGCTAAATAGGCTTAAATCCCTTAGAAAGATCTAATACTAGACCTCTTTAACAAGCTTACCCTAGACCTATAGCGCGCTATACTGCCAGTTTATACTACTATATAGACGCTTAAGGAACTTATAGACTAATACCTAGCTATTAACTAGGGCCTCTATTAAATTAAAGCATATATTAAGTAGTATAAAACTAAAAGCTCTGCCAACTAGAATATAAGTACTATAAGAATAGGCTATAGCGCCCTAGTAAGATCTACAACCCCTATAGCACCGGCCGTATAGCCCGCCGCTAGTTTAGCAGCTAGCTATGCAGCTAGTTCTGCTATAGGTCTAGCAAATACTTGGCCTATATATAGCAACCCCTATATATAGGCCCTTAGCGATTAGGGAGCTTGCTTCTCTTATAGCTAAAAGGGCTATATTATAAAAGATTGCCCAATAAACGTAAAAGTGGGCGAGGTTCTATTAATCCAGAAAAATAGTATAGAGTTAGAAAAAGAGAAACCTTAAAGGAAGACTCCTCTCTAGGGTTAAAAGGGATTAATATATTATATATTAATCTAGGTTGGCTAGTTAGTGGAAGAAGCTATACTATCCCTTATACTTTATTCCGTAATAGATATTAAGTTTTAACCTCTACTTTAGCTAACTCTAGAGCAAATGCCTTTACCTTAATAGATACCTAGTATGCCGTAAAGCTGGCTGACTTTTAAATATATTTATTAAAGAACTGCCTAAACCAATTTCTATTTATAGGTATAACGGATAGATAGGGCCACCTATTATAACTATCTTATGAATTTACCTCTATGTTAATAGACGAAGGCAGTATAACATCCCCTTACTTATTATGGACCTAGAAAGCCACAATATAATTTTAAAAAGAAAATAGCTAGCCTATTTAGGCTTATAGCTTAATATATAAAGCAGACGGCTTATCTAGCCTAAAACCCTACCCCTAACCCCTTCCTTTATAAAAGAAATAAGCATTATAATAGAAAACCTTGTGCGGCTATAAGTAGATACCATTTACTAGGCTAATACTATATATAGGAACTAGGCCTTTAAGAAAGATATACAGCTTAATCCACAACGGGTCCATATACTACACCGCCCCTAGATTACTAAAATTACGCCACCAGCACTAAAAACCTAGAAAGTTAGTAATAAGCTAGCTAGCTTAGGCCCTATATAGCTATAAAGAATAGTAAGGAATATTAGACGTTATACCAAATATATAGACTAGAAAGATAACTTACAGAAGATAGAATAGGAGCTAAGAAGGGTTATAAACCCTTAACCGTAAAATACAGTCCGTGGAACGTCTATAAAGAAACCTATAGGCCTCCCACTAGTTAATATCTGCTATATTAGCGCTATAGGATTCTACCAGAACTTAATACGGCCTAATACCGTTGCCTTTATAACTAGCTTATATAAAATTAATTAAATAATTAAAGACAAAGAAGCTCTAGCCTGTAACCAACTTAGTAAGGAAAGTAAGCTTATAGATAAGGAGCTAGTAGAACAGAAACTACTCCACTAATACTAAGAATTAAAGATATATTCTCTAAGGCAGTATCTAATATACTCCTACCTTACTAACCGTATAACTATAAAATTAAGATTAAGCTAGATAAAGAAAACACCCTTAACTATAGCCCCCTCCGCTAGCAATCTACTAATAAACTATAGGCTACTAAGTAGTAACTTATTAATAGCCTTAATAAGGGCTTTATTAAGCCTAGCTAAGTCCCCTTTACTATATCTATTCTCTTTACAAAAAAGCCTAACGGCGGACTCCATTTCTGTATTAACTACTATAAACTAAATTATATAACCCGCAAAGACTAATATCTACTACCCTTACTTAAAGAAACACTAGCCTATATAAGTAAGGCTAAGATCTTTATAAAGCTTAATATCCGCTAGGCCTTTTACTAAATTAGAATAGACCCTAAATCTAAAGATCTTACTATATTTCGGACCCGCTATAGATTATATAAATATAAAGTACTACCTTTTGGACTAACTAACAGACCGGCTATATACTAACAGTATATAAATAACATACACTTTAACTACCTTAATGACTTCTACATAGCCTACCTAGATAATATTATAATTTACTTTAAGAATGAACTGGAATATAAGGAGTATATCTATAAAGTCGTATAACAGCTCTATAAAGCTAGTCTCCAGGCCAATATTAGGAAGTTAGAATTTAGTATTAAGCGCACTAAGTACCTAGGGTTTATTATCAGTATAGACGGAATTAAGGCAGACCTAGAAAAAATGGCTGTAATTAACTAATAGGAAACCCCAAGAACCATAAAGGGGGTATAGTTATTCCTAGATTTCTATAACTTCTACTAACGCTTTATTAAAGACTATAGTAGAATTACTTAGCCCCTTAACCACCTTACTAGAAAGAACTAACCTTTCTATTTTAATAATGTATATAAAGAGGCCTTTAACGAACTTAAAAAGTGGCTAGTCTCTACTCTACTACTAGCCTATTTCCACCTAGAATAGCCCTTAATATTAAAAACAGATGCTTTAGATAGTATAATAGCTGCTATCTATTCCCAGAAATAGCTAGATAGATAATAGCACCCTATTATATACTATTTAAAGACTATAATAGATGCGGAGCTAAATTACCATATCTATAATAAAGAGATGCTGGCTATTATTTCTAGCCTTTAGCACTGGTATGTATAGCTAGAGGGGACCCCTAAACCTATTTGGGTAGTCTTAAATTATAAGGCCTTAGAATACTTTATAATAACTAAAGCCCTTATAGCCTAGTAGGTACGCTAGGTGGATATCCTATCTTAGTTTAACTTCTTAATTATATATAAACCAGGCGCTATAAACCATATAGATACCCTTATAAGGCGTAAACAAGACCTAGATAACTAGACAGCTATAAAGATCTTATTATAGACCTAGATACTACTATAACCAAAGTACCTTAACCCCTAAATACAAGCAGAACAAAATACGGACCCTTTAGACGCTAAGATATGTCCCATTAACTCTATGGAACTTAATCTTATTAATAAACTACTATAGGCAAACTATACGGCCCCTTCTCTATAGGAGTACTATAAAAGGGTAAAGGATGCTACTAGCCTATGGTCCCTTAAAAACGGACTACTTAAACACCAGAAACGGCTAGTGGTGGTAGAGAAACAGAATTTATAGACTTAGCTTATTGCTAAAGCATATACTTAGGTCTTTACAGCCCACCCTAGAAAAAATAAGACCCGTAGAATTATTGGCGACCGCTACTATTGGCCCGGAATAGTTATAGATATTAACCGCTATATATAGAACTGCGACGACTGCTATAGGTCTATAATTCTATAAGATAAAACCCTAGGGCTATTAAAGCCACTTCCAATACCAGAACGCCCCTAGTAGTATATTTCTATAGACTTCTATAAGTTACCTATAGACCGTAACGGATATAATATGGTTATAATTCTAGTTAACTGCTTTAGTAAGCGCCCGTTCTTAATCCCCTATTATAAAAATATTAATGCTAAAGAGGCAGCCTAACTATATATCCACTATATCTACCGAATTTACGGACTACTAGATACTATTATATCTAACCACGGGCCGCAGTTTATATTAGCTTTCTAGAATAAGTTTACCTAGATTCTAGGTATTAGGCTAAAGCTCTCTATAATATACTACCCCCAAAAGTACTTCTAAATCTAGCTCTTAAATACATCTGATATAGAAGCGGGAATTAAACTACCTATTGGAGCTCTTACTACACCCGGCCCAAAAAGACTAAACCAACCAAAAGAACCCTAAAAAACACCTTAATAATCCCCTAAGATGCATGCATTACAGGGGAGGCACAGGTAGAACGATGGTGGTACGCAGTTGCGTACAACCGCCAGACCTATACCCAACAATGGCCCCCTATAATAACAACAAGGACGGGCGAATACCACACCAGAAAGCGGAAATACCCCAATTAAGAAGGCATCTAATAAAATATAAAGCCTATTAGACGCGTCTAGTATCCGGAACTGTGGGGGAGTATCTGTTAGCTATTATAAACTAATATAGCTAGCAAAATGGCTCCAGTCTAGTGAACCTTAGGCGCCCCTCTAGTAAACCCTTAATTAAATCCTCCAACGGCTAAACAAAATTAAAGATAAACAAAACCCCCCCCTATAGGCGAACCGCACCTAGGCCGCCATAGCTGCGCTTCTATAGTATAGGGAACCTACCTCCCTAAAAACAACAACTGGGCATACAATCATAATACAACTAAATATAGAAAAGGCAGAGGAACTTAGGGGATAATTAGAAACAGAAGTTCTTATAGAAATTTGCAAGAAGGTTTACGACGCCGTCGCAGTCCAACACCTTAGGAGTGGAGACATTAGAGTCACCCTAAAGGACCAACAGGCAAAGGAACAGGCTATAAGGGTAGGGGGCAGGCTAGGAGAGCGTATTGGTATAAAAGTGCTTTATAAAGATTACCTAGTTGAAGTCCTGTCGGTTCCCATAAGCCTTAGGGTAGAAAGGGGACGCTAGGCGGACAATATAGCAACTATATAGGAGATAGTAAAATAAACGGAACGCCTTATACTAGGACTTATAATTACCTAGATCTAATGGCTTTAATAGGAAAATACAAACTAAGCATATAATGAGAATAATAAGAGGACATAAGGGGCGCCAGAGACTCGCTAGGGAGACAATAAATAAACGCATAGCTCCCTTATTATTAGCGTATATATACTAGGAATGCAAAAACTTCTTATCCAAAAAGGAATAATTATAAATGGCCTTATATATAACATAAGGCTCTATAACTATAGACTATACCTAGAACAATGTTATCGCTATATATAATAGGGATATACCTAATCCACATGCGCAGCACAGGTATGCTATGGCCACTGTGCAGGCCCCTATAATACAAGATAATATATAAATTAAGACTAAACAAAATGCGCGAACTGTCACCGAAGCACACATAAGGCGTAGGAGAGAGAAGACTGCATTAAATATAGGAGACAGAAGGAAAGGGCTTAATAGCTATAGGAACAACTACACGCCAGGTTATATAAATGGAAACAACAGGCAATAAGCTAGGGGGACATAGGTGTCTTCCTAGCGTTTTCTACCTTTAACACTGGGGGGCTAAGCTAGCCATCCCAAGCCTTAACGGGCCAAAAGTGACGCTGTATAACATCACCAGACCGAATAGGGACATAAGGGACATATAGAATATAAGGGAGAGAACACCTAGTAGGAAGACCCCTATGGATAGCTACAGCAAGTTCAAGGCCGGGATAATTAAGAATTAGATTTAACGCGGTAAATATAACATATATAGCTGGCTTATAAGGGGTATATAGCTAATTAGTAAGAACGGGGGAAGAACTAGAGGCAATAATAAACTTAGATTTAGAAAGGCTAGTAGAAACATAAGATACAGAAATAGAAAGCTCTATATAAAATAAGTAGTAGCCAGGGAGTAAATACAGAAAACGGAAGTTCTAAATATTTTAGAGAAAGTAAAAACGGAAGAAGTAAGGAGTAAAGGAGAGGTGAAGGACCCCCGCTAAGGGTCCGCTACTTAACCATTATATAGTACAACTGCGGCAATACGAACTACCGTCTAGTAAGGCCCCTATTAGACAGTCTAGACCTAGAGAAACACTATATTCTTGCTATATAAGAGCCGTATTATAATACCTATATATAATTAATATACTGCCCCTAAGGATTCTAGCTCCTATATAAACCAAAAGCAGCTATACACGTATGCTTTATAATTAGCAAAAATATCAGCCTTGCCTTATGGTTATAGCAGGCAGTTAACCTAGATATTGCAGTTATAACCATCTAGATATATAGGGGACTAGTATAAATTATTAATGTCTATAACCCTAGGGTTAAAGGGGTAGTATAGACAGAGAATATTATATCTGTAATAAGCTTGCTAGAAACTAAACACGCGGAGTTTATTCTACTAGGAGATATAAACCTCCACTACCTATAGTGGGGGGGTATCTATATTGCTGCTAATTGACAGGCAGAGTACCTACTAAGAGCTATAGATAATGGGGGCCTTAAGCTAGCTACCCCCCTAGGTATAATTATATGGCAATAGGGCACCGCCAAAAGTACAATTAACCTTACGATTATAGACAAAAACCTATACCAGAGACTCGAAAGGTGCTCCCCTAAAGAAGAATAGGTACTTACCTTAGACCATATCCCTATCCAGATACAACTAGATCTGGACATTAAGGCGCAACTAAATAGCAAAAGATACGCAATAAGGAAGCTTAATATAGATAGCTTCCTTAATACAATTAAACAATAACTTTAAGACCTAGAAGAAATCCACCCAATACTAAATAAGTGAGGCTTATTAGCTACCCCTAAGGAAATTAATTAAAGACTAGAAAGGATCTAGGCAGCAATTAAAAGTGGGCTAAAAGAGTACTGCCTAGTTTTAAAACCAGGCCCCTATACGCGATATATATAGTCCGTATAGTACGCGGCCCTTATAGCCGGCCAATGACGAGCAAGGAGGAAATATATAAGCAGCCACGATTCTAAGGACGAGAGATAATATAAAGACATAAGAAACCAGCTAAAGAATACCCTAAGAAAAGAAGCAAGGAATAACTGGAGATGGTTTATAAATAAATATACTACTAACCTAAGTCTCCCCTATAACAAGGGCCTTTAGACCATAGCGAAATGGGTAAAGAAAAAGGTGGGACGCTTAGTAGAAGATCTATACCTACTACCCCTATAAAGAGCAGGTGAACCATAGGCTATAAGCAATAATAATAAGAAGGCAAAGATTCTTATAGAAAAAATTTTCCCTTAACTGGCTCTAGTAGACCTTAGCAATATTACTAGTAAAACACCGGTAACTCGCCTAAGGGTTAACAGCGACATAACAACTAAAGAAATGGCTAGAACTATTAGCCGCCTTTTAAATAACACAGCACTAGGACTAGATGGGATTCTAAATAAAGCCCTAAAGACCTATGGACTACTTATAGCACCTTAGCTTATAGACGTAGCCAGAGTATGCTTTGCAATAGGCTACTACCCGCGACTTAGAAGATCTATAACAACGGTTGTCTTACGAAAAGAAGGTAAAGCAGACTACTTAATCCCAGGAAGCTACTGCCCTATTGCCTTAGAAAACACCCTAAGCAAGATCTTAGAAAAGGTTATAGCGGACTATATAGCAGATACGGTAGAGGAACACGCCCTACTACTACAAAGCCAAATAGGGGCAAGAAAGAATCGCTTAACGCTATTAGCACTTATACTACTCGCTACTACCATTAAAACTGCATAGGCTATGCAAAAGGACTTTATAGTATTAATACTTAGCCTAGATATTAGCGGCGCCTATAATAATATACCCCATAAGCGTCTCCTATATATCCTTAGGGCAAAGGGCTTCCCAGAATAGATCATTTAGTTTATTTAAGGATTTACAGGCTAGAAAAAAACGTTATTGGTCTTTAGCAGATACCAGAGCCCCCCTATTATAGTCACAATAGGAATACTATAAGGATTACCTCTATCGCCTATACTCTTCCTCTTCTTTGTAAGCAACCTGCTTGATACCTTTAAGGAAGGGGCGACTTAGGGGATAGGCTTTATTAATAATATAAACCTAATTACATATAGGCTAACAGCCGCAGAGAACTGTAGGACACTAAAGAAAGCCTATAACACCTATATAGAATAGGCAAGATAATATAGAGTCCAATTCTTACTAGAGAAATACTAGCTAATCCATTTTATAAGAAAACATAACTAATCTACAGATCTTTAGCATACAATCCATATCTAAGGCTTTAGGGGTCAACCGGTTCAAGGCCTAAAGGTATTAGGAGTATAGGTAGACAGTAAGCTCCAATAGAGCGCATATACGGCGTAAGCGGCCCATAAGGGCCAAGTACAGTATATTGCTATATCTAGGATTGTTAATTCTATATAGGGTCCATACTTCCAGAGGTCACACCTACTATACACAGCAGTTGTCCGGCTAACCATAACATATAGATCTAGCATTTGGGCCACTAGAGAAACTAAAAAAGGCCCCCCTAAATTACTCCTTAAACCACTCCAAAAGGTCTAAATAGCCTACCTTAGGAGTATAATAGGCGGGTATAAGCGAATGGCCACAGCACTGCTTAAGAAGGAAGCTAATATTCCCCCCCTATAACTATATATTAAAGCCGATGCAATGCAAAGGGTATAAAAGGAACGTAACTCTAATATCATAAAGTATATCAAGACACGCCTAAATAAACTATAGAGGGACCCTAGGGTGCCCTGTAGGAGAAGGAACCAATAACCCTAAAGTAGGGAAGATATATTAGGAAAACAGGTAGAGAAAGTAGAAGAAGAATAGTACGGCGCTAGGGCCTAGGCCTATATAGAGAAGAAAGGGAGACGCGTAAGAGGCTAGCAAAGATAACAGTAAGGGAGAGAAAGGAGCCAAAGTAGAGCATAAAAGAGTACTAGAAAACCATCTACCGCAACATAATACTGGTTGGACCGACGCTAGAGAGACAAATAGGAGTTAAAGGTACAGAGGTAGACTTAGGCAAGGGGAACCTAAGCCGTAGCATAGGCAATACTATAGGGGGTAAATACCCAAGGGCTCTAAGAGGGCCTAACAAAGGCAGAAAATACAATGGCAACACTCTTAAGGATAGGAATAATAGGACTAAAAGATTGGCTTTACTAGGTGGGTGTCCTAGTAGGTAGCCTAAGGTATAAATATAGCTAGCCAAGACAGACACCAAAACACGTAATACTGTTATGCCCCTTATATACCGGCTAAGAAGCAATGCTCTTAGCAGCTGGCATAGAAAACTATAATATACTGCTCTTAACATAGAAAGGCCTTAAGGCGGCTACCCGGTGGCTTATTAACCAAAATGTGCTAGACCAGTTCTGGGTTGCAAAGGAAATAGCAATAGAAAGCAAAGGGGCGAGTAATAGGCGCCCCCTAATAACTCTATAGGAGTAGAGTACAGTGTGTAATACTAGCGCGTCCATAGGTTTATTACGGCAGCAGTGGTTCCCAAGGAGGTTAAAAAGTAAGGTAGTAG